>Ga0310810_10007084_pt1 | contig 12750 bp, 16 predicted proteins | sample NCmetagenome_FD_207641 | JGI IMG/M metagenome (GOLD analysis project Ga0310810, IMG submission 207641) | Soil microbial communities from experimental microcosm in Duke University, North Carolina, United States - NC | ecosystem: Engineered > Artificial ecosystem > Soil microcosm > Unclassified ... | reverse complement strand
AACTTTTGCTGAAATTATATATGATTTAATCAAAAGATTATATCCCAAGTTCATAGAAATTACCGGATTGTCTTTAATAAAAGAAGAAGAAAATGGCAAATCGATTACACGATTAGATATGAATATCAATTCTAGATTTTGCTATTCAATTGGATTCAGATCTCATCATTTCCATCCATTAATTGAAGATCCAGAAAGGATTTGGCAGATCAAATGTACTGATTTATGCAATAATAAAGCTAAAGTAGCTGATGATAAAGATTGGCTACCGGTAATACCCAGACACAAAGCAAAGATAGATATAGGCACTATTAATAGTATAGATCATCTGCAATTAATGTGTGGTGGGTCGTTTATTAAAGCAGCAAACTATATTGGAAAAGTCAGAAGTGATAATAACTCTGAGAAAATTGATGTTACTGAAAAGCCAGAGGAAATAAATTATGGTTATATTTTAAGGACAAATACAGGTAATAGGATTTATAGTATCTTAATAGAATCAGACCTTTTGAAGTTTATAAAATCAACAATTTACCGTAAACCCATACGAAATGATATGCCTTTTATAAAATCGACTTATAAGATGGATTATAATTTTGCTAGAGCTTATTTATCTTTCGGCTGGAATCCAAAAATGATAGAAATATATCCTGACAGAAAGATATTCTATAAAAAATTAGAGAATTTACTGAAGATTCTGATAAAACAAGTAGTACATATATTAAGACAAAGATCATCAGGAGTTGTATCAAAAGAACCATCAATAAAGAAAATCATAAATGATGTTGCTATGAAATTTGCTGATCATATTTACAATCAAGAGAGAAAAATTAATGTGTATAATAATGATATAATCAGTTCTATCAAGGATTTTATGAAAGATCCAAAACACGCAAATTTATATGTTAATATCTTATCAAAATTAAATTGATATTATAAGATAAAAATGATGATATGATATAAGACAAATGTATAATTGTGCTAATATTTGTGAACATTATCATTATGATAAGTTTGAAAAATGTAATGATATAGTTTCTTTAGGATTTGCAAAATATGATAGACAATTTATTAATCCATGTTATTACAATTTTTATCGCCTATACGGAGAAAATATGACATGGAGAGTTGCAATACCAAATAATCACAACTACCATTATGTACTTGATAGAATATCTAAATATGGACCATCATCTGTAGGATATATCAGATTAGGCGATACGATTATGCCATCTTATTTATCATCTGGAGACAGAATGACATTATCAAATACCTATATAAGTTTTGACTGAATGATTGATACTTGCATAATTTTAATATCATTAATTATATCATTACTAATCGCAATAATAATTTCCTTTTATAAAATAATTTCTTATGTAAATAATACTATCAATCACGGAAAAAATACATTTATTGACAGAAAATTAATATGAATTCTAACTATGATTCTGGTTTTGACGATCAATTTGATGATGGCATTTGTAATATAGCACATCGTAACACTTCTAGTATTAGACCCTTTTCTAATCCATCATCTGTATCAGAAATGCGACAACATACATTCTATTCACAACAAGGAGATAATAGCATTGATGATAGATTTAGTTATATAAGATTAAAAAATACGCCACATAATAACTACAACGTTCCTGGAGTTTTCAACGGTAAATTATATGGAACAAACTATGGATCTTTTCATACACCAGGTGAATCATTCAGATCAATAGATTATTGGAGAGCATAAAAAATGAAATATTAAATCCAAATCCTAATTGTTGATAAAGAGATGGCGAGGAATATTTATCATAGATGACTTAATAGAAATCTCAGATAATTCCAAAACGATATCAATTACTTCATAAGGAATATAATGTTCATCAAACAATATTATAATTTGTACTAGTACAATTAATAAATGTTTTTTTATCAATGATCTATTAAATGATTTTAAAGCCTTTTCTATATGACTACCAAAATCACACGAAAACTGATTAACCGCACCAAACATATATTCATTACTTGATAAACAATCTTTAGTCAATGTAATTCTACTAACACGAAAATGGAATTCGCGATTTTCAGGAAGATATGTATATTCTAAACATTGCCCATTCGAAATAAAGTTTTCTCTTAATAACTTCTTAGCTAAAATATATTTCGACCAATAATCATCTCCAGATGTATCAAGTGGCATCTCAAATCTATAAAATTTATTGTCACATGGAATTATAATCTCTAGATATATCATTTCAAGACTCGGAATAAAGTCCTGTGAGTATATATTCACATAGACTTCTGAAACAGTTGATTTCGTAAACATTGTAAATAGTGTGCTTGTACATTGTATATTCTAAAATATTCAAATTTATCAACAACAAAAAAGCAGATAGAATTTATTGTAATTTAAATGGTTTAACAATAGTAGATACTTTGAGTGAAATATCAGACAATTCTAAGATAATATCAGTGAGTTCTCTAGGAATATGATGATTGATTCCATTATGATTATTATATGGCTGTATAACAACTATTAAATTGATTCAAATCCAAACTACTTCTTTTCTAGTGTTTTTACTCTAGCATCCATTCTTTTTAAATATTCAGCAAGTTTACTATCATTTTCATTTAATCCTTTGACTGATGCTTCTAATATTTCCATACAAATTAATATGCCTGCGTCGACTTTCATGAACAGTTTATCAATGTCTTCATAGGCGACAATCCATTGAGCATATCCTGTTTGGTTGATATTAAATCCGTTTTGTAACTTAATAAACCTCTTCTCAACATCTGATCCTTTAGGTTTCGTGTCAAATGGATTTTTTAATACAAATCCACCAGGTTTAAATTCTCCATTCTTAGTTATATATCTGACATGGGTACTATGTTTGATTTTATCCCAGTATATGTCTTTTATTTCAAGGTAACCTTCTAATTTTTCTTTTATTTCATTGTTTGTCCATGACTTTGCTGGGATTTTAGCTTTATTATTTTTTGATCCAGCTACTACGGATTTGTCTAATGTAAATGGATTTGTCATCTTTATAAAATTGACATCTCACTTTTCAAATATTTTTATACTCAACACAAAAAATAATCACCTAAAGTTAATTAGACTGGATTATTTGAATTATCAGGGTATAAACTTTGGTTGTGCTTGTTGAATATATTATTCAATTATTTTTTCAATAACAGGAATATTCTTGACGATTATTTGTCTTCTTTATTCCCCGCTGTGATACCAACATTGTGAAACCCTAATGTTAAGGAATTAATCTAGATATCCCAGGTAGATTAATACCGTCCGTTGTTTTGTATGTTTATGTTATTATTCGAATAAAACGGTCCCACCACCAGTTATAGGATCAGGAGTCTCAGGAGGATCATCTATTAGATCATTAAAAGATAATGGGAAGTCCGTCATTATATAGGGATATGCAATAAAATTATATAATTCAAATTTATATTATATAATGTCAGAATTATCCAACTGGTATCATAACCAATATAAGCAGTCAGTAAATATTAATGATATTAATGATGATAATAAAGTCAAGGAATTCTTAGATAGGTTCCCACAACCATATAAATTACCTAACGGAAAAGATGAATGGTATAGTTTATCAGGAAGAGATACTTTAGGTAATTTCATAAGAGTTAAACTTGCTTATTTGACTAATAAGTATGATTATGTAGTTTCTATATTGTCTGCTAAATGTGATGATACATCAACGAATTATGCGTTTATATTTTGGCGGAAAGATGAACAAACACCTGAATTCATATGTATCTCACCCACCTATGAATCGAGAGATGGTGAATTTAGAAATAATTTTCTGAAGATCACTGCTTTTAATAATTTTTACGATTATTATACATCAAATTTTGACAAATATGAAAAGCTGCTTTTGCAATTAATCGCATCAGATAAGATAAAATTATACGCAAAAATATATTCTGATAATGATAATTCTGATAAATATTTAGATAATATGGACCATGACAGAATTTTGATTAAGTCGTTTGTGTTTTTAATGGTTTCTGACACATTCAATGTAGTAAATGGAATATCAATGGGACATATTAATTCATCATACATTAAAATTGTTAAATCATTGTATGATGATAACAAGAAATTCTATGACGATAATAGAAATGATTATCTGACATTAATCAAAAAAATTAATCCAAATGTTGTATTGCTTGCAGAAACACAAAAAATAACTCCGGTATTTATCAGAGAAATCATGCAACCACTTGATATTAATTTATCTGGTTGGAGAGAAATGATAGTCTCTCAAAAGGTTAGTGACCTAATAATCAACTTTATCAGTCCTAATTTTCCCATTTATATAAATTGGATGATTATAGGTGGAATAAATTCATCTGCGTTTGAAAACCCTTCTATGAAGGATAAATATAAGAGAAGTGATGCTATAGAAAATTCAATAAAACATGTTAGGCAAGCTAGATCTACAAGATCTAATAACGGCGGTGTTAATTTTATTAGCAACTACTATTCTGATGAATATTATGCGAGTTTATATGAAGATATTGAATATGCTCAAAGTTTTTTGCTCTTATCATCATATGCCTTTATTAACATATCATCTTATGTTGGATATTCATTACAATCTTATCCACAATATATAAATAAATCAGATGATATTAGTAATGGTGATATAGATAACTTATCCAACTTCGACTGTTCTGCTAAAATATTATTTGATTATATATATGCTGCATTATGTCTACATTCAAAGATAGGGATCATTCATTCCGATTTACATAGCAATAACTTAACTATCTGGAAGAGATCATTAAATACACGCAAAATCAAGAATGCTGATGGTGATTTAATTGATTATAAACCATATACAAACCCATCAGTGGTTTATGCAATTGATCGAGACAATATTTATGTTCTTCCTTTTACAGGATCAATAGGATGTATAATAGATTTTAGCAGGTGTATAATCGGTCCATCATTCGAAGAATATATTAAAACAAATATAAATTCATCTACTTTCTATGTGAAAAATTTCTACAAAAACCAAATAAATCGTGTAATGCGGACTCTTAATAGATATTTTCCTGTTTTTGTTAAAAAATACGATATTAAGTTAAGATCAATTATTATGTCAGATTTTGATAAGATTTTTCCTACTATATGTGCAATAGATTATTATTCAATCGCTGGTAGTTTTCAATCAATATCTACTTATAAAAAATCATCATCTGATAAAAGGGATGTAACTTTATCAAAAGAATCAATTGAGTTAGCAAATTCTATAAAAGATGAAGTCAGTCAATTAATAATAACTAACTTGAGAAATTTAATAGACAATAAAGATGTTGGAATAGTTGATATAGGGAAATATATAATATGTAAATACTTTGATAAATGGAAATTGACGAAGTATTCTGAAAAGCAACTAAGTAAATTACAGCCAGTAGATGCATATAATTTTATGAATAATCTGCAGTATTCAGGCATGAAATATGAGAATTGGCCTAGATGGGCTAGACTTGATGAGATAGAAAAACATCTAGGAAAGTTAAAAATGTCGGACGTTATCAAAAATTTTGATAAAATATCTGATTTTTCAGATCAAAACACGAATATGGAATATTTATCTGAAAAAATGGTTGATGAACAAGAGAAGCTAGATGGTAAGCCTACCCACACAGCTTCCTCATGGTTAGATGATTAAGATAGAAAATTATTAGATTGCTTGATCAAATTTGAAATACATAAAACTGTTAATATCAATATAAGAATGAAATTTTGTAAAGCTGATGGAAAAGTAATGACTAGAGATACTTCAACTGGTAAAGTCAAATTTATATGTATATGTGGAAAAGGAGAAGATGGCAAACCAGAAGATTCTCTAATATTAACTCAAACTATTGGCATTAGTGAAGTCAAGGAATTATATAGAACATTAATAAACAACGCAGAACATGATAGGACTAATATATTAATTGCTAAGGATTGTCCAAACTGTGGATTAGATAGAATGGCTCAAATCAGAGTTGGTGTTAATGAAGTTGTTGTTTATAAATGCAAATGTGGTGCTGAATATAGTTGATAGGATTGTGTTATCATTAATAACATGATTTGTCCACCATTGTTTACTTTTTTGTCTCCATATTAGTAACATGGATAGAATCAGGACAAAAAATAAAGTTATCATAAATCATAACGAATGACTCACCACCAGAATGTATTGTTTCCATCATGAATCCCTGTCCAGATCTAAAGAAATTACATAAAAGTTCAGCATTTTTATAATCATTTTCATCATGTCCATATATGGTATATTTACTTCCTTTTATATTATAACATGATTTTAAACCCTTGATTAATCTATTGACAGCGATTGAACTATCCATTATTAAATTGTCTGAATTACTCGTTGATATCATATAATAATCGACATTTAAATTTGATTCTTCTGATGATTAACTATTTTTTTGACAATCAATGTAGTTGATATAATGAAAATGATTATGATTATAAATATAGTTATACCAGGATTGAAAAGGTAATCAAATATCATTGGGATTTTATTGGTTATTGAGTTATTTGATCCTAAGTTGCTCAATAAATTACCACCAATAAGATGTGTTTCATCCATTCCTAAATCAATTGCATCTTGTCTATCATAGTAAATGTTAAGATTAGGTCCATCCGGTGTACCTTCTACGTTCCATGTGCAATATGGGAGATCAAACCATCTTATGTTAATATCTTGTTTTGTCAGGTTAGGATAATCATCCAATAAATTTCGCTCACTATTAGCTATTGCCATCTCTAAATTTCTCTCAATATCATTATTTATTTGTCTCTCCGTCTGATTCATCATTAATTTTTCTGGAGAATATTTAGTAGCAAACAAGCTCATCTTATTATTTGCCATCGCAGGAATATCGCATAATGATTGTTGTAGACCTTCCGGACATTTATTAGATGGATTACCAGTACATAATCCACATAATATTGCAGATGACATATCTCTAATAATATTACATTTACTATCAACAACAGTAGGATTATTTGTCATATTATAGATTATAATTTAAAAAATGGATAGTAAAAAGGTTTGGGGTCCTGTTATGTGGAGGATATTACATAATATGGCCATACAATATCCTGACAGTCCGACTTACGCAAATGCATGTAATATGTATCAAAGAATATGGGATTTCGTAGATAAAATACCATGTTCTGATTGTAGAAAAAATGCCACAAAATATATTGTTGATAATCCCCCAAACTTATATGATTCTGAAAAACTTCAACGATGGGTATGGCAATTTCATAATGACGTTAATAAACGTGTAGGCAATAGGCAAGTAACGTATGATGAATATAAAACTCTATACAATGCTTATAAAAAATAGACATAAATTTGAATCATTTGTATTCTAGTAGTGTATGATGTATAAAATGCAAGGACATGATAAAGATCATTTGTTATTGTTAGAATCAATTAATGGAATTAAAACTGATTTACTGACTGGACATGATATGTATACATATTTATATGATGGTTGGCAATATATTGAGAATATAGGGGATATAGATAAAACGCGGGAAAGATCAGCAATGATAGAAATTGTTAAATACTATGATAAACTAGGTATAGCAGGTCCTAATAGAGATAAGATGGAGAAGTACTTAATAGGTGGTGGTAAAGTAATAACAGTTAAGATAATTGATTTCGAAACTGGTGAGAGGCATATACTTCCTTTAATCATTGGTAAAAAGATCTATGTGTTTGAAAATTATTTAATAGAGCATCATGTTAGAGCGTTATTAACACGTTATTTCTTGATTCTTAGAGATAAATCAACTGTTTCTGATCGTCTTCAACTTCCTCCTCTTTTAATATGCTCAGTCTATGATGATATTAAGCCAATAAATTCCAATATATTGAGCGAGAAATATACGGGTAGTTGTATATATATAATGCATTCAATATTGAGGTTGTTAGGATATGATGCGAAAAAAGAACATCATGTAAGTGACTTTGAAATTACTCGATTGATATCAAGAATTAATGGAGATAAGAATTTCGTTGAAGATATTGAAATGGTAATGGCAGGAATCCATATAGGATATTAATAATCCTACAGGATATTAATAATCCATATAGGGTATCTTTCTAAACTTTTTTTCATTTTTTGTTAATAAGAACAGTTGCAATGTGATCCACTTGCATAATACCGACCACATCTATTACAATTCATCCAATATCCTTTTATAGGGTGTGAGTGTGGTTTTAATCCAAATAAGCGATTGCTATCACAATAATATCCATCATAACACCCATCATAATAATCATAATCGTTGCAATAACTTCTATATTTTACGAATAAAACTATTACTATAATGACTAAAACAATTATTAAACACATTCCAATAGGAATAGCTTCGTGGCAACCACCAGTAGTCATCATACCCATCCCACTTATTCCATCCATTTCACCTCTGCCATACATGGAATGTCTTCTTCCGCCTATAGTTTCGCTACTTTCATTAATTGGAGTTGTTAATGTTTGTAAAACTGGTTCTATATTTGTTGATTGTGATGTGTTGGATTCCATCATATTTGGTAAATATATACAATCTCAAGTAAAAAATTTTTATAATTTTATTGATATGCGTTCATTACCAGATCGATTAAATAACTGATTGAATTCATAATTAAAATCCGGTCTAAACTTTGCTGTTTCTGGATAATAATTTTGAGGTAAACCGTTCAATAAATTTTTCATGTCATAGTTAATTCCCAATTTTTCTGATGGTATTGTTGATGTTTTATCAGCTATCATAGCGATTTTTATAATATAAGAAATATCATAGTTGTTATTTCCAATAGTTCTGATAGATGGGTAGAAGGGACTAGATGAATATAAATTTAATAATTCTTTATTAGCACCCTTATTAGGTCTAGATAATTCTTCTAAAAAAAGTGATTCTGCTAATTGTAAAATCTCTAAAACAGATAAATATAATTGTAAATACATATATTTGCATATTCCGTTTTTGATATTTATGCCGAATAAAAATTGAGCAAGTAAGAATTGATTAGATACTATCCTTATTATATTATCTTGATGTTTTATTGTTGATATGGATAATAATCTGTTTTTCGACGAATAAATTCGCAATTTGTTATTAATCAGAAGAATATTTTCAGGTTCTAAATCCATATATGGTTCATACCAAATCGCTTTTTGATCATAATTGGATATAATTTTGTCTAAACATGGACTAACAAAGGCTAATTCTGACACAAAATCAGGTAAACTAATGGAAATTTTATCAAAAGATGACAAGTCAAATAAACATTTAAATTCTTTTGCGAATTTTAATTCTGGTAATTCCTTTTTAAAACTGTCATACAATTCTGATAAACTACCACGCAAAAGATAATATGCTAATAATCCACTTATGGCAATGTTTTCATTGTTGAATATTTTTATTGGTAAGTCAAATGTTTTGTCAATGAATTTAATCTCTGTTTTTATATCCTTGATAGATCCTAATTCGTCTTTTATAGGATAGAATTTGTTTAGTAAGTTATATCTTTTCAGATCTTTTTTCCATCTATTCAAGACATCTTCTCGTGGTGGATTATTGAATGGATAACAAAAAGCTAAGTGCATATCTATTCTTTGATAATTTGGATGCACAACACGCATCTGATCATATTCAATAGTTGGAATCTTATCAAAAACATCTTGGGGAGCATATCCAATATCAGCAACCCATATAAAATCCACTTTAACTCTCATTGTCTGAACATGTATTGCTCTGATCGCTCCAACTTTCTTAAATCCTATAGTTTTGAGTAGATCAGCTAAATCATATGCATCATCAACTGATTTGGGAGATAAGAAATCAAAGTCAGGACGCTCTTCATCTGGATATATTCTCGATCCACGCAATCTCAAAGCATAATCAATAGCTAATCCACCAAATAATATCAGCTTTCTATCAATAATAAATTTTCTAACGACTGACAATGCAACATCTATCATTGAATTATCTACATCTCTGATAGTTGAAATAAGCTCTATTTCCTTAGAATTTTTATTTATTGATTCTTTTAGACATATATTCATATTTTATTAATTGAATATAAAACTTATATCTTTGAACAAATTTGATTTATATTTTCAAATAAATATCAAATACTAAATATGTTTGACTATTCTGGATTTAATAATTTGAAATTAGATGATGATCCTTTTGGATTATTAGATAATGCGATTTTAACAAGTGATGATCAACAATCGACATCTAAAATCAAGGATAGTCAAACAGATGAAGTTATTTGTGATCTTTGTAGCTGTGGTGGTGCTTTGAAAAGTTATACTAACGGATATAAAAAAATATGTGATGATTGTGGATTAGTTTCAGACACTGATGGGCAGTTATTTGATGGTTTAGAACTTGATAATCAAGTAGTAACATGTTTGAGAATTGTTGGACCTGGTAGTAGTCAACTTCAGTCAGATCTATATAAAAGTGGTACAGCAAATACTTCAAATCAAAAAGCTAGAGTATTCGAAGATTTACAAAGACTTAAAAGCAGATATGCATCTGATAAGGGTAAGAATTTTCCAACTGATGTACTTAAGCTAACTGCAGAATATTATCATGACGTACAAAAAGAATGTGTTAAAAGAAATAACAATAAAAAATGCATATTGGCTGCGTGCTTGAGAATAGCTTGCTGGAATAAGGATTTTGCTCCAAGCAATATAGAGATAGCTGAATTTATGGGATTGGATCGTAAAGGTTTTGCTAAAGGTGAGAAATTTATTCTTACATTAGTCGCAGCTGGTAGAATGGATATTAATATCAATTCAGATCCTACAATCCCAACAATAACAACTATATTTGCCATAATCGGCTTAATTGGTGTAGAATATGACGAATTAAAACAAGCATCATTTTGTATTGTTGATGTAGCCTTAGATAATAATATTGGAACATCTTCAGTTATTAGAAGTAAAGTCGCTGGAGCAATATATGACGTGATTTTGAGAAGCCAAAAGAGTGAGAAGTTCAAGAAACTTTTCAGAACTCCAATAGGTAATAGGGAATTTTATAGTAGTGGTATGGTTAAGAAGAATACTGTTGATAAGTTTCTGACCGAATTGTTCGATTATCATTCATATTTTGTCAATGTATATAAAAAATACGGACTAATAGATATCTTAATTAATTACAAGAAAAGTTAACCTCATTTTCTGATTAGCCAATAGTAATATCATATTTTTTACTCGGAATTGATGGTATTGTTAATTCATTAACTGACCAATCTTCAACCGTGATCTCTCCATCAACATCTATTTTTGTCACTCTTCTTATCTTGAGTGGACATTTCTTCTGATAGATTTCATCATGAGCAATATCAATTGGATTCGTTTTTCCCATAGCGTCTACGAAGAATGTCGCCGTTTTTGCGATCAGATTAGCTCTTATAGATAATACATTAGATAATTCGTTTATAGATATTTGATCACTTGTTATTCTCTCATCATCAGGAGTGATTTTTATTGTCACAATAGAATTAGCATTATTTAACATATTTTCTGTTTGCTGCTGTTTATATTCTTTCATAATAAATGACCTTGCATTGATTTCCTCGTTATTTTCTCCATCTTCATCATCTACTTCAATATCTCCAATTTCACCATTTGTAATTCCATCATCTTCATCGTCATCATCCAAACAACCATCATCTAGGTCATTTATATATTCTCCTGTTTCTATGTTTTCATCTCCTTCTATATCTCCTTCTATATCATCATCCCCATCAACTTCTATATCAAGATCATCTCCATCATCATTAAACATCCTAATTTGATAAAACAATATAATAGGTTATATAAATATGGTTGATCTAATTATATTTGTTGATTTAATATATTCTATAATAATGTCAGTTATTGGCATTTTCAAATTTGTCGATTTTTATATATCTGTATATGCTGATATTTTTGGTAGAAGTAATTCAAAATCTTCTGAGGGATTTACTATTATTATGTCAAATACAGAAAAGAGCAGAAGAATAATTTCTTGGTTTTTTAAATGGAATGATTGGACGAACAATAAAACTCTGATGCATTTACTTAAAAAATGTGGAGAGAACAATTATCCATTTTTCATATTTCAGGGAGATAATAGGGATGAATATTTTATGGTTAGACATATAAAGGACAAACCAAATTCAATTCTTTTGCTTCATAACATATCATATCATGGAATACCATATCACTATATAGATGATCTTGATAAATATCGTGAAATTCATTTGACAAGATACTCGTTAGAATTTTTATCAGAGATTGACAATAATTAACATTGTTGTAATTTTTGTATTTTGTCTATTATCATTGTTTTCTGTTTGGATGAATATAATTTCGATAAATTATCTGATCTTAGTTGTTTGATGGGGGGTAAAATCGTTTTATTTTCAATGTTAACTCCGCAGAATTTATCATACGTTTCTATTATCATCAACTGATCCATGATTATATTATTAATAAAATATTCTTGGCCATTCAATTTCAATATCTGGATTTACATATCCATCAATAACAGAATAAAATCCCATGTTGACAACATATGACGTGAATTGAGTGATATCAGATTCAGGTTTGTGGCTAATTCCTAACTTCATATTATCCGTTACTAAATATTTAGGTTTATTTAATATTGAT
>Ga0310810_10007083_pt1 | contig 12750 bp, 9 predicted proteins | sample NCmetagenome_FD_207641 | JGI IMG/M metagenome (GOLD analysis project Ga0310810, IMG submission 207641) | Soil microbial communities from experimental microcosm in Duke University, North Carolina, United States - NC | ecosystem: Engineered > Artificial ecosystem > Soil microcosm > Unclassified ... | reverse complement strand
CGTTAGGCGAACGGATGTGGACCGGCGCCGGCAATGCCGAGCGCACCATCGTCGGTGTCGTGGCCGATGTGTACCAGTATGGCCTCGACAGCGTGCGGACGATGCAGTTCTACGTGCCGCATGCGGACAATTCGGGCGGCGACCTGACGCTGGTCGTGCGCTCGATCGACGGATCGGTGCCTGCGGCGGCAATGATTCGCGATGCCGTGCACGCCGTCGATCCGGGCGTGCCCGTCGATGACATCTCGAGCATGGACCAGGTGCTCGCCGAATCCGCATTCAAGCGCCGACTCCTTGCGCGGGTCTCGCTGTCCTTCGCGCTCGGCGCCATTGGATTGGCGGCGATCGGCCTCTACGCACTCATTGCATTCGCGGTCGAGCAACGGAGGCACGAAATCGGCGTGCGAATGGCACTGGGCGCGACGCACGGCACGGTCTTGACGCTCGTGTTGGGCGATACCTCGCGACTCCTCGTCGGCGGCGCAGCCATTGGCGTGGCGGTGACGGCGCTCGCGAGTCGATTCCTCGCACCGTTCCTCTTCGGCGTCACGGTGACGGATCCGATGACGCTGGCATTTGCGCCCGCCATCCTGGTGATCGTGGCGTTGGGCGCGAGTGCGGCGCCTGCGATACGCGCCGCCCGCATCAACCCCGCCATCGCGTTGCGCGACGAGTAAGACCCCGCTCGCCGCAGCGGTCGAGCCGAGGTAAGTTGGAGGTCGGCGCCGGCCGGTAAGCCCGGCTGGCGCACGTCCAGCTCGCACCGTATCCAGGAGTCCTCGCATGCAATCGCTGACGGCCGCGCTCGCCTTCGTGGTCGCCGCGGCACCCGCGCTGCTCGGCCAGACGCCCGTGAACACGTCGTTAGGCAACGCGCAGGGCCCGCACCCGTTCAACGTGCGCGACCTCGTGATGATGGATCGCGTGAGCGACCCCCAGCTCTCGCCCGACGGACGATACGCGGCGTTCACCGTACGCCGCACCGACTACGCCGCCAATCGCGGCATCACGTCGATCTACGTGCTCGACCTCGGCGGCACGAGCGCTCCCGTGCAGGTCGTCGACAAGGCCGCGCAGCCGCGTTGGGCCCCCGACGGCCATCATCTTTACTACATGGCCGCGGCCGACGGAGTCGAGCAGCTGTGGCGCGTCGACCTGGGCGGCGCCGCCGGTCTCGACCTCGCGGGGCACGCCGCCCCGGCGCAGGTGAGCCGCACGCCGCTCGACCTCAACACGTTCAAGTTGTCGCCCGACGGCTCCCACGTCCTGCTCTCGTACGAGGTGGACACCGGCTGCCCGACCCTCGCCTGCACGGCCCAACGGATCGCGGCGCGCGCCGCCGACAAGGCCAGCGGCACGCTCTACACTCGGCTCTTCGTTAGGCACTGGGACACGTGGGCCACGGGCCGCCGCAACCAGCTGTACATCGCGGCCATCGACGCATCCGGCCAGATTCCGGCCGAGCCGACGTTGCTGAGCAAAGGCATCGACGGCGACGTCCCGAGCAAGCCCTTCGGCGACGAGAGCGAATTCTCGTTCTCGCCCGACGGCAAGACGGTCTACTTCGGCGTCCGCATCGCAGGCACCACCGAACCCTGGTCCACCAATTTCGACGTCTACCGCGTGCCGGCAGACGGCTCGGCGCCGCCTCACGACCTGACGGCGGCCAACACGGCGTGGGATGCGTATCCGGTGGCGTCGCCCGATGGCAAGACACTGTACTACCTCGCGATGAAGCTGCCGGGCGTCGAATCGGACCGCTTCGGCATCATGGCGATGGACCTGTCCACCGGCCAATCGCGCGAAATCGACCCGCGCTGGGACCGCTCGCCCGGCGGCCTAACGTTGTCGCCCGACGGCAAGACGCTCTACGCGTCGGTCGACGACGACGGCGAGCACCCGATCTTCGCGATCGACGTCGCAACCGGAACGGCCACGCGCGTAGTCGGCGACGGCACCATCAGCGGCTTCACGCTCGCCCACGGCCGCGTGCTGTTCGCTCGCGACGACCTCAAACACCCATCCGATCTCTATACGATCGATGCCGCCGCAAACGCGCATGCCCAACAGGTCACGCACTTCAACGCCGGCGTCCTCGCGAACGCACACGAAGGCGACTGGGAGTTCTTCACGTTCAAAGGGTGGAACGGCGAAACCGTGCAAGGCTACGTCGTGAAACCGGTTGGCTTCGAGCCGGGCAAGAGATATCCGGTCGCGTTCCTCATCCACGGCGGACCGCAGGGCGCCTGGGACAACGGGTGGAGCTATCGCTGGAATCCGCAAACCTACGCCGGCCAGGGCTTCGCCGTCGTCGCGATCAACTTCCACGGCTCCACCGGTTACGGGCAGGCGTTCACCAACTCCATCTCGGGCGACTGGGGCGGCAAACCCCTCGAGGACCTCAAACTCGGCTGGGCCGCTGCGTTAGGCAAGTACACGTTCCTCGACGGCGATCGGGCGTGCGCGTTGGGCGCGAGCTACGGCGGGTACATGACATACTGGATCGCGGGCGTGTGGAACACACCATGGAAGTGCCTGGTCGACCACGACGGCGTGTTCGACACGCGCGCCATGTACTACGACACCGAGGAGCTGTGGTTCGAGGAGCGCGAGAACGGCGGCACGCAGTACGAGCACCCGGAGAACTACGAGAAGTTCAACCCGCTCGACCACGTGAAGGACTGGCGCGTGCCGATGCTCGTGGTGCACAGCAACCAGGATTTCCGCATTCCGATCAACCAGGGGATGGGCGCGTTCACCGCGCTGCAACGCCGCGGCATTCCGAGCGAGTTCCTCACGTTCCCGGACGAAAACCACTGGGTGCTCAAGCCACACAACAGCGTCCAGTGGCACGACGCCGTGAATGCGTGGCTCGCCAAATGGACGGCCAAGGATGCGGGTCGAACCGCGGCCCGATGATGCGCCGTTAGGCCGTCATCCGGCGCGCACCGACAACGCGTGCCGGAACGCGTCGCGCGGATCCCACCGCGCTTTGATGCGCTGCAGGCGCGGATAATTGTCGTGGAAGTACACGGCGGAGCAGCGCCCGGAACGTGTGATGTGGTCATGCGAGCCAATTTAATCGCGCGACATCACAGGCCGGTTATCGACGCCAGGCCGAATTGGTGAATCAGGTTTGACCGAAAGGGCGGCCGCAGCCGCGTAGGGAGTTTCTACGAGAAAGGCGTTAACGACAAAGCCTTCAAAGCCGTTGTCGTTAACGCCGTTGTCGTTGAAGCCTTATCGTCGATACGCACGACTCAAACCGAACGCACACCAGCCACCCAATCGCTCTGCCGCTCCTACGTATTGGCCAGCGAGTCGCGTAACGCGTCCAAGCGCTCCGTCCAAAATTGCTTGAGTCGCTCCGCACTGTCCCGGTCCGGCAGCTTGGCGTGCTGCACGGCAACCGAGCTCTTCGATGCGCCCTTCGCGTAGAACCCGACGGCGATGATGCTGCCATCGCTCCAGCCGATCCGCATCGACTTGGGCGCGGTCGCGGTGCGGATGGTCACGCGCTCGTCCAACCATGCTTGGCGCCGGCGCGCGTTCGCCCAGGCGTCGAACAACGTCGCCACGGGCACGCCGAAGGTGCGCGATTTGGTTGCCTCGTAGCTCCCGTCTCGACGTTGCCCGCGCGCACGCAGACCCTTGATGCGCTCGTAGCCCACCGTCACCATCTGCGACCACCAATCCGGCACCTTGTACTTCGTGCTCACGAGCGCGACGATCTCGCGGTGCGGCATGGCTGCGGCGCCGTGGTGGTCGAGCGCGCGCACCCAGCGCTCCCACGTACACCCGGTGTGCTGTTTCACCGCCGCGTCGCTCAGACCGGCACGCAACGCCAGATCGCCCGCCGCCGCGGTCGAGCTCGCGACCGGCGTTGCGTTAGGCGCACGACCCCGGGGGTGTTTGACGATCTGCGCGCGGGCGGCGGTGTACGCTTCACCCGTCTTGCGCATGCGGGCGCGAACGAGGTGCTTGAGATCCTTGTTCTTCGGCATGGTCACGACTCCTTTGAGTACACCACGGGCCGCTCCCCAGCAGCGCTCGTGGTGACGCAAAGGATGACCAGACGAATCCGGGAGTGTGCCCCCCTTTGCCTCGCGGCGGACCCCGGCTGGGGCGGAGTCTCGAGAGGTTGGGCGTGGATCGCCGCCGGGGGACACAATGCAGCGCGCCGCGGCTCCGGTCAAGACCGCGCGCTAGAACAATCCGGGAACCGCGCCCCAGGTCGCGTCTCGGTATTCGCGATACGACGGTCCGAAGTGCGACGCCAGATGTTGCTCCTCGAGCCGCACCTTGCGCCAATACGCCGCGAGCAGGAGCACGAGACCGGCGAGCGCGTGCACTTCGCCCGAGATGAGCGCGGTGCACGCGTACATGCCTAACACGGCAGTATAGATGGGATGCCGGAGCGATCGATACGGGCCGTCGCGCACCAGCTGGTGTCCCTCGTTCGCCGCAATCGCGCCGCTCCAGTTGCGGCCGAGCATGCGGCGCGACCAGACGGCGAGCGCCAGGAACAGCAGCTGGATGGCCAGCGCGGTCCACGTGAGCAGCATCGATGCCGGCACGAACCGCGCGCGCAGGCCGGGGATTCCAAGGAACACCATCAGCTGGCCGATCGACACGAGCGTGAGGTGCACCGTGCGCGATGCACTCGATTCGCGCCGCTCCACCGATGCGGCACGTTTCGCCTCGATCTCCCAGTACAGACTGAACACCACCCACACGGCCAGCGATGTCCACAGCGCCGGCGTGTATCCGGAGAAGACCGACGACAGCCACCCGGCCGGGTGGCCCGCGCCCGCTCCGTTAGGCGAGTGCATGGCGACCCGCGCGACTGCCGCGCCGATGACCGCACCGATCAGCAGCGGGAGAAACGTGCGCGTCCGCGACGTCACCGCTGCGCCCGGGACGGCGAGCCGGCGAGCGTCCGCCGCGCCGTGGCCAGCCGCGCCCGGAGGTCCGGGACGGCGCCCGCGGTCGCCGGATTCGCGGAGAGTTTGCCGAGCGCTTCGTCCACGGCATCGAGACCGAGGTTGGCGCCGAAACGCGCCGATGCCTGGCTCCACGCGCTCTGGAACTTCGGGTCCGCGGCGAGTTCGGTCTCGCCTAACGATTGCGCCTTGCCGATGATGTCCGCCAGCGCCGCCACGGCGCGTTGGGCACCTTGCGCCGTGGAGAAGTTCCGGGGATTGCCGACCAACTCGAGCTCCGGCATGCTGGCCACGAATTGGTGCAATGCGGCCGCCTGCTGCGGGTTGCGCGGCGTGTTCGCGTGCATCAACGCCTGCGCCGCGCCCATGATCGCGAACGGCGCCGTCGCCGCGTGCGTCAAGACCGGCGTCCCCGACACGACGCCCGTGAGCGGCAGCGCGCCCAACGCGAGTCCACCCAACCCGTGTACCACGTGGAGCAGCCGGCCCTCGATGCCGAACACGATGTGCGTGACGTCGCGGAGCGGCGCGAAGCCGAACAGCGCCGCGCCGCCGAGGCTGACCCACGCCGCGTTCGACGCACCGGCGAGCTTGAAGTGCTGGTAGGCGCCGAGGCAGCCGAGCGCGACCACGAGGAGTCCAAGGTGCACGAGCACGCGCAGCGCAATGGATCGCACCGTCCGTCGGCGATCCGGCGGACGATCTACAGCTTGTGGGTTGAGCACGTCAGGCTCCCGGTGCACAGACCGCATGACCATGTGCTCGTCCGGCGATCCGGTCAAGTCTTGCCGTTCGCCGCTGACGGTCCCGGACCCATTTCTTACGGCCCGCCCGTCACGACCGGCAGCTCCACGAAGCTCGCGTGCCCCGGCTCGTGGAACACCCGCTGCTCGGCCTTCTTGTAGTCGCCGGGCTTGGCCCAGAAGATGTTGGGCACGAAGGTCTGCGGATTCCGATCGTAGAGCGGGAACCAGCTCGACTGTATCTGCACCATGATCCGGTGGCCCGGGAGGAAAACGTGGTTGGTCGTGGGCAGGGCGAACCGGTAGAGCAGCGGCTCGTTAGGCGTAAGCGCCTGGGGCGTCGCAAAGCTCTCGCGGTAGCGGCCGCGGAAAATGTCCATCGACACGGCCAGCTCGTAGCCGCCCATGTTCGGATCGTCGCCCACTTCGTCGGGGTAGACGTCGATCAGCTTCACCACCCAATCGGCGTCGGTGCCGGTGGTGGACGCTACGAGATTGGCCACCGGCTGTCCGCTGATCTTGACCGGCTCCGTGAGGACGCCGGTTTCATACGACAGCACGTCGGTGCGGCCGCCGACTTCGCGCTGGTCGTCCACCAACCATTGCACCCACGTCATCGGCGGCGTGTATCCCACGGGCTGGATGGGCCGGGTGCGGAACGGGACCGGCTTCGCGGGATCGGAGATGTACGCATCGAACGCGGCATCCGGCGCGGCCGACGCGGGCGCATCGAAGCTCGCCGTTAGGCCGGCGCCGAGGTAGAGCGGCGTCGGGTGGATGGCACAGCCCGCGTCGCAGCCCGACGGCCACGCGCGCAGACGCTCCCACCGATTCGTGCCCGTCTCGTACGCGTTCACGGGCGCGACATCCATCGGCGGCGCGCCGTCCTTGAGGTAGTGCGCGAGGAACGGTCCGAGGATGTTGCGCTGGAAGTAGTCCGAGCTGTTGGCCTGGAATTGGATCGCGCCCAACGAGCTGCCGTTTTCGATTTCTTGACCGTGGTGCCACGGACCGATCACGAGGAAGACCTTGTCGTTCGATGCATCCTTGGGCTTGATCGCCTTGTAGACGGCGATCGCGCCGTAGATGTCCTCCTGATCCCAGAGGCTGTGGACGAGCATCACCGGCACGCTGACCGGTTGCGCGGCGAGAATCTTGTCCATCGCCTGCTGCTGCCACCAGGCGTCGTAGCTCGGGTGCGCGAGGATCTTGTTCCAGAACCCGACCTGCTCGAGGCCGTGCCGTTTGCCTAACGCCCCGGCGGAGCCGGACTCCATGTACACGTCGTAGTCGTCGAAGTGGTCGGTCCACCACTTGGCGCTGTTGTCGCGCGTCGCTTCCTGCTCGAGGATGTACGGCATGTTCTGCTCGCGGAACGCACCGTTGTGAAACCAGTCGTCGCCCATCCAGCCGTCGACCATCGGATTCATCGGTACGGAGACCTTGAGCGCGGGATGCGGGTGCACGAGTCCCATCAGCGGCTCGAACCCGTCGTAGGAAATGCCGAGTTCGCCGACGTTGCCGTTGGTCTCGGGAATGTGCGTGATGAGCCAGGCGATCGTGTCGTAGGTATCGGTCGACTCGTCGACCTTGGTCGGGTTGAGCGGGCCGACTAACGGGCGGTTCATGACGTAGTCGCCCTCGGAACCGTACTTGCCGCGGATGTCCTGCACGACGCGGATGTAGCCGCCGGGGATGATCACTTGGAGCGCGTTGTCGTAGCCGTTGAGCTCGGGCGCCAGGTGCGCGCTCTGCGCGTAGGATGTCGTGGCGGTCGCATCGTAGGGCGTGCGCGTGAGCAGAATCGGCGCGCGGTGCGCGCCCTTCGGCACGAGGATCACCGTGTGCAGCTTCACGCCGTCGCGCATCGGGATCATCACGTCGCGGCGCTCGTAGTCGAACGTCGACGTCGCCGGTGCGAACTTGGCCGGCGTTTCGCTCGGCAGCGCCGGCGTCTGCGCCAACGGGCGCTCCACCGGAAGGAGAGACGCAGCCAGCGCGGCGGCGAGCGCGGCACGCATCGCCGCGTTAGGCAAGAAGGGCGGGACCATGCTGTGATTCCGGAGGGGTAGACCGGCGCGATCGGGGAGCGTGGCTCTAAAGAGGCGCCGCGCACGCGCTCGGCGCAAGGCCCGATTTCCGGCGCGACGTCGGCGTCCGCCTCGAGCCGGGCGCCGGGCGACACGCGTCGATCCAGCTCGCGACGCTCCGCGCCGGCTAGCGATCAGCGGCTGCGCTCCGTTAGGCGTCGCCGATCGACGCGAGCTCGGCGATCGGAATTCCATCCACGTTCGGCATGGGCACGCCCAACAGCGCGGCGAACGTCGGGGCGAGGTCGAGCAGCGAAGGCTCGCGCTGCAACCGCCCGGCTGCCAGGCCGCGACCCGCCGCCACGAACCAACCGCCGGGGCGATGCTCGCCGCTCCGTCCGTAGTCGTTCGCTCCAATGATCGTGCCGATCCGCGGCGACCGCGCGACCACGCGCGCGCCGGCACCACCCGCGATCACCATGCTCCCCATCGCCGTGCGGTCGCCCCACTCGACGAGGAGGTCGGGCAGCGCATCGAGGTGCTCGCCGTGGTAGAGGTCCCGCGTGCGCACGACGCGCGCGACGAGCGGCACACCCGTCGTGTCGTCCACAATCGTCAGGAGGTCCGACTCCAACTGTTCGACGAACCGGTCCGCCTCATCCCCCGGCCGGAGCATGCCGCTGGGCTCGCGCCCCTCGAGATTGAGACGGATGCCGCTCACGGCCAGCCCGTTGGCCACCGGAAAGCAGCGGCTTCGTGCGGCCGCCACGCCGATGCCGGGGGCGGCCGGCGCTGCGTTAGGCAGCAGGCGAGACCGGATGGCGGACAGCGGCGCGCGCGCCGCGGGAGGGAGCGCCCGCCACGCCGCCGCCGCCGCGCCGCGCGCACGGTCCCTCACCCTCGGCGCAGATCGCTCGGCGGCGCCTAACGCAGTGAGGATGTCGCGCAGGAGAAAATGCGCGCCGTAGCGGTGCGACATGCCGTGGGCGGTAAACACGACGCACGCGGCGCCCTCGGCCGCCGCCACGATCTCGCCGATCGCGCGATCGATCGCCCGGTACACCGTCCGCATCGGATCCCCGGCCACCGCCGACACGGCCGCATCGTACGCCGGATGGCTGCCGTCGTGGAGATGCCAGCATTGATGCCCAACGCAGTGGGCCTCGCTGAACACCTGCATGAACAGGTCCCAGCCGCCGCGTCGCAGCAATTCCAGCGTCCACGCCGTCTTGCGGTGCACGCCCGCCTCGAGCGCAATGGCGAGCTGGCGATACTCGCGCGCAGTGCGCGCGCCGATGTCGCACGAGAAACCGGCTGGATGCCGGCCCCAGTTCGACTCGAGCCATGATCCGACATCGGCGGGGTGAGCCGAAAAACCGAAGAACGCGTCGTGGGCGCCCCATTCGACTACGTGGACGCCATTCAGCGGCGCCCGCTCCGGCGCGGCGAGCGGCACATCGAGCACGGCCACCCGCTTCCCCGCCCGATGCAACCCGCGCCAGAACGGCTCGCGCTCGACGAACGCGCCGCGCACGCGGTCGGCGATGCGATACGTACCCGGAACCAGCTGCCGTTGATAATGAAAGCCGTGCTGCGCCGGATTGGTCGCGGTGTACAGGGACGGCCAGGTGGAACCGACGAAGAACCCATCGAGCCCGCGGGTGCGCCCCGTTAGGCCGCGGGCCGTGAGCGCCGCCAGGTTCGGCAGCGTGCCGTCGGCGATCCAGCCATCGAGCAGGTCCGGGCTCGCGGCGTCGATGCCGAGCACCAGCAGTCGCGTGGGTCCACCCATCATCGGAGCCGGCGGACGGTATCGCGCACGAGGTGCCGCAGGAACGGCGCATAGCGCCACCCCGACGGCTGCAGCAGCGACGTGAGGTGCCAGCGCCAGGCTGCGCCTAACGCACCAGCCCGGCGCTCGTGGTCGGCCGCCGCGTGGTAGGCGCCGGCGATGCGGGATCGCAGCGTGCGCCGCACATCAGCGGGCAGCGGCAGCGCGATGATGCGGCGAAGCGCCGACACCTGGCCGAGTACGTACGCCCGCGAGCTGGACTCGGCGGACGGGCTGCCGACGGTGTAGATCACCGTTGGCGTGTCGCGCCACACGATCCGGTGTTCGGACGCCAGCCTGAGACCGAGGTACGTGCATTCGAGAAAATCGGGCATCGCCTCGAACACGTCCGTGCCGACGCGGTCGGAGCGACAGAGCCACGATCCCGGCAGCAGCCAGTTGCGAACCAGCATCGCGCGGAGCGGATCGGCGGACACGTCGTCGTGCGACGGGACTTGCAGCGTGTCGCCGCTGCCGTTCCGGCGCCATCCGTTAGTCGCCACCGCCGCGCATTCCGGGTGCTGCTCGAGCGCGTGCAGCCGGAGCGACAACGCGTTGGGCAGCAGCAAGTCGTCATCATCGAGCGCCGTGAACCATGGCGTCGCGACCATCGCGCGTCCGGTCGCCAGCGCCGCGGGCAGGCCCGCTCGCTCTCGCACGATCAGCGTGATGCGTGGATCGGCGCGCAACGCACACTCGACGGCCGGGTCGCGCTGCGGGCCGTTGAGGACGACGATCACCACCGGGCGCACATCGCACTGCGTCGACGCACTCTCGATCGCAGCCTCGAGCGACGCCGCGCGTTCGCGAAGACCGCGCGTCGGGATGATAATTGTCACCGCCGGATCCGTCGAATTCACGATGTGTGACTGCCCCGAGGAGAGAACGTGCTGCTCGACGCACGACGCTTGACCGACGCAACGACACTCGACACCGATGTCTGCATCGTGGGCGCGGGTCCCGCGGGCCTCGTGCTGGCGACCGAGCTGGCGAGCCGCTGCGACGTGATCATCCTCGAGAGCGGAGGCAATCGCGCCGAGCCGGCCGCTCAAGCGCTCAACGATGGCGACCTCATCGGGGACGAATATGCGGGCCTCAGCGCTACGCGCCATAGGCAGGTGGGCGGGACGTCGCATCTTTGGAACACGCCGGTGGAAGGCGCCCCGGGGGCCAAGTACGCGCCGCTCGATGCGCTCGACTTCGAACGGCCCGGTGGCCGCGCAGCCGGCGACTGGCCGTTCGGCCTAACGGAACTGCGCGAGTATTATGCGCGCGCGCAGCGCGTCTGCGGACTCGGACCGTTCGCCTACGATGCGGCGCCATGGGTGCAGCCCGGGCGAGAGCCGTGGCCACAGACCCGCGTGCTCGTGCCGCGTGTGTACCAGCTCGGGACGCGGCAGGCGCTGCTGGATCCGCTGCGCACCGCGATCGATCGCGCCACGACTGTGCGGCTGTGCACGCACGCCACCGTCATCGCGCTGCACCGCGAAGATGGCGGCCGGACGGTCCGTCGTGTCTCGATCGCGACAGCGGGCCGCGCGACGTGGACCGTGCGAGCCAAGCGCGTGGTGCTCGCCGCCGGCGCGGTGGAGAATGCGCGGCTGTTGCTGCTCACGGACGACGGCTCCGGTTGCGCCGGCAATGCCTCGGGATGGTTGGGCCGAGGCTTCATGGAACATCCGCGCGACAGCGCGATCGTCCTCCGGCCGCGGAGCGGCGACCGTTATGCGGCTTCGTCGTTCTACGACGTCCATCGAGCCGCGGACGGCACGTGCATTCTCGGCCGCCTCGCGCTCGCCGACGCGGCGCTCCGGAGCGGCGGCCTGCCTAACGCATCGGCCACACTGCTTGCGCGTCCTCGGCCGGCGCTCGCGCGCGTGCGGACGCTCGTACCGGCGATCGCCCGCCGGCAGCTGCCCGGCGGTGGACACGGTTGGTCGCTGCGGGCGCACGCCGCACGGCTGTTCGACGGATTCACGGTGCTCCTCAACATCGAACAGCTGCCACACCCGGACAACCGGGTGACGTTAGGCCGCCGGCGCGATGTGTTCGGCGTGCCGCTGCCCGCGCTGGAGTGGCGGTGGCGGCCGGACGACCAGCGCGGGCTCGATCGCCTGCGCGCCCTCGTCGCCGCCGATCTCCGCGCTCACGGCGCCGTGACGATCGATGCCGCGCGGCACCCGGATCCCAATGCGCACCACCACGCCGGCACCACGCGCATGCACGACGACCCGGCGCTCGGCGTCGTCGATCGTCACGCGCGCGTCCACGGCACCGACAACCTGTACGTTGCGGGTGCGTCGGTTTTCCCGACGGCGGGATTCGCGAATCCGGTACTAACGATCGTCGCGCTCGCGCTGCGACTCGCCGCGCACCTTCTCGACGAGCGTTAGGATCGCAGCGTGCTGGGCTAGTCCGCGCGCAGCGCGACGACGGGGTCGATGCGCGCGGCGCGCCGGGCCGGGACCGCGCTCGCGAGTACGCCGACGACCGTGAGTAGCACCGCCACGACGGCGATCACCAGCGGATCGCGCGGCGATGTTCCGTACAATAACGACGCAACGAGCTTGCCTAACGCAAGCGACGCCGCGACGCCGGTCGCAATCCCGACGAGCACCACGCGCACGCCCTCTCGGATCACCAGCGACATGATCTGCGCGGCGCGCGCGCCGAGCGCCATGCGCACACCCATCTCGTGCGTCCGTTGGCTCACTGAATAGGCGCGCACGCTGTACATCCCTAGCGCCGCAACGATGAGGGCGAGTAACCCGAAGGCGGAAAAAAGTGAGGCACCCAGGCGCCACGGAGCCAGTTCACTCCGCATGTTGGTCGCACTCGACTCGACCCACGGGGGCTCGGCGGTGGGAAATTCGTCGCGCACCGTGCGGCGCAGCGCGGCGATCACGGTGGCCCGCGCTGCGGGTATCACGCGGACGATCAGATAGCCGGGATTCGCGAACATGCCATCGCCGTGTTGTTGGGCGGAGGGAAGGATCAGGTTCGCAATTGGTTTCTGGACAAGCCCGATGACGTGGACGTCGCGGACCACTCCGATCACTCGCATGCACGGTCCTGCCGCATGAATCATCGTTAGGCACTGGCCGAGTGGGTCACGCTCTGGCCAGAACGCCCGGGCGGCCGTCTCGTTCACCACCGCGACAGCCTCCGCACGGGCGTCATCACGCTCGGTGAAAAGGCGCCCG
>Ga0310810_10007082_pt1 | contig 12750 bp, 13 predicted proteins | sample NCmetagenome_FD_207641 | JGI IMG/M metagenome (GOLD analysis project Ga0310810, IMG submission 207641) | Soil microbial communities from experimental microcosm in Duke University, North Carolina, United States - NC | ecosystem: Engineered > Artificial ecosystem > Soil microcosm > Unclassified ... | reverse complement strand
CGCTGCTGGCACTACGCCTGCTGCTCGGCGCCGGCGAGTCCGCTGTATTTCCGGCGTGGTCCAAGCTCATCCGCGCCGGTGTCGACGACGCGCATGCCGGCAGCGCCAACGGCGTGGTCAGCTTTGGTTACCTGATCGGACCGGCGATCGGCACGTTCGTCGGGGGACTGCTCATGTCCCGCTTCGGTTGGCGGGTTACGTTCTGGGTATTTGGGGCGATATCGCTCATCTGGCTCATCCCATGGAGCCGGGTGCGGGTCACCGAGGCGACGACGCGCGGGGGAATGGGATCCGCGCATGTACCTTCTTTTACGGCCATCCTGCGGCAGAGAGCGCTGTGGGGCGCCTCGATCGGGACCTTCGGAATCAACTACAGCTTCTTCTTCGTGCTCGCGTGGCTGCCGACTTACCTCGTCAAGGAGCGCGGATTTTCGATGGACGAGATGGCGGCGACCGCGGCCCCCGCCTACGTGCTTTCAGCGGTCGGTTGCGTGCTCGCTGGGTTCGGGATCGACTGGTGGATCCGCGGCGGACGATCGGCGAACGCCATTCACAAAAGCCTCATGGCTCTCGGCTACGCCACCGGCATCGTCGCTATGATAGGCATTGCCTTGCTGCCCCGCGGCGGTTCAATCGCGAGCCTGTATTTCTACGAGCTCTTTACGGGCATCGCCTCGCCGCCGCTATACGCCGTGGGACAGGCATTCGCCGGACCCGGCGCCACGGCCCGCTGGATAGGCGTGCAGAACCTGTGCGGCAACCTGGCAGGGATCATCGCTTCGGCGCTCACCGGCGTGCTCGTCGAGAGTACGCATTCCTACGTCGCGGCATTTGCCGTAGCTGCGCTCGCCAATGTAGTGGGCTTCGGCGGTTGGGTCCTCGTGATGCCGAGGGTCGCGCCAATACGTTGGGCCGTGCCGCGTGGTGCTGCGGCGGGCTCCGCAGCATGAAGCCGTCAGCGAGTTAGCGAGCACCGCTAGCGGATCTCATTGATGACCACTACCACTGCGCATCTTTCGGACGCTGGGCGGCGCGGCGGCCGCCTGTTGCAGATACTCGGCGTCGGATTTGGGATCGCGGTTGGCGTTGGGGCAACCATCGGTGGCGGCATCCTGCGGACCCCGGGTGATGTCGCAGGCTTCATGGGCACGGCGGCGTTGACCTGCGCGATCTGGCTCGTCGGGGGTCTGTACACGCTGCTGTGCAGCGGCGCCGTGAGCGAGCTCGCCACGATGCTGCCTCGCGCGGGCGGGTGGTACGTGTACTCCGAGCGAGCCTTCGGCAAGCGCCTCGGATTCGTGGTTGGCTGCTGCGATTGGATGAACCAGGCAGTTGGTATTGCCTTTCTCTCAGTAGCGTTGGGAGAGTTTATAGTTGAGCTTTATCCGGCCCTGTCGCCATACACGACTGCGATTGCAATCACCGGTCTTGTGGCACTGTTCCTCCTGAACCTTGTTGGCCTCAGGAGCGGTAGCCGGACACAGACCATCACGAGTGTGGCCAAAGCGGTGGCGCTGATCGCACTCGTCATAGGCTGCTTCTCGGTCCCGAGCAATACCGGTAGTAGCGCAGCGATTCACCTGCCGACACACTCGCCAGCACCGCCGCTGGGATGGCTGCTCGCATTCCAAGCCGTCATGGTCACCTACGATGCGTGGTACACACCGATCTACTTCGCCGAGGAGGATCAGAATCCGATCCGCAACCTACCGCGATCCCTGGTTGCGACGGTTGTGTCATGTGCCGTGATTTTCCTGTTCATCAATGTCGCGTTGATACATGTTCTGGGGATGGAACGATTGCAATCTGCCAAAGTGCCAGGCGCAGAAGCCTCGCTGGCAGTATTCGGCAGCCATGGCCGACAGGTCTTTCTGATGATTTCGATCATCACGGTCATCAGCGCCAACAACGCCACCCTCCTGACCGCGCCGCGTGTGCTCTACGGCATGGCACGCGATCGCCTCCTGCCCGGCCGTCTGACAGCGGTCAATCGTGGTGGTACTCCAGCGTGGGCTTTATTTCTTTGCATGATCGTCAGCATCACGCTGATCTTGAGTGGGACGTTCGAGACACTGATCGCGATTGACTCGGTAATTCTTGCCGTAATCTACGTTTTTGTTTTTGCCTCACTGCTGGCGCTCCGCAGGCGCGAGCCCGATTTACCGCGGCCATGTAAGGCGTGGTGGTATCCGTGGAGTGCCGTGTGCGCGCTTGTGGTTTCACTGGGCTTCCTGTTAGGGGCTGTGATCGGGGATCTCCGACATAGCCTCTTCACGGTCGTTCTCGTTGCGGGGAGCTATTTAGTTTCCTGCGCGATCGTGCGCGCCAGAGGAGCGGCATCCGCTTCCAGCGGGCGGCCCGCACCGCCGGCACAGTGAGTTTTCCGCTACGCAGCCGGTCTGCGGTAGAACGCGAAGATGTGACGGTACGGTGTATCGGTTAGATAGTCGGAGGTCCCCAGAGGCGGGAAGCGAAATCGCTCAAACTGTCGAAGACTCGCCACCTCGGATAGTGCGATCGAACCCTGCTTCGTCGGAATTTCATTCCAGCCAAGCAGTAGATGGCCCCCTGGGCGCAAGCAGGCATGGCACTGCCTGAACGCAGCTTCGCATTGGCTGCCCGTATTCAGTCCCCAGCCGTACACTCCATTGCAGAGAATCAGATCGAAATACTGCTCGGAAAAATGCTGCGCGAGCTGCTCCAGGGGGGCAATGACGTGCCGCCTCGCTCCGTAGCGGCGCATTTTCTCGTTGGGTTCGAGTGTCCAGAATACGTGCCGCAAAAAATATTTTCGTTCGTAATGTGCAGTGTAGTTGTCACACCCGACGAACAGCACGCTCTTAACGGCTGGATCGGCAAGATAGCCGGGGATAATTATGTTTTCGAACACGCGCCGATCAGTCGTGTCGAGGGGCACCGCTAACCCCAGTCGGCGGCGAATCATGCGTGGCAGATAGCCGTGCTCGGTGAGCGCGGCTGCGAGCAGCTTCCAGAGTGGATCGGGCGGCAGGCCCATCATGTAGCGGTGCAATCTGCCCTCGACGGCACGGCGTGCCACTTCGCGCCTGCTGTCTGGATCTAGAGATCTTGGTTTGTGCAAGTTCGTGCACCGATTCTCATGGCAAGGGCGAACCATCGCCGCGTCGCCGTACGCGGCCGCCTTCATTCTCACCGGGCGTATACGCCAGCATCCGATTCGGTGGAACGCGAATGAATCTGTAGATTCGCCGAGAGCGCAGCGACAACTGCAAGTCGGGGACCAGCTCAATGTTGTCCCCGAATGTGCCCGAATTAATCTCATGAACGATCCGTGCTTCGCCCGTCACTCGTGAGCCGAAGTTTAGATTGTCCAATTCATCGAAGTAGATGACGCAGCCGTTCGGGATGTAATCGATCAGGCGCTCGAATACCACACGGGTGGAGGTGTAGTAATCACAGTCGATCCAGATGAGTATCGGTGGGTGCGCCTCGAGAGAGCGTAGAAACTGTGCATCCAGTGTCTGCTCGAAGTAACCCCGGTGAATGCGACTGTTGCGGTAGCGCTTGTCGCGGCAATATTCCATTAGCGCTTGGTAGCGGCCGCGGAATTCGCCTGGAACCCAGTTATCTCCGGCGACCCATTCTTGATCCCGCGAGTCTGTGGAGGCGGGCAGTCCTTCAAAGCTGTCGAAGGTATGGACCTCGATACGCTCTTCCAGGCCGCAGTAGCGTGTTGCGTAGAGTAATTTCGCAAAGGCGTAACCGTCGGATGTGCCGAACTCGAGAACCGATGCGTTTCCCCTGATTTCGCGCTTGAATTGTCGCAGCACGCTGTAAACATGGTCGAAGCGGTAAAAGGCAAATAGTCCCTCGCGCAACGCTCGCCGCGGTCGATCGATGCAATTGAGATAAAACGCCGTCTTCAGGTAATCGCCCGGCAGCATTGTTGAAATCGATCGTAGGACGGCAATCAGTGGCGACCGACCCTGCCAATACTGCTTGTCCGTTCGTTCTATTGGCTTCGGCATAAAATCCCTGCCCCTCTGCATGCGCAGCGTCCATCGCACACCACCCGTGGGTTAAACGCAGGTGAGGATTGGACGCGTTTGTCAATCTCGAACTGCCGGGCGTGCGAGCCCGATCAGTCCTCTAGGCAATGCCCAACTCACCCAGAAGGGCACGCCCGATAGGACGCGCAGGAGAAGTCGATTAAGGTGGGAGAGGGACCGAGGAGCCTGCGGTGCCGCTGTTACCGATCAGGGCCGTGCAGCAGGTATTGGCGAGTATGGGGCGAGCGGAGATCCGGTACAGCGCGATTTCGATGACCGCCACAACGCGCCAGGTGCATCCGCCCTTGTGCTTGCGCCAAGTCTCGCGTGCGAGCAAGCGATAAGCTGTTCGTCCGGAGTGTTGTGCTTGGCCGAAGGCGCGATTCATGCGAATCCTTACCTTTAAGCTGTAGCACATCTCGCACGTTTTTTCCACACGATTCGTAACCAAGCCGCGCTCTTACGCGTTATTCGGACGACTGGCTGCGCGCGGCGCGGTGCGGTCAGGGCAAGACCCGTTCGCCCTCCAGTTTCGCTTGCAGCGGTCCTCTGATGCGTTGCCCATCGGCGTCATAGAACACCGCCTGCGCCGTGCCGCTGAACACGTTCCCGCTGACCGTGAGCGCGAATGAAATCTCGCCGCGGCTCATTAGATGGTGCGTCGTTCGGTCGGCCGTAAGCTCGAGGAGCTTTCCCTTGAAGCCGACGCCATCCTGCCGCCAGGCACCCATGAGGTTGCTGTCGCTGGTATCGGGGTCTCCCGCATCCGGATTGGATTGCTCCACCGTTCCATCGGAATGGAACACGAACATGTGCAGCGGAAAGGGCGCCTCGGGAACCCGCACGATCCAGGCTCCGACGATCGCCGGCGACGAGCTGCTGCCACTGGGCGCCTGGTGACAGGCTGTAAGCCACACGACGACCAATCCAACGCTTCTAAAGGCGCTGTTCATAGGAATGGTTCCTTCGACGTCCGGATCGATGGTTACTCGGTGCCGGACCGGGCGTGCGCAATGGGGTAGGGATCCTGTAGAGCGACGGCGCCTGTTTCCAGCAAAGACTTCAGGTTGGAAATGACTTTCGGCCAGCCACCGGAAACCGCAAGAATGAGTTTCGAGGGTTCGCGCTCGATGGTGTGCGTGATAGAGAGCTTGACCGCCGATCCACTGGGTTCGAGTTCCATCCTGCAGTGCGAATCGCCTTCGGCCTTCAGCTCGGCCTTTACTTGATTCTGCCAACGAATCACCAGGCGCCGCGGCGGATCGGCCTCGATAATCTCGCCAGCGTCGAAGATCTGCCCAGTATCGGACACCAGCTGCCACGGGGAGCCTGTCGTCCACTGGCTTTCGCAGTGCATGCCGAACCAGTATTGCTTCATGAACTCCGCATCCGTCAGTGCCGACCACAGCTTCTCCGGCGTGGTGCGAATGTAGGTCACATACACAAAAGTCGATCTAGCCATGAACCTTCTCCAGTCGTCGTTTCAGCTCGGCGAGCCCTCGGAGGCGCGGCTTTTCGAACTTGGCAATCCAGCGCTCATAGATTTCCTGCAGCGGCACCGGATTGAGGAAGTGCAGCTTTTGGCGCCCGCGCCGTGCGGTGACCACCAGGTTGGCTGCCTCCAGCAGGCCCAGGTGCTGGGTCACGCCTTGCCGCGTCATGTCGAGATGCTCGCACAGCTCATTGAGTGTGCGGCCGTCGTGCGCGTGCAGCAGATCCAGGAGCTTGCGGCGGCTGGGATCGGCCAGTGCCCTGAACAGCAAGTCGGTGTCGTGGCGCTCCACCATGAATTAAATGCAAGTAAATACTTGCCTTAATGATAGGCAAGAGAACACTTGCGTGTCAAGCGAGCTCGACGAGTGCAAAGGTGCTTAACGCGCCTTCTACGGGCTTTCCGAAATGTTCGGCGCGTCGCGCATATGCGCCCGATCGCGTATACGAGTCTGGGGCGGCGAAAGTCCGCGTCGCGCGCCCATGCACGAGCGGTGGAAGTTGCCAAGCAGCAGTTGTCGGTCAATCCGGGCGATGTGCGCGCCCTATATCTGGGGCGGGGGTGCGTGGCCCGGCTCGGACGGAGAAAGACCGCTTTGGCCTGGGGGGCGCGAGCCCTCGGGCTGGACGGCGAGGATTCCGCCGTTCAGTACAACGTCGGCTGCGACCGAGGCCCCAAACCCATGGGAACGGAGCTGTTTCGATCGCCTGCTGTCGAGCGGTATACAGTCCTTCTTGGCCTGCTTTGCTGGTTGCTAACGGATTCGTGTACCGTCTCGGTCCCTCGTCGATGTCGTATAACAAGGAGCACAGACCATGATTGGATATGTCACGCTCGGCACAAACGATCTCGCCCGCGGCGCACGTTTTTACGATGCCATCGCCAAGGAATTGGGCGTCGGGAGAATGATGGAGACGGAGCGCTTCATTGCGTGGGGAAAGGAAGGAGGGGGCGCCGGTATCGGTTTGGCTAAGCCTCACGATGGCAAGCCGGCGAGTGTGGGCAATGGGGTGATGGTTGCTATTGAAGCCAAGGACAAAGCGCAGGTCGATAGGCTTCACCGTCTGGCACTATCGTTGGGCGGGAAGGATGAGGGGGCGCCTGGCCCGCGAGGCGAAGGATTTTACGCTGGCTATTTTCGCGATCTGGACGGCAACAAGCTGAACGCGTTTGTGATGGGTTGAATCGAAGCGCGGGCTGCTCAAAACGCTTCTCGAGGCATCGCCAGCTGTTGGTCGATGCCTCGAGCGGCGGCTGCATCCGGATTCATCGGTTTTTTGCTGTTGCCTTTCGCGCAGCTTCCTCGCGCCTCGACGCGTTGGGAGGCATCGCCCACCATTGCAATGGACGCAGCGGTGAGGTATTTCGTGGCGAGCTCGTATGTCGCAGATTCCTCTGAAGCCACCTTGCTCCGATCGCGTCGATTCGAGATGTCCCAGTGCTTCTCGTCGCTGTGATCGACAAACGAGGTCACTGCGCCGCCTTGTTTGTTAGCGACGGCCACCGGGATGGCTACGGAGTGGACGCGGATGGCTTTAAAGCCCGTCGCCGCATCGAGCAGCAGTTCGACCGCCGCAGTCTCATGCGACTGCCTGGAGTGGCCATTAGCGGGCTGTGTCGTCACATCGAGCTCGCAAGTCAGCTCGATCGTTTGTGTGTCGGCGTAGCTGAGCGGTGAGGCTCCGACACCGCATAGCAGGAGCGGTATTGTGATCTTCAGCAGAGATTCAAGTCCGGTGCCGAACATTCAGTGACCGCCGAGACGGCCGGATTTCCCATGATCGCCTGGCGAAAATTACGCAGCGCTTCATCCACCGGGGGATCCAGCTCGCCATGCGGTGTAGAGACGTTGCTGGAAAATGCAGACACGACGACGGAGCGAGTCTCCTGCACGTCGACCACGTCGACCAGACCTTGAAATTTCTCAGACGAATCGGGAGGGGTGCACTGCAGGGCACGATCCTTCCCGAATTGGAGCCACTGACAGGTGAGTCCAACCGCCAGCGCCACGGTCCGAAATGCTTCCAGGATGCCTGCGGATGAGTCGCGCAAGTGAACCACCATCATCCTGGAGGGCGCTGCAGCGACGGTGGCGAGTAGTGCAGCTGGCGCGAGGAGCCCAAGCACTATTGCTGCACGAAGGTATGTCGCAAGGGTCCTTCGCGGCTGTGACATGATTATTCTCATGCACGAGCGATCATTTCTCGAGATGAACGATCACTCCTCACGATGCTTGATATTACTCCGGAACTGAACGCGGCTGTGGCGCGACTCCTAGCGCCACCCAGAACTTGACTTTGAGCTGCCCGGAGATAACCGCGTCTTCTGCATCCGCGCTGCAAGTCCGCGCACTGATCGAACAGTTCGGTCTCGAGCCACATCCTGAAGGCGGCAGCTTTCGCGAGATCTACCGTGCGAGCGACCGCGTGCAAACCGCGCGCAGTGTCCGCTCGGCGATCACTGCGGTCCACTACCTGCTCGAACGCACCCAGGCCAGTCGCTGGCACATCGTGCAGTCGGACGACATCTGGCACTTTTACCAAGGCTCTCCTCTCGTGCTGCTCGCCTACGACCCGGAGAAGCGCGCGCTCGTGCGCTACGTGCTTGGAAATACCACGCACGATCATCAGCGCGTCGGTGATCCCCAATGGGGTCTGGCAGGCTGCCCGCAGCCTCGGAGACTTCTCACTCGTCGGCTGCAGCGTTGGCCCCGGTTTCGAGTTCGAGGATTTCAGCTTTGTCGCCAACTTTCCGCAGCACCGGATGCATTTCGAAGGTGAGCTTGCGGCCTTTGCGTCACTACTCTGACGGCTGCCGATTGCGTTGATTGCCCGCGATGTATATGAGTAAATACAACGCTCCAGGGACGAGATTCCAACCCTATGTCGCGCATCCTGCCCGCTCTCGCGCTGCTGTGTTCGACATTCCAGTCTGCTTCGCTGCCTGCAGCTGAGACCAAGCAGACACAGATTCTGGTGTTTGCGGCTGCGTCTCTCACCGACGCACTGCAGGAGATCGGGACGGCATATGAAAAGACCTCGGCCGTTCGAGTCAAGATGTCGTTCGATGCGAGTTCGAACATGGCGCGCCAGATCGAGGCCGGCGCTCCCGCGGACGTTTTCTTCTCCGCTGACACTCAGTGGATGGACTATCTGCAGAGTCACAACTTGATTCAACCGGCTAGCCGCCACAATGTCGTAGGCAATCGCCTGGTGCTCATCGCTCCGGCGGCGAGCGAGATCAAGCTCAAGATCGCGCCGCACTTCCCGCTCGCAGCAGCCCTCGGCAACGGCCATCTGGCAACTGGAGTTCCGGATTCCGCCCCGGTCGGCCGCTATGCGCGCTCGGCCTTATCTGCGCTTGGCGTCTGGGACGAGGTTGCTGGGCGGATTGTCGCTGCGGAAAACGTGCGCGCGGCGCTGATGTACGTAGCGCGGGGCGAAGCGCCGCTCGGCATCGTATATGCGAGCGATGCGCTCATCGACAAGAAGGTGCGCGTGGTCGATACCTTTCCCGCCAATACGCACGAGCCCATTGTCTATCCTGTCGCCCTGACAAAGGGCGCGAAGCCCGCGGCCGCCGGATTCGTCAGCTACCTCCTCGGTCCACAGGCGCACGCCGTTTTCATCAGGTACGGTTTCACCGAGCCGAGCACGGAAGGAGCGGCAGATCGCAGCGGCGGCAGAAAATCCTTGGCTTGGACGGATGAGCCGTCCGCGATCCATCCACCCAGATCTTCTGGTCGAACGCGATTCGACAGACCCGGCTGTACTGATCGTCAACATGGCTCTTGTCCCACATCCATGTGAAGCCTGCGCAGGGATCGTCCGCCTGAGAGGAGGGCATTAGGGCGACCAGGATGCCCAGAAATAACAGCACGCGTGCTACGGTTGGATATCGCATTCCGCGAATGCGCTAGCGAGCGTGGCCGCTCACTTCCCCTTGACGACGACTTCTTCCTTCAGCCCGCACTTGGCACATGCATAGGTCTGCACCATACCACCCATGTGACCATGGGGCCGGCTCTTGCTTACGCGCCAGCCGAACTCGAAGCATCGAGGGCAGCGCTCTCCGTTGGGATCGGACTGTGCCTGTAGCTGCCCCTTCAGCGCGGCGTTCTCATTCATTAGTTCGTCGAGCTTCAGTTGCACCTCTGCCAGCTCGAGCAAAAGATCCGCCACCAACTGCTTGAATTCCGCGTCCCTGCCTAACTCGCTCATAACTCGTAGGCGGGTTGCGAGCGCGAGGGCACGAGACAGCGCGGGAAGCAGGTCACTCATGGGCAGAGTATAGGCCGTGACTTGGCGCAGCCCCTACGTTTTGCCTTCTTCACTGCGACGCGCGTCGCAGCGCGGGGCGAAGCCTTTCGAGGTTTTGCCCTTCTGTCCCGCATCCCAGCCATCTCCATCGCATGGGAAGGGCGTGCCAGGCACTCAGCGCGCGTCTACCGAAGGACTTTGCGCTGGGCTGACGGCGAGCTGGGAGGAAGCTTGCGGCCGGGCGGAAAGGCGCTCCGGTCCTGGGGAGGGCGGCTCGCCGGACTCCACGGGAGTCACCTTCACGTTGAGGTTCGCCATGTTGACTGTGCCGGGATCATCCCGCAGTTTGAGGTAGAGGCGCCCCTGCAACGGATGCGGGATACGCAGTGCCGCGGCGGTGAAGCCATCGGGCACGTGCGTGACACGGGTGAATTCCGGATCGATCGAGACCGAATCGAGCAGAAAGAGGTCTGCACCGGTCAGCGAGCAGCCGACCTGCGGGTCGGCCGTGCAATAGACGGTACTCAGTTTCGGCAAGCGCACCAGAGTCACGAGCGGTATCCAGTCACTGCCCACGCCCGCCACGATGCGCCGGAATTGAAGCGGGCCGAACGCCGAGGCTCCGAGGCTCTTCGCCGGATCGAGCGTGACCACCGCGACGTTCCGGCTCTGGAGCATCAGCTGCCCCGTGCCGACGCCAAGGAGTGCCGAGAAGGCGCCGTCGCTTGTCGCTACCTCGAGCTTCTCATCGGCGGCGAAACCGGCAGGCGATGTCGCCCGGATGGAGAAGTTGAGGTGTGCCCCGAGCGGCAAGGTAGAGTCGTTCGAGAGCTGCACGGCATTTTCGAGCCCCGCGCCAGGCCACTGCACTGTCCGGCTGATGAGCTCGACGCTCGGCCGTGGTGACTCGACCGTTGCAGCATGGAGCGCGAGTGTTTGAGTGTCCGCGCGCCCGAATTCTTTCACCCGCAGGTTAAGATCTCCGGCCGGCACATCCTGCAACGGCACTGTCAGCTCCACCTCATTGGGATGGATCTTCTTCCATTCGATCTTGTGGGGTGTGGCCGCAGAGTCAACCAGCGTGAGCTCATCGAGACAGCTGACGCTGTCAGCTCGCAGGTGCACCGTGTTAGTGCGCCCGGTGGTGAGCTCCGGGGATTCCGCGGCCGCAAGCCGCCACACCTGCGCTTGCGGATCGGCGAGCCTGAAGCTCGGACCCTCGAAGCGTTCGAACCCCCACTCGCCTTGCAGTTTCGCGCTGCCGCTCGGTGCCGTTCCGGCAGACGGCCGCGATACCGCAAATCCTCCGCGCGTCGGGTCGGGACGCGCCGGCAGGTCGAGAGCCGCACCGTCCTTGCCATTCACATGCAGTACCGCATCGTGCGCGTAAGCCGTCGCGAACACCACGGGCGCGCCGTCGACCGGCAACAGCAGCGGATCCTTGCTCGCGCACAGGATGTCGTTCGGATTCACCGCGTGCAGCGTCGGGAACTGCGGCGCCTCGATGGGCGGTAGCGCCACCACGAGGACTGACTTCGGATCGTGGAAGGAGGGTGGTGCATTCAGGCTCAAGGCGATCTGCCGGCCATGCATGGAGGTCAGCGCCGGGAAGTACTGGTAGCGCGCGGTGTGCAGCGAATCGAGGATTTTAGCGATGTCGATGATCGAGCCGATGAAGGGGCCGTAGTAGCCGGACTTGAACTGCGGGGCGCTGCTCGCCTCCATCGCCAGATCGCTCGCGGCTCCCGAGGTCAGCGTTTGAGCGAGCGAGGCGCCACGTCCGTCATCGAGAATCAGGGACTCGCGTCCCTGTGCGAGACAGGGTGCCTGCAGTACCGGGATCTTCCCGAGACAGGTCTCGTCCACCTTGATGGCAAGGCTGCGCGAAAGCAGTGGAACCGACTCCTTCAGCTGCGAAGGATCCGCGTCCCCCAGGTGCCGCACCGCTGCGAGGTAGGCCTCCAGCCGCGCATGATCGAGCCCCGCCTGGTTCAGGTCTTGCGAGGTGCGCACGAACACTCCGGGCCGCCCGCGCACGGTGTCGACGAGCGTGCTGTAGGCCCCGCCGGTCTGCGGCGCGAGGAAGAGCAGAAGTTGCGCGGCCTGCTGCGGCACCGTCAACTTGAGGCCCTCCTTGGCGCAGCCCCGTGTCCAGGTCTCGCAGGAGAAGAACCAATCCGCCGGTGGCGGATTCGTGGCTCCGCGCAGGAATGCAGCCACCATTAGATAATGAGTGGGTCCGCCGGCAGGAAGATCCGCCTTGACGAGGAGATGATCGCCGACGGCGAGATTCGGGACCTGAGCGATCGGCAGTGTCCGCGTGCCGCGGGCCACTTCGACTTCGAGCGTCGGGCCGGCAAGGTCGAAAGGAGCCGCAGCCGCGCCCGTGGTCCACCACGCGAGCAGCGCCGGGATTACCATCGAGCACAGTGTGGAAAAAGCGAAACGCACGCTGATATGTCGGTCCCTGGCTACACTCTGTCGTCCTTCTTACTGCGCACTGTAGCGCATCTGCGCTTTTTTTCGCGTGATTGCGCTCGCAGAAGAGTCAGCCGATGGCCATGCGCTCCTTGACATGCGGCATCGGGTACTTGAGCCCGCTTGCGCAGTTGAACAGCACCACCTCATCGGTGGGCGCGATGCGGCCTGAGCGTGCCGCCTCGAGATAGGCTGCGTAGGTGGCGGCGCCCTCGGGCGAGAGCAGCAGACCATCCGCCCGTGCCACGTGCGCACGGCCGGAATCGATCTGCTCATCGGGCACGGCGAGTGCGCAGCCGCCGCTTTCGCGAAGTGCACGCAGGATGAGGAAGTCACCGATCGCTGCGGGCACGCGGATGCCGGCGGCGATGGTGTGCGCATTCTCCCATGGCGTCGCTGTCTCACTTCCCGAGTCGAAGGCGCGCACGATCGGCGCACAACCGCTTGCCTGTACGGCAATGAGCCGTGGCAGGGGACCTTCGATCCAGCCGAG
>Ga0310810_10007081_pt1 | contig 12752 bp, 11 predicted proteins | sample NCmetagenome_FD_207641 | JGI IMG/M metagenome (GOLD analysis project Ga0310810, IMG submission 207641) | Soil microbial communities from experimental microcosm in Duke University, North Carolina, United States - NC | ecosystem: Engineered > Artificial ecosystem > Soil microcosm > Unclassified ... | reverse complement strand
TGGGCGCGGCCGGTGGACCGCCGTCGCCAGCCGCGCCAGGCAGCAAGGCGCCGGTTGCGCCGGGTGCGCACGCTCCAACGGCGCGCGGCGGGACAACCGCGGCACCGGGAGCGCCAGGGGCAGCCGCGCCTGAGCCGGCGGCGGCAGGAGCGCCCGGCGCCCAATCACCCGCCCCGCCGGCACAGAAAGCGCAGAAGGCGGATGGGGCCGCCGCGCCGGCCGCCGAGGCAGAGGCCGCGAAGCCGCCATCGCCGCGCGAAGCGATGGCACCGGCGATTGGCGCCGTCAAGCAGCGCGCCGCCGGGGCCCGCAAGCACACCGCGCCGGGGGTCGCCGTTGCCGCGGCGCAGAGCGCGGCGCTGCAGCCTGGCACCGAGCAGAAGCGGGCTGCCGCGACCGCCACGATCAGCAACCTCGACGCGGCGAAGGACGGATCGAAGCCGGTCGCGCGCGACAGCTTCAAGACGGCGTTCAAGAAGGCGATCGAAGCGGCGACGCCCAAGCCGACCACTGAAGCCGAAGCCGACAAGGTCGTCGAAGGCGGCGCGAAGACCGCGAGTGCCACGATGCAGGGCCAGCTCGCGACGCAGAAGGATGCCGCCGCGGGTCCGCTCAAGTCTCCGGGGGCCGCGGAGGTCGCGCCGGGATCGATTCCCGCGGAGCCCGTGACCACCCTGCAGCCCGAACAGGCTGGGCCGCGTCCCGCGCCCGTGTCCGCCGCGCCCGTCGTCCCTCCTCCCCTGCCCGCGGAGCGCCTCGACTACTCGGAGGATCGCGCGCCCACCGACAAGGCGATGGCAGAGAACGGCGTCGACAAGGCGCAGCTCGAAAAAGGCAACGAGCCGGCGTTTGGACAGACGCTGCAAGCGCGATCGACCGCAGAGCAGCACGAGGCGCAGGCGGAGGCAAAGTACCGGAAGTCCGAGGCGAACGTGCAGGGTCAGGCGGAGCGCCAGGCGCAGGGGGCGCTCGCGAAGGGGCTCGGCGACGTGCACGGCGCGCGCGCGCTCGCCGTCGGCAAGGTCGCGGGCAAGCAAACCGGAACGAAAGCCAGGGATCAGGCCGAGCGCCAGCGCATCACCGAGACCATCGACGGGATCAAGAAGCAGACGCGGACCGACGTCGAAACCATCCTCAAGGACATGGAGACGGAGGCCAGCCGCATCTTCGGCGAAGGCCTGACCGCCGCCGAGGCGGCCTATCGCAACACCTTCGAGGAGGAAAAGGGGGGCCTTGGAACGTGGCTGACGACGTGGGGCGACGATTGGAAGGAGTTGATCGAGAACTCGCTCGGCAAGGCGCGGCAGGAGTATTTGCGCCAGGTCGATCTCGCGATCGACAAGGTCGCCGACTGTGTTGATGCGAAGCTCGACGCGGCCAGAAAGCGGGTCGCGGATGGGCTGACGCAGGTCAAGAACTTTGTCAAAGGACTCGGCGACAGTGTGCGCCAGTTCGGCGAGGAGGCCCTGGCCAGCGTGTCCTCGGACTTCGACGCCATGACGTCGATGATCGACGAGCGCAAGGACGCACTGATCGACAGCCTGACGACGCAGTTCAAGGCGTCGTACGAGCGGATGTCGGCGATGGAGGAGGAGCTCCGCAGCGCGAACAAGTCGCTCTGGGAGCGCGTCTACGACGCGACCGTCGGCCTGATCAAGAAGATCATCGCCTTCAAGGACATGCTCGTCAGCATCCTGGCGAAGGCCGCGGGCGTCATCTCCGACATCATTTCGGATCCGATCGGGTTCCTCGGCAACCTGGTGTCGGGCGTGATGCTCGGGCTCAAGAACTTCATGGGCAACATCGGGTCGCACCTGAAGAAGGGCCTGATGGAGTGGCTGTTCGGGGCGCTCGGGGGGGCCGGCCTGGTCATGCCCGACACCCTCGACCTCAAGGGCATCGTCAGCATCGTGCTGCAGGTGTTGGGTCTGACCTACGCGAACTTCCGCCCGAGCCGTGAAGATCGTTGGCGAGCCCGTCGTGTCCGCGCTCGAGAAGGCGGCTGAAGTCTTCAAGGTGATCGTCACCGAGGGCATCCCCGGATTGTGGCGGTTCATCAAGGAGAAGGTCGAAGATCTGAAGTCGATGGTGCTGGACGCCATCTTCGACTTCATCAAGGAGAAGGTGATCATCGCCGGCGTCACGTGGGTGATCGGCCTGCTCAACCCGGCATCGGCCTTCTTCAAGGCGTGCAAGGCGATCTACGACATCGTGATGTTCTTCATCAATCGCGGATCGCAGATCCTCGCGCTCGTCAACGCGGTCATCGACTCGATGGCGGCGATTGCGAAGGGGTCGATCGGTGTCGCGGCGACGTTCGTCGAGAACGCGCTGGCCAAGGCGATCCCGGTGGCGATTGGCTTCCTGGCGAGCCTGCTCGGCCTGGGTGACATCAGCGGGACGATCCGCAAGACGATCGACAAGGCGCAGGCGCCAATCAACAAGGCGATCGACTGGGTGATCAACCAGGCGGTCACGCTGGTGAAGGCCGCTGGGAAGCTGCTTGGAGGACTGCTCGGAGGAAAGAAGGAGAAGGACACGAAGGAAGTCCCCAAGACCGCCGGCGACGGCGCTGATTTGAAGCTCACCGTGCCGTTCGACATGGCGGGCCACGGACACACCATCTACACGGAGGTCAAGCACGGGAAGCTCACGGTCGAAATGGCCTCCGATCAGCGGATGGAGCTCACCAAAGTGGTCACCAAGGCCATGCAGGAAACGGACAACAAGATCGCGCTCAAACGACTCGGACGAGTCGAGGACAAGCTCGAGGCCGCTGAACAGAAGGTGAGGTTCCTGGCATCGGACAAGACCAAGGACGCCGAGACGCTGCAGGAAGCGGACAAAATGACGCAGGATGCTGCCAACACGCTGGCGGCTATCGGCAAGGAGTTCGGTATCCCCAGCCTGCAGATACTGCCTCACAAGTCAGCCTTCGTCGATGCCTCCGTCACGGGCTACCGCATCAAGAAAGAACATGAGAAGGACATTCGCGCCTTGTTCTATCCCACGGCGTACACACCAGAGACCAGGCAGTGGATGTGGGACTTCATCCGCGACCACACGGATCCCAACAACCCGAGCAACTACATCGATCTCCAGAACAGAAGCACCCCAAAGACCGATCACACGATCGATCACCAGCCTCGCGTGGTCGAGCATTGGGAGTCGGCCGGCAAGGGCATGACTCAAGCCGCGCGCAGAACGTGGTATTCGGACCACAAAGGCGGGCACCTGAGCGTCATCGCCGGCAAGCACAACTTCAGCGACGGCGCGGACGCCCGAAAAATGGGGCTGACGTACACTCCAGATGGCATCGGCAAAGGCTTCCTTGGTCCCGGCGAGGTCTGACGATATGCAATTCAATATCTGGAACCCGTTCATCGTGGATCCGACTCACGTGACGTTCGACGTTACCCCGCGTGGTATCGCGCTGCTGAAAAGCGGCACGTCGAGCTTTGTGTCAGCGTGTCTACGAGCCTGCGGCCTCCACTCGCAGGCCGTGAAGCAATGGAATGTGATTGCCGTCCGGCAGGCGTACTACTCGGACTATTCGGACAGCGACGACTGGCGCGCGCGCTGGGATCTGGGGTGGGTGATGGACGTAACGCTCGATCAGCAGATCGCCGTGCGCAATACCTACCGGCCGTTCCCGTATATGACGGATGAGACGGACGGGAGCAGTAGTGAGCCCGGTGAGCCTTCGTTGCTGGTCAGTCCGGCCCTGATCGTGGGGGGTTTCAAAGACACGAAGTCGGTGGATCAGGCAGTGCAGGACGCCGTCCATACCTGGTCTCGAGAGTATCGGCCTGGGGGAGGCGTCACGACGCGAATCCACCGCTACGATGACGGCTTTCTTCACATCCGGATTCTGGTGGACGAAGCACAGTTTCCGGAACAGCTGGAAGCGTTGGATGTGCTGACCCGGCGCCTGAGGGAGTCGGGTGGCGTGACGGAATGGCGGATGCTGATCGCTGGGCGACACTCTGAGAGCTAGCCAGGGGCGGGAATCCGACGCAGTAATCGGCGCACGACCAGCGGCGCCGGGAGCCGGAGACGTGATCGGCACCATGGCCGGAACGGCCAGACGAAGTCGGGTGAACGCACCGTGAGTCCAGGCTCAGCTGTGGACAAGGAGGCGGTCGATGGGAGCTTTGAAGGTCTTCGGCGAGTTGATCAAGACCCTGCGTGGATTGCCCAAACTGGTGAAGCTGAATTCCGACGGCAGGCAACAAATCCGGGACGCGGCCGGCACCGTCGCTGACGAATTGACGCGCGGGCTGCAGTTGGTCGGGCAGCGGATCTCCGGCGCCCAGACAATCGTCCGAACCACGGAGCCGGGACGTGCGCGTGACCGCGAACTGCAGAAGTACCTCGACGAATCGCAGCGGAAGCTGTTCGACGCGTTTGCCGAGTTCAAGATCTGTCGCAGTCTTCGAACGACCCGGGCACAGTTCAAGGAACTGTTTGGCCTTCCAAAACTCGCCGCGAGCATGGGCACCGGTAAGACGATTCAAGGGCTGCTGGCAGAGCTGGAAATGGATGAACGCATGATCATCGACGAAGTCGGTCCCATGCTCCGCGATCTCCGGCGCCGCGCTGGATCGAGCGAGAGCGCTTTTCACCGGGCCGCCGAACAACACAAGCGCAGCCTGTTGGATCGGGAAGAACGAGTCCGTCGACTTGCGCGAGAGGTGCACGACAAGATGTAACGGACATCGCCGTCACTCCGACCCGATCCGCTTCGGCATGTCGTTCGCGCGTTGACTGGCGCGGAACTCGACGATGCGGAAGTCGGCGAGACCCCGCTGGTAAAACGGATCCTCCTCGATGATGGTCTGGATCTCTTGCCGGCTCTTGCCGACCGCCAGGATGATGCCGCCATCCCGCGGGATCTTTCGACCCGAGACCAGGAAATGGCCGGCGGCATAGTGCTTCTTCAGGAAGACGACGTGCGCGGCCATGTGCGCGTCAATTTCGGCGAGGTCGGCTGTGTAGCTCAGTTCGATGAGGAACATGGGTGTGCGTTCACGTCAGCCGCTGTAGCCCCGATCGCGGGCGAACACGATCGCCTGGGCGCGCGACCAGACGCCGAGCTTGTCGAACAGGTTCGAGGCGTGGTTGCGAACGGTCTTCTCGCTGATGTTCAGGCGCTCGGCGATATCGGCATTGCTCAGCCCGTCGGCCATCAGCGCCAGGACCTGACGTTCCCGCACGGATAAGGCCGCAAACGCCGCGTCGCCCGAGGTTTCGCCGGTCTGCATGAAGCCGAGGACCTCGTGCTGGAACCGCTGCCATGCCGGTTCGTGCTCGAGCAGCACGTGATTCCGTGAATCCAGTTCGACGAACTCGGCACCGGGAATGGCGCTGGCGAGCAGGCGGCCCTCGTCGATGGACACGATGACGTCACCCCGCGCGTGCAGAACCAGCGTCGGCGTGCGCACCTCGCCGAGCGAGTCCGAGATATCCACGACGGCGCGTGATTCAAACAGCCGGGCCGCAATCTCCCCCGTCGTCGTCTTCAGGCAGAGATCGTTGAACCACTGGAGCTGCTCGGGCGTGCCGCCCGGAATGAATCGCGACGTGAAGACCTGCCGGAAGGTCGGATTATCGTTGCCCCAATCCGATCGCGCGAGGTCGACCATGGCCTGGTACGCCCGCTGCGACATCGGCGTGCCCCGCCGGAGCGCCCCTCGCGCGTAGCCGCCATAAAGGATGATGCGTGCGACGCGTTCGGGATGCGCGATCGCGTATCGAATACACGTCGCGGCGCCCTGTGAAATGCCGAGCAGCGTGACCGGCTCGACCGGTTGAGCGGCGTCGATGACTGTTTCGAGATCGGTGGCCCACTGGTCCACGGTGAGCGCCTCGCCGTTCCATTCCGACATCCCGCAGCCGCGCTCGTCGGCGCGGATGAATCGGCAATGCGACGAAAAGAACCGCATCCAGTGCTTCCAGACCGGACTTTCCCATTCGTACTCGAGATGCGTCAGCCAGTTGGCGGCCTTGACAAGGGTCGGGCCCGCGCCCGCCTCGGCCCACGCCAGTCGAGTGCCGTCCGATGCCGTGACGTAACGGATGTGCTGCCGAAACTGGCCCGATCGGGTCATCTGGTCCGCTGGGACATTTGTCTCACATTTACGGGCCCCGTTCCACGCGCAACCGGGACAAAGCGCCGATTGGCTCGAATCGGGATCGGCCGCATCCTCATCGGCAACCTAAGGAGGGTGCCGTGATCAAACGCCTGTTGTTCTTCACCTACGGACTCGTGGCCTACGTGATTTTTCTCGCCACGTTCCTCTACGCGATCGCCTTCGTCGGCGGATTCGCCGTTCCCAGCCGCCTCGATGGACCGCTTCAAACCTCGCTTCTCTCGGCTATTGCGATCGACTGCCTGCTCCTGACCATCTTCGCCGTACAGCACAGCGTCATGGCGCGCCGATGGTTCAAGGAACGCTGGACGCAGATCGTGCCGTGGGCGATCGAGCGATCGACCTACGTCCTGTGCGCCAGCCTGGCGTTGCTCCTGTTGTTCTGGCAATGGCGTCCGATCGGCATCCAGATCTGGTCCGTTGAACATGCCGGCGCTCGCCTGGCGCTCTGGACGCTCTTTGCCGTCGGCTGGGGCACCGTGCTGGTCGTGACGTTCCTGATCAACCACTTCGATCTGTTCGGACTGCGCCAGGTGTGGCTGCCGCTCGTCGGCAAGCCCTACACGCGGATCACGTTCCGCACGCCGATGCCGTATCGTTTCGTGCGGCACCCGCTGTATTTCGGCTTCCTGCTGGCGTTCTGGATGACCCCGACCATGACGCTCGCGCATCTCGTCTTCGCGGTCGCGACGACGGCTTATATCGTGCTCGCCATCCAGTTCGAGGAGCGCGACCTCGTTCGCGAACACGGGGCGGCCTACGAGAGCTACCGCCGCAGCGTCCCGATGCTGCTGCCGCGGCCGCGGCCCGCCGCGCGTCAGGCGAAGACCGGCGTGGCGATCGGCGGGAGCCGGCCATGAAGGCCGCCATCCTGCTCGTCCCGTTTGCGCTGGTGCTGCTGACCGAGCGCGGACCTTCGGCGCCGGCCGCACCATCTCCACCGGTAAGCCTATTTGAGCAGCGCGACGATCAGCGCGATGAGGGCGACAATCAGCGCCGCGCCGCCCGTCGCGAGCGCAGAGATGAGGAGACGCGACGCCTGAACACTGGTCTCACGCGCCAGCAAACCCTCGTCGGCCATCGGCGTAGGCTCAGGAGCAAATAGTGACTGCCGCATCACGCGTCGGGAGGCAATCACGTCCTGGATGCCGGCTTCGAAATGACGCTGGTGGATCCGTTTGGCCGCATCGGGGCCCGGTTCGGCCGCGGCCTGGAGCGCGGCCTTGAGGACGGCGTTGCGGATGTCGCCGCCGCTCACCTCGAAGCGTCGTGCCAGCGCGGCAAAGTCCACCTCGGCATCAAGCGGTGTGCGGACCGGGTGCAGCTGCACGCGCCAGATCTGTTCGCGCTCCTCGACGCCCGGCAACTCGAACAGCACGTGCGTGCGAATCCGGCGTTCGAACGCGGGATCGAAGTTGGCCGCCAGGTTCGTGGCGAAGATCACCACGCCGTCGTAGCGCTCCAGCTCCTGGAGCAGCACGCTGATCGTCGTATTCGATTCACGTGCGAACCCGTCATGCATCGACGTCGAGCGGCGCGAGGCCAGGGCGTCGGCTTCGTCGAACAGCAGCACGGCGCGCTCCTCTCGAGCACGGCGAAACACCGCCGCGACGTTCTTCGGCGTCTCTCCGGCCCAGAGCGACTCGAGCTCCGCGTAGCGTACGAGCAGCAGTCGTCGGCCGAGCGCGTGGGCGATTGCTTCCGCGCAGATCGTTTTACCGGTGCCGGGCGGGCCGGCGAAGTTGAACGCCAATGCAAGACCGGCCGGGTGACGTTCGCCGAGCCCCCAGCGATTGAAAATGAGGTCGTGCTGCGTCACTTGCGCCAGCGCGGTGTCGAGCGCGCGCCGCGTCCCTGGCGGCAGAATGACGTCCTCGAAGCTCCGCCGCGGGGCGATCGACTCGACCGCACGGCGTCCGCCCGTACCGAACAGCGCTGAGAAAGGATTCGGCGCCACACGTGTACGGTATCGTCTCGCGGCCGCACGATCAACTGTGGACGCCACTGCTCCTGGGTCCCGATCGTCTGTTGACCGCCGCCGCGCACGCGAGGCTACAATGTCGGGATGATCGGCAGCGTCCCGTCCCTGCTCCAGGCGATCGGCAACACGCCGCTCGTGCGGCTGGTCCGCGTGGTGCCGCCCGCGTCGGCCGACGTACTCGTCAAGCTCGAGTCGATCAATCCCACGGGCTCTTACAAGGACCGCATGGCGCTCGCGATGATCGAAGGCGCCGAGGCGCGCGGCGCGCTGCGGCCGGGCATGCGCGTCGTCGAGTTCACCGGCGGCAGCACCGGCTCATCGCTGGGCATGGTGTGCGCGGCCAAGGGCTATCCGTTCGTCGTGTTGTCGTCCGACGCCTTCGCCCGAGAGAAGCTGTTGACGATGACGGCGTTCGGGGCGGAATTGCGGATCGTGCCGAGCGAGGGGGGCAAGGTGACGCCGGCGCTGTTCGATCGCTTCCGGAGTGAAATCGCCAAGCTCGCGGCGGAGCCCAATACGTTCTGGACGGACCAGTTCCATAACACCGACGCGCTGAACGGCTACGCCGCAATCGGGCGCGAGTTGCTGGCGCAGACCGCGCGCCCCGTCGACGTGTTTTGCGGGGCCGTAGGCACGGGCGGCATGTTGGCCGGCGTTGCGCGCGCCCTGCGCGAGGGCGGGAGTGGGGCCCGGATCATAGCGCTCGAGCCCGCCCAATCGCCGGCCATGACACAAGGACACGGCGGCGCGCACCACGTCGAAGGCATCGGGACCGGATCGGTTCCGCCGCACATGTCCGCGCGACCTTACGACGAGGCGCGCGCGATTGACGAGGCCGATGCCCGCGAGATGGCGCGCCGGCTGGCGCGCGAGGAAGGGATGCTGGTGGGCACTTCGAGCGGCCTGAACATCGCCGCCGCTGTGCAGATTGCCCGCGAGCTCGGGCCGGGGCGGGTCGTCGCAACCGTCGCCGTCGATTCCGGTCTGAAATACCTGGCCGGCGATCTCTTCGAAGCGGACCCACCCACGAAACATCCGGCCTGAACGTTCGCGCCGGATCGAGGGTCTCCGAGATTCACGGTGCGCCGGGCGCGATCGTGTCGACATCCTCACTGCACGACCTTCAATCGGTGGTGCGCGAAAGTACCGGCATAATGGCGCCGAGACTCGAGCCAATGCACAGCCCGACCGGCCGGCGCGCGTTCCTGACCGCGATGGGCGCGAGCGCGCTCGCCGGCGCCTGCCGGCAACGGACAGAGCGCGGCGCGATCGTGTTGCGCCTGTCGCATTCCATGTCCGCGGGTCCGACGGCCCTCCACGTGTTCGGCGACAAGTTCCGCGAGCTGGCGGAAGCCGCGACGGGAGGTGCGGTGCGCGTCCGCCTGTTTCCCAGTGGCACACTCGGCCAGGAGCGTGAGGTCGTGCAGCAGCTCCAGGAAGGGCTCGTGGATTTCATGGTGTCGGGCACGGCGATCTGGGGCAGCGTGGCGCCCAGGCTGCAGGTCTTCGACTTCCCGTTTCTCTGGCGCGACTGGGCTCACGTCCACGGCGTCGTCGACGGACCCGTCGGCCGTGAAGCGGCCGAGTACCTCGAGCGGACGGTGCGCATGCGGCCGCTCGCGTGGGGGGACTCGTTCGGTTTTCGCCAGGTGATTACGCGGTCGCGCGACGTCACCGAGGCGGGCCAGTTGGCCGGCCTGAAGATCCGTACGATCCAGTCGCCCATTTACGTGAAAGCGGTGGAATTGATGGGCGCCAGCCCGACGCCGATGGCGTTCGGCGAGGTCTATACGTCGATGCAGACGGGCGTGATCGACGGCTACGAGCACGATGCGAGCACGACCGTGCAGCAGCGCTTCTACGAGGTCGCCCGCTACATGGTGCGCACACGTCACATCGCCGGGGTGCTCGGCCTGTTCGCGTCGACTGCCGGAATGGCGCGGGTTCCTCCGCAGATCCGCCGGCTTCTCGAGCAGGCCGCGCACGACGCTGCGGCCTACCAACGAACGAGAGGACCGCAGGAGGACGCGACGGCGGTCGCCCAGCTCACCACTCGAGGGATGACCATCCGCGATCTCGATCGCGAGGCCTTCCGCCCGGCGGCCGAGCGGCTCTGGAATACCGAAGGCCACGCGCTCGGCGCGCTCCCCTGGCTCGAGGCGATCCGCAGGTGACGGGATCGGCGGGTGTTTCCCCAGCCGCCGGCGTCGATCGCGCGCTCCGGTGGACGATCGCGACGCTCGTGGCCGCGCAGACGTTCGTCGTCGGACTGCAGGTCGTCGGCCGTCTCGTCCTGCACCGGCCGATTCCGTGGACCGAGGAGGTCGCGCGGCTGCTGCTTGGCTGGCTGATGTGCGCAGGCGGCATCAGCGCGCTGAGGCACGGCCAGCATCCTCGAGTCACGGCGCTCTTGCGCCTGCTGCCGGATTCGCGCAGGCGAGCGGTCGATCGCGGGCTGCGCCTCGTGCTCCTCGGTTTTTTCCTGTGCCTCGTCGTTCCGGCGTGGTGTCTCACCGTCGCAAGCGCGGGCGAGCGGCTGCCGGCCAGCGGCCTCTCGGGCGCGGCGATTTCCGCCGTGCTTCCTGCGGCCTTGCTCCTGATGTGCGTTGAGGTGATCGCACAGATCAGGGGGGATGGGTTCGAGGTATGGCGCGATCGCGCGTCGCTCGTCTGGTCGGCGGGCGCGGCGGGCCTGGCGCTGGCCTCCGTGCTCGTGCCCCTCCTGGGAGGGGCGGCGCCAATCGTGGTGCTCGCGTCCGGCTTCCTCGTCACCGCGGCGCTCGGGGTGCCGCTTGCCTTCACGCTGGCGTTGACCTCGCTCACCTACCTGCTCGGCATCGGTGGCGTCGGCCTCATCATCCTGCCGATCAAGATACTCGGCGGCATCGACTCGTTCGTCCTGCTCGCGATCCCGCTTTTCATCCTGGCGGGGGCGCTCATGGAGACGGGCGGCATCTCGGAGCGCATCGTCGATCTCGCCATGGCGATCGTCGGTCGCGTGCGCGGCGGCCTCGCGATGGTCGTCGTCGTGGCGGAGATCCTCTTCTCGGGCATTTCCGGCTCGACAGCCGCCGACGTGTCCGCGATCAGTTCGCTGCTGATCCCTTCGATGCGGAAGGCCGGCTACTCGGGGCCGGAAGCCGTCAGCGTCGTCGCCGCCTCCTCCGCCATGGGAATCCTCGTGCCGCCGTGCCTGACGATGGTGGTGCTTGGATCGCTGGTGAACCTCTCGATCGTGACGCTCTTCCTGGCCGGGTTCGTACCGGCCTTCCTGCTGGCCGCCGTACTGCTCGTGCTGATCGCGGCGCGCGCCAGACGGCAGGGATGGCCCGTGACGGGAGGTACGTCTCGGGCGGCACTGGCACGAGCGGTGCGCCGCGCGGTCGTGCCGCTCGGGTTGCCGGTCATCCTCTTCGGCGGCATCTTCAGCGGTGCCACCACCGTCACCGAGGCGGCGCTGATCGCCGTCGTCTACGCGTTCCTCGCCGGAGTGGTGATGGGCGGCATCCGGCGCGCGGAGATTGCCGAGCAGTTGGCGCAGAGCGGAGTCGTGACCGCCACGACGCTGTGGGTGCTCGCGGCGGCGTCTGCGTTCGCGTGGATCCTCGTCCGCGAGTGGGTGCCGCAAATGCTCGGTGACTGGATCGGCGCGGCCGGCGCCGGTCGCGCGGAATTCCTGACCTTGACTATCGTACTGTTCGTCGTGATCGGCGCGCTGCTCGAGGGGCTGCCCGCGCTCCTGATCTTCGGCCCCATCCTCTTCCCCATCAGCCGCACCGTCGGCGTCGACCCCGTCCACTACGGGATCGTCATCGTCGCCGCCATGGGCATCGCGTTCTTCCTGCCGCCGGTGGGGATCGGGCTCTCAATCGCCGCCGGGATCGCGAGGGTCGACATGGACGAGGTCAGCCGGAATTACGTGCCTTATCTTGTCGCGCTGCTGATCGGTCTCGCACTGATTGCGGCGTTCCCCTACCTCACGCTCGTGCTGCCGCGCGTGTTTCTCGGTTATAAGGGGTGAATTGGTGTCGATTCCCGAGGAGATTCTGATGTGGTACATCGCGAGCGCGTTCTTCACGTCGGCTGACTCGGGCTCGCATCAGAACCGGCCAGCACTGTGGGAGGAAGTGCTGCTGCTAATCGATGCTGTGGACGACGAAAGCGCGGCGCGCGCCGCGGGGGAGGTCGCGCGTTCAACCGAACACGAGTACTCGGTCTCACAGCCGACGCCGCACGTGCTCCGATGGACGTTCGTGAAAGTCGAACGCGTGAATCGAATCGAAGGGCCGCTGGCGCATGGCACCGAGCTCTTTTCCCGCTTCTTGAGAGCGACTGAGGCCGAGAGTCTGCTCAGGCCGTTCGACGATGCGGAGGGCGTCGAGAACAGTTAGAGTCTTCCGGACTTGGACGTTCACGCACTATCTAGTTGGAATGGGAGCCGCCCATGTCGCGATCCATCTTAGGCTTTCTCGTATGTTTCCTCGCCGGATGGGGCTCCCAGAGCGCCCCGGCAACCCCTCAACCCCGGGTCGCCGCCACCGGCACTGCTTCAGGAGATGGTCAGATGCAACTCGGGAATTTCTCAGTCAGTCTCGCCGTGAAGGACCTCGCCGCCTCCC
>Ga0310810_10007080_pt1 | contig 12752 bp, 11 predicted proteins | sample NCmetagenome_FD_207641 | JGI IMG/M metagenome (GOLD analysis project Ga0310810, IMG submission 207641) | Soil microbial communities from experimental microcosm in Duke University, North Carolina, United States - NC | ecosystem: Engineered > Artificial ecosystem > Soil microcosm > Unclassified ... | reverse complement strand
CCAAGCATTGTTCGAAGCGTGCTTCGCACTTCTGTTGAGCCACACTGCGGACACGTGAAACATACGTCCGGCACCGCGCACCTCCACTGGCTGTTCAGCATCAGTCGTGCCAATGGCAGGGGTCGAACGGTGTGTACGCGCCTCATGACCCGCATGCGACTGAGCGCGGCGTGACCACGAGCCACGCGCGCGGAGTGGATCAGGGAGTCCCCGTTACGACCACTTCGTCCATCACTTCGCTCGGAGCGTAGCTCCTCGCTGCGCGCTCGCGGTCGCCTGCGGCGACACCCCTCCGGCGCTCGCTTGCGGGTACAACGAAAACGGCCGCGCGGGCGGCCGTGGAGAAATGGCGGAGAGGGAGGGATTCGAACCCCCGTGCCGGTTACCCGGCAAGACGCTTTCGAGGCGCCCCCGTTACGACCACTTCGGTACCTCTCCGTTTATTGGCGCTCGCAGCCGGCGCTTCGCGCCGGTCCCCTCCGGCTGCTCGCTTACCCCGCTTACCCTCGCTGCACTCGCTCCCGCGGCGACGGGTCGCTCCGTTCCGCTCGGGATTCGCGCTCGCAGCCGGCGCTTGGCGCCGGTTCCCTCCGGCTTCGTACCGGTCCCCTCCGGCTGCTCGCTTAGGCTCTGAGCCCCCAATCTGAACTACCTATTTTAATACGGGTCGCGGGCGGCTGCCTGGCGGCGGGACTGAAAAAACGCCTGCATCAGCTGACGGCATTCGTCCGCGAGCACGCCGCTCACGGCTTCTACGCGGTGGTTCAGCGACGGATGCTCGAACCCGCGCATCGCCGACTCGACCGCGCCTGCTTTCGCTTCCGGCGCACCGTAAACGAGACGTGCGATTCGCGCGTGCACCATCGCCCCGACGCACATCTGGCATGGCTCGATCGTGACGTACAGCACCGCTCCGGGAAGCCGATAGTTGTCGAGCCGCGCGGCGGCATCCCGGAGCGCGACGATTTCCGCGTGGGCCGTCGGGTCGCGCGCGCCAATGGGCTGGTTATAGCCGCAGCCGACCACGACGCCATCGAGGACAACAACGGCTCCGACAGGTACCTCGCCGCGGTCGCGCGCGAGGCCCGCCTGGTCGAGCGCAGCCCGCATGAATTCGACGTCGCGATCGCGGTCGTTCACGTCTTTATCCTACGCCGCCGTGTTGAGGGTTGCGCTATGCTGGGATCGCGCGTGGCAGAACGCGTCCCGTCCGCGGAAAGGGATCCTCCCATCTGACGTCGCTCTCGCCATGAACCTGGCCTGACGAACCTCTGGCCCGAATTTGCGGACGCGGGCCGTCGCTACTGGAGGTGTCGTCATGGCGTCCGACCGCGTTCCGCAGGTATCCATCGAAGCGCTCCCGTCGCGTCCGAATCTCGAGATGCAGCAGAAGCGCGCAAGACGGTTGTTGCGCGATGCCGCGCACGGTGACCGCGTCGCACTGCAGCGGATAGCGGCGCTGCACCCGAAACCGCCCGCTCCTGGGGATCTCCAGCTTGCCGACGCCCAGCTCGTCGTCGCTCGCGGCTACGGCTTCGACAGCTGGCCGGCGCTTCGCCGCAAGATCGATTCGATCACGCGTACGCCTGTCGACCAGTTCCGGAGCGCCCTGCATGCAGGCGACGCCGACGAGGTGCGTTCGCTGCTCGAACGACACGCCGACGTGAGGAATGCGGTGAATCAGCCGATCGGGCCGTTCGGATCGAGGCCGGCATCGATGGCGCGCAAGAACCTTCCGGTCCTCGACGTGCTGCTCGAGTACGGCGCGGATCTGAATCTGAAGAGCGACTGGGCGCAGGGACCGTTCGGACTCCTCGAACACGACATCACGCCTCGAGAGGCGGCGCCGTTGATCGCGCGGGGCGCTGTCGTCGACATCTTCGCCGCGGCGCACCTGGGTATGTTCGATCGCGTCCGCGCACTGGTCGACGCGGCTCCATCGCTCGTGAGCGCGCGAGGCGGAGACGGCAAGACCGCGCTGCATTGTGCGACCAGTGTCGAGATCGCCGGGTTCCTGCTCGAGCGCGGCGCGGCGATCGATGCGCGCGACGTCGACCACGGATCGACCGCGGCGCAATATCTCATTCGCGATGCGCCGGACGTCGTCCGCATGCTCGTCGACCGCGGCGCCTGGTTCGACATCTTCATCGCCGTCGGCCTCCGGGACAGGGATCTCGTCGAGCGGGCACTGCGCGATGATCCAGACGCGCTCGATCATCGGACGTGGCAGGGCAAGTACACGACGATTGGGGTCGGGCGTCCGCCGACGCCGGAGGAAGTCGTCGATCACCGAGGCGACATCTATCGCTGGGTTTTCGGCCACAACGTGTCGGCCATTGACGCGACGCGGATACTCGGCTTCAGCGACATGGAGCGGATGCTGCTGTCGTACGCGTCACCGATCCAGCGGCTGCTTGCAGCGTGCGCCGCCGCCGATCGTTCGGCCGCCGATGAAGTCGTCTCGGAACATCCGGCGATCGTATCGGCGCTCACGTCCGAGCAGATGCGCCTCATTGCCGACAGGGCGCATGCCAACGACACCGATGCGGTTCTGCTCATGCTCGATCTCGGCTTCGACGCGTGCGTCCCCGGGCCGGATGATTTCGAAGCGATCAGGTGGGCCGTCTTTCTCGGCAACGCGGAGCTGACCCGCCGTCTCCTGCAGCATTCGCCGCCGATCAACACGCCTGATCGCCGGTATGGAGGAACCCTGCTTGGCAACTGCCTGTACGGTGCGTTGCACGGGTGGGGTTGCGATCGCGGCGACTTCGCGACGACGGTGCGGCTGCTGCTGGAGGCAGGGGAACGCGTGAAGCCCGCGTATCTTCCGACGGGAGACGAGGATCTCGACGCGCTGCTGCGGGCGGCGCTCGAGGCGCAGACGGCGCCGTCAGACGGGAATGCGCCGTCGCGGCGCGAGTGAGTTGGTGAGGCGGACTCTGGTATACTCGGAGTTTCGCCGCGCCCTTAGCTCAGTTGGATAGAGCGTCTGGCTACGAACCAGGAGGTCGCAAGTTCGAGTCTTGCAGGGCGCGCCAAGTTTATCTCCGTGGGCTTCGCCCCGCCGCCTTCCTGCACCCTCTCCCGCGCGTGAAATGGCTCCGCGCGTAAAATGGGGACAGCCGCCATTTTTTTGCAAAAAAGGGGACAGCCTACCGACCCACGGCTGTCCCCTTTTTTTGCGAAAAATGGCGGCTGTCCCCATTTCCGGGCGCGCCGCGCTCCAGACCAGCACCGCGCGACGCGACGCCAGGAATCCCGATCGGGAGTTTGCCTCCAATCGCCGCGTCGCCGCTGATCGCATGAACGGCTGACCGCTCCGCTCGATCGTAGAAATCATAAGTCAGCAGCATTGCCGGCAGCTCAGGGAGGAACGCCGCCGTGTACGGGTTCCCGAAGAGGACCGTAACGAACGGCGTATGGGTCGCCGTCGTCTGCCGCGCGACGGTGCGCAACAGCGACTGCATGTTCGCCGGCAAATCCATTCGCCCGCTGCCAGACGATGCGCGGACGAACACGGAGGCGACGATCGCATCGAAGCGCGGGACAATCGCGCGGACCAGGTCGATCTCGTTCGAGGTGCTTCGCTCCGACAGCTCGATCGACGTGACGTTCGGCCAGTGCTTCTTCAACTCCGGAATGAACGTCCGGCTCGGCGCCGCAATCCGCCAGCCGCTCGGAAAGTCCAGGACCGACAGATAGAGGACGCGCGCCTCGTGCGACAGTTTCAACGGCACGTCGCCGCGATCGTCTTTGATTAGCGTGATCGATCTCTGGCTGACTTCGTCCGCTACTGCCTGGTTCGAACGCCCGCCAATCACGTTCGCCACCTGATCGAGATTCACCGACCGGGTGCGATTCAGGCCGGTCATGGCCTTCGCTCGCAGGATGCGGGTGACCGACGCGTCGATCTGGGAGATCGGTATGTCGCCGGAGGCGACCGCTGCCTTGATCGCTTCGAATGCCGCCGCGTTGTCGGCCGAGTGCAGGACGATGTCGTTCCCTGCCTTCACCGCCCGGACGGCTGCGTCACCCGGCTTGTAGAGCGCCGCGACCCCAGCCATCTGCATCGAATCGGTGACGATGAGTCCACTGAAGGCGAGATCCTTCCGCAGGACGCCCGACACGATCGGGCGGCTCAGGGTGGTTGGCGTGTTCGGCGTCGCATCGAGCGCCGGCATCTCGATATGCGCGGTCATCACCGCACCGGCGCCGGCGGCAATCCCTGCCTTGAACGGCGGCAGTTCGACCTGTTCGAGCGTCGTAATGGGATCTTTGATGATCGGCAATCCGAGGTGCGAGTCGACGTCCGTGTCGCCGTGTCCGGGGAAATGCTTGAGCGTCGCGAGCATGCCGCCTGCCTGCAGCCCGCGTACATATGCAGACGCAAGACGGCCCACGGCTTCGGGATCTTCGCCATACGAGCGCGTGTTGATGACTGGATTGCGCGGGTTGTTGTTGACGTCCACGACGGGCGCGAAGTTGAGCTGCACGCCAATCGCGCGGCCTTCCACGGCGGTGATGCGCCCGGCTTCAAATGCGAGCCTGTCGTCGCCTGCCGCTCCGAACGCCATGTTGCGCGGAAACGTGGTCGCGCCCTCCAGGCGGAAACCGAGGCCTGTCTCAAAGTCGGCAGAATTGAGAAGCGGGTACTTCGCAATTGCCTGAAGGCGGTTGATCAGCGACGCTGCCGCGAGCGGCTGTCCGAGCGTGACGGTCCCGTAGTGCGCATCGAGCAGCACGTCGGGCGCCGCTTCGGTTCCCCCGAAGACGTGAAAGCCTCCGATGTGCTGCTCGTGGACGGCTTTCACGAGAGCGTCGAACGCGTCGCTGTCCGTCGGAAGGAAATCGGATCCGAATGACGAGACGAGCATCTGCCCGACCTTGTCGTCGAGCGACATGCCCGCCAGGGTCGACTTCACCCAGCGTTCGCCCGCGGCATCGAGCGTCACGGTCTCTTTCGGCTGTGCGGCCGCCGTGACGGCGAGCAGGGTTGCCGCCGCCACAACGATTGCCCATCTCAGAGGCATGGGCGCATCGTATCGCACATAATCGGCTCATGGGCCTGGCTGATCATCGAAGGACCGCCGTGAGCGCGGTGCGCTGTGCGGTAGTGACCATCAGCGATACGCGTACGGAAGCGACGGATACGAGCGGCCGCGCGATCGTCGAGCTGCTGGAGCAGGCGGGACACACGGTGGAATCGAAGTCGATCGTCCGCGACGAACCGGAGCAGGTGCGCACGAACGTCGGTGCGTGCGTCGGGCGGCTTGACGCCGTGATTACGACGGGCGGGACAGGGATCGCGTCGCGCGACACCACGTGCGATGCACTCGAGAACCTCTTTCAGCGCCGGCTTGATGGGTTCGGCGAGATTTTTCGTGCTCTCAGTTATCACGAGATCGGCAGCGCGGCGATCCTGACGCGCGCGACGGCCGGTGTCGTCGACGGCACCGTCGTCTTTGTCCTGCCTGGTTCTGAGAACGCTGTCCGGCTCGCGATGACGAAGCTGATCCTCCCCGAACTCGGCCACATCGTCCACGAACTCCGCAAGTAGCCCAGTTTTGCCAGCGGTTATCTCCTTTGCCTTTAAGCGCTTAAGTGAGGTCTGTCCCCGAAAAGTGGTCCGGCCGGCAAATTTGGGGTCAGACCCCGGCGCGCGGATAATGGCGACATGACGTCGACGATGAGGCCGATTCGGGAGACGATCCCCCTCGCCGAAGCGCTCGCGCTCATGCTCTCGAACGCCCAGCCCATCGAACGCGTCGAGCGCGTGCCGCTCGCAGCGGCGGCAGGACGGGTGCTGGCCGCCGCACCGGCCGCGCCCGCCGACGTCCCACCCTTCGACCGCGCCGCCATGGACGGCTACGCGGTGCGCGCCGAGGACACCTTCGGCGCCGGACGCGAAGCGCCGCGCACGCTCCGCTGCGTCGAGACCGTATACACCGGCCAAACCCCGCGGCGCGCCATCGACGCCCGCGAATGCACCGAGATCGCAACCGGAGCGCCGATGCCTCCCGGCGCAGACGCCGTCGTCATGGTCGAAGAAACGGATCGCCGCGGCGACGACGTCCACGTGTTCACACCCGTGTATCCGCGGCAGAACGTCGGCCGGCGCGGAGCGGACATCGCCGCAGGACAGACGGTGCTGCAACGTGGCGACCTGCTGACGCCGGCGCGCGTCGGCGCACTCGCCGCGTGCGGCACGACCGACGTCGACGTCTTCGCGCGGCCCCGGGTCGCAATCCTGTCGACCGGCAACGAAATCGTCGAACCGGGACGTCCGCTGGAACCGGCGCAGATCTACGACATCAATCGCTTCACGCTGTCGGCCATCGTCAAGGCGCACGGCGGCGAGGCGGTGCCGCTGCCGTCGCCGGCAGATTCGATCGATGAGTTGCTCGCAGCGATCGACCGCGCGCTCGAATACGACGTGCTCGTGTTCTCGGGGGGAAGCTCCGTCGGCGAGCGCGACCTGGTCCTCGACGCCATGGCCCGGCGCGGCGAGATCGTGTTCCATGGAATCGCCGTCAAACCGGGCAAGCCGACCGCCTTCGGTCGCGTGGAGGGCAAACCGGTCATCGGGATGCCCGGCTACCCCACGTCATGCCTGTCGAACGGCTACATTCTCGTAGTGCCGATGCTCAGACGCATCGCGCGGCTGCCGGAGTATCGCCCGGCGACAACGCGTGTGCCGCTCGCGCGGCGCGTCGTGTCCACGACAGGACGCCACCAGTTCTATACCGTTCGCATCGAGAACGGAGCCGCGGTCCCCGCGTTCAAGGCCTCAGGCGACATCACGAGCATGGCCCTTGCCGACGGCTACATCGAGATTCCCGCGCACGTCGATCTCGTCGAAGCGGGCCAGCTCGTGGACGTGTTCCTCTTCTGACGCATGCATCGCTCCACACTGACCCAGGCGCCGGGGTTTGCTCTTCCGGATCAGAAGGGACACGTGCATACGCTCGTCGACTATCTCGCGCGCGGCCGGTTGCTGCTGGTGTTCCATCGTGGCACCTGGTGACCGAACTGCCGCCGCCAGTTGGGCGTGCTCGCGCAGAAAGTGCAGCAGTTCGGCGAACGCGGCGTGCAGATCGTGCCGGTCCTCGCTCAACGCGCGGACGCCGTCCGCCGGTATGTCGAGGACACCGGCCTTCCATTCAATGTCCTGATCGACGAGCGGCGCGACACGGTGCGCGCGTACGGAGTGTGGCATCGCGTCGGCCTCGACGCCTGGAACATCGCGCGGCCTGCGTGGTTCCTCATCGAACGCGACGGCAGGGTCAGCTGGTCCTTCATCGGCGATCGGCAGACCGAGCATCCCGACGACGCCGATCTGTCGAACGCCATCGCGCGGGAAGCGGATTCCAACCAATCTTGACAGCGTCGTCCACTGTCGTCGCCATCGCGCTGCTGGTACTCGGCGTCGGGGCGACGAGCGCGACCGGCATCCGGCCGGCGCTCTGTGCAAGTGCCGGATCGCTCGTCGGGCTCGTGATGCGTCAGGCGACGATAATCGCCATCGTGGGCATCGGCTTCGGCCTCGCGGCATCTTTGGCCGCTGCCCGTGTACTTGCCAGCCTGCTCTTCGGCATCACGCCGCGCGACCCGATCGCGCTGCTCTCGGCGCCGGCGGCGCTCGGACTCACTGCCCTGGTTGCCGCGTCGGCAGCCCGCACGGCGCGCCGCCTCGATCGATCCGATCAAGGCGCTGCGCGTCGAGTAGGCGGCTTCCTGAATCTGCGACCCGAGACTACCGGAAGCGCTTGTTCACCGCGTCCCAGTTGACGACGTTCCACCACGCGGCCAGGTAGTCGGGCCGACGGTTCTGATACTTCAGATAGTAGGCGTGCTCCCACACGTCGACACCCATGATGGGGCGCTTCCCCTCCATCAGCGGACTGTCCTGATTGGCCGTGCTCTCGATGGCGAGCTTGCCGCCAACATCGATCAGCCAGGCCCAGCCGCTGCCGAACCGCTTCGCGCCGGCGTCGTTCATCTGCGTCTTGAACGCGTCGAAGCTGCCGAACGTGGACTTGATCGCATCGCCGATCGCGCCGGTCGGCGCGCCGCCCTTGCCGGGGCCCATGATCTCCCAGAACATCGTGTGGTTGACGTGGCCACCGCCGTTGTTGCGGACCGGCGTCCGGATGTCCTCGGGAATCGAATTGATGCTTTTCAGCAGGTCTTCGGCGCTGCGGTTCTGCAGGTCGGGGTGCTTCTCGAGCGCCGCGTTCAGGTTGTTGACGTACGCGCCGTGGTGCTTGTCGTGATGGATCCGCATCGTCTGTTCATCGATGTGCGGCTCGAGCGCGTTGTAGTCATACGGCAGCGGCGGAAGTGAATGGGCCATCTACTCTCTCCTGTCTGACGCTATCGTCATGCGGGGACCTGTTCTTCACGGTCTTCGGCCCCGCGAATTACGTTGTAAAGCGTGTCGCGCTCGATCGGTTCGCGGCCGGCCGCGCGAATGAGACGGCGGATTGCCTTCGTCGTCATGGCTTCCGGCGTGCGCGATCCGGCCATGTGATAGATGCGCTCCTCCTGGACGGTGCCGTCGAGATCGTCGGCGCCGAACCAGAGCGCGAGCTGGGCCGTCTCGACGCCGGTCGCGATCCAGAACGCCTTGACGTGCGGGATGTTGTCGAGCATCAGGCGCGCCACCGCATGCACGCGCAGCGTGTCGACCGCGCTCGGCGCGGGCAGCTTCCGCATCTGATTGTTGTCGGGATGGAACGCGAGCGGGATGAATGCCTGGAACCCGCCTGTCTCGTCCTGCAGCGCCCGCGCGCGCAGCATGTGATCGATCCGCTCCTCGAGCGTCTCGATGTGCCCGTACAGCATCGTGACATTCGATCGCATGCCGAGGCCGTGTGCGAGCCGATGGATGGCGAGATAGCGATCCGCGCCGCACTTGTCCGCGCAGATCTTGCGGCGGACGCGCTCGGCGAATACTTCCGCACCGCCGCCGGGCAATGAATCGAGTCCCGCGTCCTGCAGCTCCCGCAGGACCTGTTCGTCGGTCCTGCCGTAGAGGTCGGCGAAATAGGCGATCTCGACGGCCGTGAAGCACTTCAGGTGAATCTCGGGACGAATGCGCTTGAACCCGCGCAGCAGCTCCGTGTAGTAGTCGAACGGCAGCTCCGGATGCAGACCGTTGACGACGTGGATCTCCGTCAGCGGCTGGCCGGCACGCTGGCGGAGCTTGTCCCAGGCCTGTTCGAGCGACATCGCGTACGAGCCCTCGTCGCCCGGCTGCAGCCGTGCGAACGAACAGAACAGGCAGCTGGCGACGCACACATTCGTCGCCTCGAGACGGATGTTGAAGTTGTAATACGTGCGCGCACCGTGGCGGCGCTCGCGTTCGCGGTTGGCGAGCCAGCCGAGCGCGAGCGTATCGCGGCACTCGAAGAGCCTCACGCCGTCCTCGAACGACAGGCGAACGCCTGCCTCGAGTTTCGCGCTGATATCGTCGAGCCCTGCGTCGTGAATGCGGGTGAGCACGTCTTCTGAGTATAATTCGAAGCCTTACTCCGGGTGGTCACGCGAAGTGGGTGCAAAGCCCACGCGGTGCCGCCACTGTAAGCGGGGAGTGCCGTTCCACGAAAGTGCCACTGTTGCGCCGAAGCCGCGAAGCGGGAAGGCGAATGGGAAGGCTGGGACGACGCGACGATCCGCGAGCCAGGATACCTGGCCATCCGGGCTGATTGACTCCATTCCAGGCGCGTTAGCACGCCGAAGGAGGCCCCGATGTTCGCGTACGTCCCCATTCATTTCCTGTTCGCGCTTTCCCTTCTCTTTTCGACGAGTCCGGCAACCGTCACCGGCATCGTCCTCAACTCTGCGGGCCAGCCACTGCCGCGTGCGCACGTGAGGATTCTGACCAGCGACGGCGTTTCGTCCACCTTCTCGGCTGCGGATGGGACGTTCCGCCTCGACGCCGGCGTCGCCGACAGCTGCACGGTTGAGGCATCCCTCGAGGGCTTCACGACGGCGACCGCGAAGTGCGACGACATGCCCTTGCGATTGACACTTGGCGTAGCGCCAGTGGCCGAACACGTCGTCGTGTCGGCGACGCGGACGGATGCACCAGCCGGCCAGGTCGCCCCGAATGTGACGGTGTTCGATCGGGCGGAACTCGAACGGCGCCAGCAGCCGCTCCTCAGCGAGCTGCTGCGCTCTGCGCCCGGGACGACGGTTGTCGGGACCGGTGCGCCCGGCGGCGTCACGACGCTCTTCGTGCGCGGCGGGGAAAGCAACTACACGAAGGTCCTGCTCGACGGCCTGCCGCTGAACGAGCCGGGCGGCTCGTTCAACCTGAACAACGTCACGACGCAGGACCTCGACCGTGTCGAGTTCGTGCCGGGCGCAAATTCGGCGCTGTTCGGTTCTGACGCGATGACCGGCGTCATACAGCTCTTCACGCGCCGGGGCGAAACCGCGAAGCCGCGCTTGGATGCGCAATTCGAAGGCGGCAACTTCAACACGATGCGCGCATCCGCGGGCGTCGCCGGACGCCGGGATCGATTCGACTACTCGGGCGCCGTGTCTCACTTCTCCACCGACAATCAGGGGCCCAACGACGACTTCACCAATCTCACGTTGTCGGGCAACGCCGGCATCCGGCTTGGCGATGGCGCCACGCTCCGCATCGTCGGACGGAGCGAACACGGTCGGAACGGTGCGCCCGGCCAGACGGCGTTCGGGCGGCCGGATTTGGACGCATTCTTCGATCGGCACGACGGCGAGTGGGCCGCGACGTTCGATCAAGCGGCGGGACGATGGCACCAGCGGGCGAGTTACGGGCTGGCCGCGTCACATCAGCGGTCTGCGAACCTGCAGCTCGATCCGCCCTACACTCCATCCTTCGAAGGACGGATCGCGCCATTCGAGTTCTTCGATTTCGCGTATGACAGCCGGACTGACCTGCACCGCCACCACGCCACCTACCAGGCCGACCTCACGTCGAACGCCGGGACCGCGGGTACCCATGTGGACACCGCACTCGTCGACTGGGACGGCGAGCGGGCGACGCTGACCGACGCGCTGGCCGGGGTCGCGACGCCGGCGTCGCGTGACAACGTGGGCCTGTCGTTCCAGCATCAGGCGCTCTGGTCCCGCGCGTTCGTGACGACGGGTCTCCGCATCGAGCACAACGCGAGCTTCGGCGACGCGGTCGTGCCGCGGATCGCGGCCGCCTATTACGTTCGACAGGGATCGGGCGCGATCGGCTCGACTCGAGTCAGCGGCAGCGCCGGGCTCGGGATCAAGGAGCCGACGGTTCTGCAGTCGTTCAGCCTGGATCCGGCATTTCTCGGCAATCCCGATCTGAAGCCGGAACGGTCGCGCACCTTCGACGCCGGCGTGGAGCAACGGCTCGCGTCGGACCGCGTGCGGCTCAACGTGACATGGTTTGCAAACCGTTACCGCGACCTCATCTCCACGCAGACGACCAGCTTCGATCCGTTCCGCTCCGAGTATTTCAACATCGGGCTGACGCGGGCGCGCGGGCTCGAGACATCTGGGGACGTCGCCCTCGTCCGCGGCGTTCACGCACGCGCCGGCTATACGTTCCTCGATTCGGAGATCCTCGAAAGCACGTCGGAATTCAGCGACGTGCTGAAAGCCGGGAACTGGGCGTTCCGGCGGCCCCGCCATTCCGGATACGTGCAGGCGGCGTGGGATTCGAGCCGCGCGTCGATCGACCTGACCGGGTCGCTCGTCGGGCGCCGTGTCGACAGCGACTTCTCATCTCTCGACCCACCGATCAATTTCAACGACGGATACCAGCGCTGGGACCTGCGCGCATCCGCCAGGGCGGTACGCGAGATCTGGATCACGGCGGCGGTCGACAACCTGGCGGACCGCTCGTACATGGAGCCGCTCGGATATCCTGCGCTCGGACGTTGTGTGCGGATCGGCATCAAGGCGAGCTTCTAAGACGTGCTCAGCGCGCATGATGTGTGGTTCGGCTACGATGCCCGGTCGCCGGTGCTGCGCGGCGTCTCCGTCGACATTGCGTCAAGGGCGCTCGTCGGCATTCTCGGTCCAAACGGAAGCGGCAAGACGACCCTCCTGCGGCTGCTCGCCGGGACGCGCAGTCCGCAGCGAGGGGTCGTGACGCTTGACGGCGCACCGGTTGCCGCACAATCGCGCGCCGCGCTCGCGCGTCGCATCGCCGTGGTGCCGCAGGAGACACAGCTCGCGTTCGACTACTCCGTCGCCGAAGTAGCGATGATGGGACGCTATCCGCATCTGGGTGCGTTCGAGATCGAGGGGCCCCTCGACGCGGCAGCAGTGCACGCCGCGCTTGCCGCGACGGGCACCGGGCACCTTGCGGATCGTCAGTTCACGATGCTCAGCGGGGGGGAGAAGCAGCGCGTGGTCATCGCTGCTGCGCTCGCGCAGATCTCGGATTCCGTAGAGGACACGGGCACGCGGGTGCTTCTGCTCGACGAGCCGACGGCGTCGCTCGACCTCACTTACCAGCTGGAGGTCTTGTCCGTGCTGCAGCGGCTGAACGCCGAGCACGGCCTGTCCATCGTCATCTCCACGCACGATCTGAATCTCGCCGCGTCGCTATGCCGCACGTTGCTGCTGATTCGCGACGGGCGCGTCGTTGCGGCGGGCGCGTCGGAGGCTGTGCTCACGCAAGACAGCATCCGGGCGCTGTACGGAGTCGACGCGGAGATCGTCGATCGGCCCTCCGGCGGGCGCGCGATTCTGCCGGTGCGACGGACAGGATCATGAAA
>Ga0310810_10007079_pt1 | contig 12754 bp, 13 predicted proteins | sample NCmetagenome_FD_207641 | JGI IMG/M metagenome (GOLD analysis project Ga0310810, IMG submission 207641) | Soil microbial communities from experimental microcosm in Duke University, North Carolina, United States - NC | ecosystem: Engineered > Artificial ecosystem > Soil microcosm > Unclassified ... | reverse complement strand
TCAAGATCCCGGCCATGCCGCCGCGCTCGCAGTGTCTCGGCGCCGCCTTCGTCGAGTTCGCGGTCGATGACCGCGGCGCGGCCGAGCTGGCTCAGTTCTTCGCGGGACTCGGCTTTCGCCATGCGGGCCGGCACAAGACGAAACAGGTCGATCGCTGGACGCAAGGGTCGATCAATCTCGTGATCAATCGCGAGAAGGAAGGCTTCGCTCACTCTCACTACATCATGCACGGGCCGAGCGTTTGCGCGATCGGGCTGAAAGTGCCGAGCGCGGCCGCGGCGCTCGAGCGCGCCGAGAAGCTTTGCGATACGCCGTTCCATCAGAAGGTGCGGCCGGGCGAGCTCGACATCCCGGCGGTGCGCGGCATGGGCGGCAGCCTGCTCTATTTCCTCGACGAGACGGGCGCCCTCGGACAAGTCTGGGACATCGAGTTCGATCCCGTCACGCCGGCGGCGCCGGATGCGGGACTGATCGCAGTCGACCATATCTCGCAGTCGATGCACTACGAAGAGATGCTGTCCTGGCTGCTCTTCTATACGTCGTTGCTCGATGTCTCGAAGACGTCGCAAGTCGATATTACCGATCCGGGCGGCATCGTGCGCAGCCAGGTGGTGCAGACCGCCGACGGCGCGCTGCGCATTGCCATGAACGGCTCGCAGAGCGCGCGCACGCAGTCCTCGCGCTTTCTCAACGAATATTTCGGTTCGGGCGTGCAGCACCTCGCCTTCGGCACGAACGACATCGTCGCCACGGTGCGGCAGTTGAAGGCGAACGGCGTTGAAGTGCTGCCGATCCCGGAGAACTATTACGACGATCTCGAGGCGCGCGTCGATCTGCCGGCGGAGCGTCTGGCCGTATTCAAGGCTAACAACGTCCTCTACGACCGCGATGCGGACGGCGAATACCTCCAGGCCTATACCAGGAGCTTCAAGGACGGCTTCTTCATCGAGATCGTTCAGCGCGCCGGCTACAAGGGCTTCGGCGCCATCAACGCACCAATCCGGCTCAATGCGCAGTCCCGCCTTGCCGCAGCCTCCGAGGTGTCGGAATTCTAGTGTGCGGAGCCGCGGTCCCATCGCTCCATGACGGCGTCGATCTCGGCGCCGATCAGGATGACGATGGTCGACAACCACATCCAGGTCATGAAGCCAATGACGGCGCCGAGCGAGCCGTAGGTCGCGTTGTAGCTGCCGAAATTAGCCGCATACCATGAGAACAGGAGCGACGCGGCGAGCCATCCCACGGCAGCGAAGCTGCTGCCCCACGTGATCCAGCGCCATTGCGCCTCGGCCCGGTCAGGCCCGAAGCGGTACACCAGCGATAGCGCGAACACCACAAGGCCGAACATCAGTGGCCAGCGCGCCATCGCCAGCAATGGCGCGAAGTCCGAGCGGATCGACAGATAGCTCAGCACGATCGGCACGACGATGACGCTGGCCATCGCGGCCAGCAGGAACACGATCGCGCTCAGCGTGAAAGCGAGCGATACGGCGTTGAGTTTGATGAAGCTTCGCTTTTCGCTGGCAATATAGACCACGTTGAGCGCGTCGAAGACGGCCTTCATGCCGGCATTTGCGCTCCACAGCGCGATGACGAGGCTTACGATCAACGTGATACTGAGCGAGGACGGCGGCCCGTTCGTGATGCGCGTGACCTCGTCGCCGATAACCTGGAGCGCACCGCCGGGCAGCACGCCGGCAAGGCTGTTGAGAAGGCTCGAAATCGTCCCCGTATCGGCGAACAGGCCGTAGACGGTGACGATTGCGGCGATCGCCGGAAAGATGGCGAGCAGGGCATAGAAGGTGACGCCGGCGGCGATGGCGAGGATGCGGTGCCGGCCGAGGTTCTCGTAGACGTGCATCAGCACGTCGCGCCGGGAATGCGGACGCGCGGCGACCGGTGCGAGATGCGGCTCGCCCCGATGTTCGGCCGCTGACATTTCCGGTGCAGTGCCCCGTGGCGCGCTGCGCGCGCGGCGGCGGAACCCGAGCCAGTAGAGCGCGCCGCCGACGGCGAGGGAGGCCAGGACCGAGTGTCCACTCTCGCTTCCGTGATGCCTCGCCGATGTATCGAAGGTCGTCATCGCGTCCTCTCGGCCTACGGGGCGGAAGTTCGGTTCCTCGCGCGGGAATAACGTCAGATTGAGAGGCGTGTTCCGGCACGAACCGGATTTGCAACTGGACGGCCGGGAACAGGACGGCTGTTGGCCGCGTTCCAGCGTCATGAACGCGACGTTTCTGCATGTGGACAAAGCGTTGTCGCCCGACGAGCAGGTCGATGCCACGCCGCCGGATTGTCCCGGCTGCAGCAAGCCTATGTGGCTGACCCGCTTCACGCGGCGCGCATCCGACTCCGGAGTGTTCGACGTGCGCAGCTACGAATGCCACGCCTGCGGTGCGACAAAGGACGTCAAGGCCGAGGCGGCAGCGATTTAAGAGGAGGCAAGAGCATGTCAGACGACAAGAGCAAGCTTGCGGCCGACCGCGAGCGCATCAACGTCAACGAGGACTACGAATTGCGTTATTGGACCGAGAAGTTCGGAGTGTCCGCCGAGGACTTGAAGCGCGCCGTCGAGCGGGTAGGGCCGATGGCCGATGATGTCGCTCGCGCGCTCGGCAAAGCCGCGGCTTGATGCCAGACTGCCAGTGGGGACTATCGACCCGAGCTAGGCGAGGACGGTCGCGATCGCCACGCGATGGCGCGCGACCGCGTCTTCGTCGACGGTGACGCCGAGGCCGGGCCGGTCGATGCCCGAAACATGGCCTCCGGTCATGAATATGGGATGGGTCACGACATCGGCACCGAGCGCGCCGTGCGTCAGGGTCAGCGCCCAGTCGATGTTCGGGATGACGCTCGCAGCGGCCAGCGCGGCGGCGCAGGCGACGCTCGATTCGCCGGTCTTGCAGGAAATGTTGACGTGCATGCCGAGCTCGCCGCACAGTCGGCCGGCGGCGGTCAGTGCGCGCACGCCCCCGAGCTTGATGGCCTTCAGGCTGACGCCCCGCGCCGCCTTCCGCTCGTGATGGCGACGAATGTCGTCGAGCGAATGGATGCCCTCGTCGGCCCCGACCATGGCCGGCGTCGCCGCCGCGACCGCGGCCATCGCGTCGAGATCGTCGGCGGCCACCGGCTGCTCGAAGAAGCCGAGCCCGGAGCCGTCGACGGCGCGGGCGTAGATCAGCGCCTCGTCGCGGGAAAAGCCCTGGTTGGCGTCCGCCGAAATCAGCACGTCGCGGCCGAGCACGGCACAGATTGCGCGCGTGCGCGCGGCGTCGCGCTCCGGCGTATCGATGCCGACCTTGATCTTGAAGGCGGTGAAGCCTTCCGCCTTCTTCGCCGCGGCGTCGGCGATGTCGCCGGCTTCGTCGCCACCGCCCACCACGCCGAGCAGCGCCATGCGTTGGCGCCGTTTCTCGCCGAGCAGGGCGTGCAGCGGGACGCCCGCGGCGGATGCGGCGAGATCGTTGAGTGCGATCTCGATTGCGGCCTTGGCGCCGTGATTGCCGTACATCCGGCCGTCCATGGCGGCCAGCGCACCCTCGACGTCGCGCGGATCGCGCCCCGTCAAGGCGGCCGCGATGTAATGCACGGCGGTGACGATGCTCTCCAGCGTCTCGCCGGTCATCACCGGCGCCGCCGCCGCCTCGCCCCAACCGACGCGGCCGTCAGCGGTCGTGACGCGCACCAGCACGTTCTCGGCGCGCCGCACTTCTTCGCCCGCCATGATGACGGGCTTCTTCATCGGCAGCGAGACGGCGAAGGGTTCGACGCGCGCGATCTGCATGCAGTCGCGCCGGACTCAGAGCTTCGGAATGTGGGCGCTGTTGATGATGTCGGTGAAGACGCCCATTTCCTTCGTCATGCGCGCCCACGCGTCCTTGCCGCCCTTCGGCCGCGCCAGGAAACCGGCCTTGAACAGCTTCTCCTTCATCGCCGGCGACGACATCACCTTGACCGTTTCGGTCTCCAGCCATTTGACGGCGTCGGGTGGTGTCTTGGCCGGGGCCATCAGCGCCATGTCGGTCGCGAAGACGAAGTCTTTGAAGCCGGCCTCTTCCATGGTCGGCATGTCGGGGAAGTCCGGCCAGCGGGTCTCGGCGCAGAGTGCGAGGCCGCGAATGGTGCCGGCGCGGATGTGCGGCGATGACGGGCCGAGCGAGTTCGACGCGATCTGCACCGTGCTGGTCAGCAGCGCCTGTAGCGCGTCGCCGCCGCCCTTGAACACGACCTCCTCCACCTTGGGCAGCTTCTCACGCGCCTTCAGCAGCGTCGCCTGGAGCTGTGGGGTCGTGCCGATTGGCGGCACCGAGATGTTGTAATGCGACGGGTCGGCGCGGGCGAGATCGATGAATTCTTTCATCGACTTCGCCGGCGACTCCTTGCGCACGACGAAGATGTTCGGCACGCCGGCAAGCTCGCTCACCGCGACGAAGTCCTTCATCGGGTCGAACGGCAGGTGATTATAGAGGCCGACGTTCACCGAATAGGCACTGGTGGCGAGCAGGTATGTGTAGCCGTCGGGCTCGGAGTGCGCGACGTAGCCCATGCCGATATTGCCGCCGGCGCCACCGCGGTTCTCGATGATGAAGGTCTTGCCGGCCGCTTCGCCGAGCGCGGCCGCGACGATGCGGCCGACGAGGTCGGACGGTCCGCCCGGGGTGTTGGCGACGACGATCTTTACCGGCCGGTCCGGATAGGCGGCGAGCGCCGGCGCGTTGCGGAGCACAGCGGGCGTGGCGACGCCGATGGCGGCGAGGCCTTGCAGCACGCGCCGGCGCGACGGCGCGAACGTGTTCTTCGTCATTGTCTTCTCCCCGGATCGCGGCTTTTTCTTGCGTTGACGCCGCGGGCAGCAGGGTAGGGGCGAGCGCCAGGCGTTTCAATGAAATAGCTGCCGGCCCGCGTGCATCGCAGGCAGGCGGATGCCGCCTGTTCGACCGGATGAAAGCCGCAATCTCCCGCCATTTGCGACGCGAATGCTCTGGATACCCACTATGAATTACGGGAATAATCGCCAGGGCCGTTAAGTTGGCGTCCTGCCCGCCACCGCGCAGAAGAAGCAGCATCACGACGATGACCGACATGGAAAAGCCTTGGCACCAGGTGGTGCTGGAGACGCTTAAGAAGAACGACATCGGGCTGGTGCCCTATGTGCCGGACCGCGTGTTCACGCCGCTGATCAAGGCGCTGCACGCCGACGACTTCTTCACCACCTTCCCCTGCACGCGCGAGGAGGAGGCGGTCGGCATCGTCACCGGCGCCCATATGGGCGGCATGCGCGCCGCGGTGCTGATGCAGACCTCTGGCTTCGGCACGATCGCGAACGCAATCGCCTCGCTGGTCTGCCCGTCGCAGATCCCGGCGATCATCTTCGTCTCGGAGCGCGGCACGCTCGGCGAGTTCAACCTCGGCCAGGCTCTGGTCTGCCGCACCATGCGGCCGGTGCTCGATTCGCTCGGGATCGAGACGCACACGATCACGCGGCACGACGAGCTTGCCTTCATCGTCGACCGCTCGATCAAGCAGGCGCTCGCCACGCAAGCGCCCGTCACCTTCATCCTGTCTCCGCTGCTGACCGGCGGCAAAGTCTTCGCCGCGTGAGGCCCGTCATGACGCAGAACCCAGCGCACGGCGCGCACAATGCAAAGGTGATGAACCGCTTCGATCTGACCAAGCGCGCGGTCGCGCACTTGAAGCACGAGGAAGCCGTCATCGGCGGCATCGGCAACACCAATTTCGATCTCTGGATGAGTGGCCAGCGGCCGCAGAACTGGTACATGCTCGGCTCGATGGGGCTCGCCATCCCGATCGCGCTCGGCGTCGCCATCGCGCAACCCAAGCGCCACGTCGTCGCGCTCGAGGGCGACGGCTCGCTGCTGATGCAGCTCGGCTGCCTCGCTACGGTCGCGATGCGCCGGCCGGCGAACCTCACCATGGTGGTGTGGGACAACGGCATGTACCAGATCACCGGCGGTCAGCCGACGGCGAGCGCCTCGGTCGCCGACATCGTCGCGGTCGCGCGCGGCTGCGGCCTGGTGAAGAGCGCCTGGGCGACCGACGAGGACGACTTCGAGCGGCTGTTTGCGGCAGCGCTGAAAGACGGCGGACCGACGCTGATCGCCGCGCGCATCGACGACAAGCCCGGCACCGGCACCACCGACCGCGACCCGGTGCAGATCCGTCAGCGGTTCATGATGGGCTTGGGGACGAGGAAGTAGTTCGTGCCCCGGATGCCGTGCTGCTGATCCGGGGCCGCCATGAAAGCCCGGTGCCTGTTACGGTCCCGGGTCTGCAAAGCAGCGCTGGCGCGCTGCATTGCGCCCGGGACACGAGACTATTTCTTTCCGCCGTCCAATATCCCCGCCACCATCGCCATGCGCACGAGGTCGGATAGGCTGTTCGCCGCCATCTTGGTCATCAGGTTGGCGCGGTAGATTTCGACCGTGCGCGGGCTGATGCCGAGATCGAAGGCGATGGTTTTGTTGGCGTTGCCGGCGACGAGGCCGTCGAGCACCTGCCGCTCGCGGTTGGAGAGCACGGCGAGCTTGTCCTGGATGTCGCCGACCTCCGCCTTGCGCCGGGCGAGATCGGCCTCGCGGTCGAGCGCGCTCCTGACCGCGCCGAGCAGGTGATCGTCGTCGAACGGCTTTTCCAGAAAATCGACCGCGCCGATCTTCATCGCCTCCACCGCGAGGGAGATGTCGCCGTGGCCGGTGATGACGATGACCGGCAATTCCGGCCTCGTCTGTTTCACCTTCTTCAGCAGGTCGATGCCGGTGATCTCCGGCATGCGCACGTCAGTGACGATGCAGCCGTGCTCGACCGTCGACAGCACGTCGAGAAAGGCTTGCGCCGATTCAAAGCCACGCACGGGAATGCCCGCGGCCTTGAGCAGGAACTCGAGCGACTGGCGCACTGCGTCGTCGTCGTCGATTACGTAGATTGTGGCCTCAGTCGGCATTCTCGACATCCTCCGCATTCACTGCGGTCAGTGTAAAGTTGAAGATCGTCCCGCAAGGCGAGTTCGGCTCGACCCAGATGCGGCCGCCATGCGCTTCCACGATGGTGCGCGAGATCGACAGCCCGACGCCCATGCCGTGCCGCTTCGTGGTGATGAAAGGCTGAAACAACTGCTCGGCGATCTCCGGCGAGATGCCGGTTCCCGTGTCCGCGACGCTGATGCGGACGTGGCCGAAGCCTTCGGGCGCGATGGAAATAATCAGGTCGCGGCCGGCGACGTCTTCCATTGCGTCCATGGCGTTACGAATCAGATTGAGCAGCACCTGCTGGATCTGGACGCGATCCGCAAGCACGAGGTCGATGGACGGATCGAACTGGAAGCGCACCTTGATGCCGCGGTCCTTGACGCCGACCAACGCCAGCGCGCTCGCCTCCTCGACCAGCTTGGTGATGCTTTCGACCCGGCGCTCGCTCTCGCCGCGCGAGACGAAGTCGCGCAAGCGTCGGATGATCTGGCCGGCCCGCATAGCCTGGTCGCCGGCCTTGTCGAGCGCGTCGCGCACGGTCGTCGAGCGCTCGTCTTCAGCGGCCTCGAGCATGCGGCGCGAGCCCTTGAGATAATTTGAGATCGCCGAGAGCGGCTGGTTGAGCTCGTGTGCGAGTGTCGAGGCCATCTCGCCCATCGCGGTCAGCCGCGAAATGTGCACCAGCTCGGATTGCAGCTCCTGCAAACGCGCTTCCGTCTTCTGCCGCTCCGTCAGGTCGCGGATGAAGCCCGTGAAGAAGCGTTGGTTGCCGGAATTCATCTCGCCGACCGCGAGCTCCATCGGGAAGGTCGAACCGTCCTTCCGCATACCGACCACGACGCGGCCGATGCCGATGATGCGCCGCTCGCCGGTGCGCATGTAGCGCATGAGATAGCCGTCATGGGCCTCGCGATAGGGCGCCGGCATGAGGACCTTGACGTTCTGGCCGATCGCCTCGCGCGCCGTGTAGTTGAACAGGCGCTCCGCTGCGACGCTGAACGACTGCATGATGCCGCGCTCGTCGATGACGATGGTCGCTTCCGGGACGGTATCGAGGATCGATTGCAGATGCGCCTGCCGCGCCAGAGCGTCGTTCGTCATCGCGATCGAGCGCCTGCGCTCCTGGCGCAGGAGCTCACCGCCCCACGACATTCCGAGGCTGATGAACGTGAAGGCCGCGCTGTTGGTCAGCGCAACCGCGCTCATTTCGGTCGGATCCATGAAGAGCGTGAAGACGCAAATGAGGCTGAGCGCGGTCGCGAGCAAACCGGGTCCGGCGCCGCCGAAGCCGGCGGCCATCAGGACGGCCGGGATGAAATAGAGCAGCGCGGTCTGGTTGTGCAGAACCGGAAGCAGAAGGCTGCGCACCAGAAGGGACGTGGCGACCAGGACCGGCGCCAGCACGTAGGGAAGCCACCAGTGGCGGTCCCACCCGTCGATTAGTCGATGTTTGACAAAGACTTGCGGCATGGCGTCAGGATTGACCGTTTAGCCCGGCCTATTTCCCCGGTCCCCTCCGGTAAAACCCTTATGTTCATTATCTGAATTTCGGCGGCGCGTCGCCAGCGGTATCCCGTCAACCATCGAATGCAAACGGGGTCCAGCGCAATGCTCACGCAAACGGCGATCCACCGCACCTCCGCCCCCCAGCAACCGGTCCGTCCGGTTGCGCCAGTGGCCGGCAGCAAGGCTTTTCATTCGTCGATCGAGCTCATGGGCGCGCCGATGCCATTCGGCCGCAACGCCGAGATCTACGGCGAGAACGAGCCGGCCGAGTACCTCTATAAAGTCATCAGCGGCACGGTGCGGACCTACAAGGTTCTCAACGACGGCCGCCGTCAGATTGGCGCCTTTTACCTGCCGGGCGATGTGTTCGGCCTCGAGATCGGCGACGCGCACACTTTCTCGGCCGAGGCGATCGTCGACTGCAAGGTTCTGGTGATCAAGCGCTCGTCCGTCGTCGGCCTTGCGGCCCGCGATACCGAGGTTGCCCGCCAGCTCTGGGCCATGACCGCGGGCGAACTCCAGCGGGCGCAGGACCACATCATGCTCCTGATCAAGACCGCGCAGGAGCGGGTCGCCGGCTTCCTGCTCGAAATGGCCAAGCGCTCGGCCGCGAGCACCGAGGTCGACCTGCCCATGTCGCGCCAGGACATTGCCGACTATCTCGGCCTCACCATCGAGACCGTGTCGCGCACGCTGACACAGCTCGAGAAGGGCGCCGCGATCGCGGTGCCGACGTCGCGTCGCATCGTGCTGCGCAATCGCGCCGCGCTGTCCCGTCTGAACGCCTGATTTCGCGAGAGTCTAAAGCCGAACGTCGTTTCTCCCCGATCTGAGTTCGGCCAAACTGGCCCCGGCGTCCCCCGCCGGGGCCCTCTTTTTTGCGCGTCGCCGTCAGCTCCACTTCGCCTTGGCCTTCAGCGCGGCGACCGATTGCGCGCCGTCTGCGAGGAGCTTGCCGTAGTCGAGCGCCGTGAACTTGCCATCCCGGTGCAGAATACGGCCGTCGGCCATCACCAGCGCAATGTCCGAGGGCTGGGCCAGCTGCACCAGCGCGTCATAGGGATCGCCGATGTCGCCCATGCTGGGCGCATTGGTGCGGACCAATATGATGTCGGCGCGTTTGCCCGGCGTCAGCGAGCCGGTGGCCTTGTCGAAGCCGAGGTCGCGGGCGCCGTCGATGGTGGCCATCTCGACCAGTTTCTTGGTCGTCAGCTTGAACTTGCCGCCGGTGCGGTGCTTGTTGACCGCCTGAAGCATGTGCATGCAGGCGAAGCAGTCGCAGCGTTCCGCGGTGACATTGTCGATCGACATCGACACCAGCACGCCCGCCTGCATCATCTCGATGAACTGCATCTCGCCTGTGCGGCCGGCCTCGCCGAGCGGCGAGGTCGAGTAGTGCACGCCGTGCTTGGCAAGTAGTTCCCAGTCGGCCGCGTTGGTGTTGAGCGGATGCACGAGCTGGACGTCCGGCCCGAGCAGGTTCGCGTCGTTGAGAAGCTGGATCGACGCGCTGCCGTTGGTATGCAGGGTGATCGGCAGGCCGAGGCCGCGCGCCGCGCTCCATTCCTTCTTGGCCATCTCGGCGTCGATGGCGCCGCGCGAGGCATTGCTTCCGTCGATATTGCGGGAATTGACGCCGAGCGTGAGCATCGGATCGGCGCCGATGTCCTTCTTGAGGCGCGCCATGTCGGCGAAATCCATGGCCTGCGTGTTCGGCATGCCCTGCGCCGGGCCGTAGGAGAAGCGGCCGCGCAGACCGCTCTCGCGCATGGCGCGGACCTCGGCATCGGCGTGGGCGCCGCTGCGCACATTGTGCGCCCAATTGTGCGTTGTCGTGACGCCGGCGCTGAGCGCCTCGGCGAGGCCGAGCCGTACGGCGCGATAGCTGTCCTCCGGCGTGTAGTGGGAGGCGAGCGCGAAGGTCACCGGGAAGTACGTCTTCTTCGGATCGTCGGCGCGCATCACCGGTCGCAACAGGGTGGTCCAGTGGTGCCAATGCGTGTCGACGAAACCGGGCATGCAGATCATGCCCTTGCCGTCGATCGCCTGCGCGCCGGGCGCGTTCACCGACGCGCCGACGGCGACGATGACGCCGTCGCGCACGTGCACCGCGCCGTTCTCGACGTCTCCGACCGCCGCGTCCATTGACAGCACATGCGCGCCGCGGATGACGAACTCGCCGCGCGCCGGCAGCGAACCGGCCGAAGCGCCCTGCGCGACGGCGTTCCTGGGCAGCAGCGTGGCCGCGGTCAAGGCGGTGGTGCCGGCGAGCACGGCGCGCCGGTTGATCTCGTTGCTGGACATGTGTCTCGCTCCCGGGGTTCGGCGCATCGCGCGCGCCTGTTTTGACAAAGGCTAACGCCGATTTGGCTGCGGCGACAGTGCCGGGTGCGTGATCCGCGCCGCCCACCACGCCCACTTTTCACAGGCTTGACCTGCGTCAACGGGCGGGCATGGCGGACGTGCTCCTCTTCCGCCGACGAACACGGAGGAGTGCCATGAAAGCCAAGGACGTCATGACGCGGCACGTCGTTTCCATCGCGCCGGACGCGACGGTCTTGCAGGCGGCGCGGCTCATGCTGCAACACCACATCAGCGGCCTGCCGGTTGTCGATGCGTCCGGCGCGCTGGTCGGCATCATCTCGGAAGGCGACTTCCTGCGCCGGCGCGAGACCGCGACCGAGCGCCGTCGTTCGCGCTGGCTCGAATTCCTGATGGGCCCCGGCAAGATCGCATCCGAGTACACGCATTCGCACGGCGCCAAAGTGGCCGAGGTGATGTCCGACGACGTGCAGACGGTCGAGGAGGGCACGCCTCTCGCCGAGGTCGTGGAACTCATGGAGCGTCACCGCATCAAGCGCGTGCCGGTGACGCGCGGCAAGAAGATGACTGGCATCGTCACCCGGTCGAACCTGATGCAGGCCATGGTCAGCATGGCGCGCTCCGAGCAGGCTGCGCCGAAGGGCGACGCGGAGATCCGCGAGCGCCTGCTCGCCGAAATCCAGAAAGAGCAATGGGCCCCGGCGGCGATGATCAACGTCGTCGTGCACAAGGGTGTCGTCGAACTATGGGGCGCGGTGGTCGACGACCGTCAGCGCGAGGCGCTGAAGGTGGCGGCGGAAAACACCCCCGGGGTGACGGGCGTAAAGGATCACCTGGTCTGGATCGAGCCGACTTCCGGCATGGTGGTCGAGTCGCCGGAGGATGCGACCAAGCACTGACGATGAAATCCGCCGCCTGATCTTAAGGGGCGCACAAGAGGAGGCGCGCAGTCGCGGCCCGCAGCGGGCGCAACGCGCGCCTTCGTCATTTCGATCCCGGCGCACCATCACAACGGATTTGGCGGCGAATCCACACGCGCTTGACGTGCGTCAATGCGTGCGGCGCGCGGCCGCCACACGCTGTCGGCGGATTCCATGATCGGAGGCTCCCATGAAGAAACTCGCTCTCGCCACGGCCGCGCTCGCCTGCGCGGCAACTCTCGTTGCTTCGCCCGTTCGCGGCCAGCCGATGATGGGTCCGGGCGGCGGCCCGGGCGGGCCCGGCGGCGGCTGGGGACCGGGCATGATGATGGGCCCCGGCATGATGGGCTGGGGCGGCCGCGGCGGCATGGGCATGGGCATGCTGTGCGATCCACGCGGCGCCGGCCTTGCCGAATGGCGCATGGAGCGCATCGAGCGGCTCGTGCAGCCGACCGAGGCGCAGAAAGCGGCACTCGCCGCCTTGCGTGACGCGTCGACCAAGGCGGCCGAGCAGATTTCCGCCGCCTGTCCGCGCGAATTCCCGGCCAGCGCCACCGCGCGGATGGAACTCATGGAAAAGCGGATGGAGACGATGCTGGCGGCGCTCAAGACCGTGCGGCCGGCCTTCGACGCCTTCTACGCGACGCTCAGCGACGAGCAGAAAGCCAAGCTCGACCGTGGCGGCCCGCGGAGCTGGGGCTGGCGCCACTGGGGCCAGCGCAATCCGCAGTGACGGCCGGTCGCTTTGACGTACGTCAAAGATCGCTTGTGCAGCGCAAACGATAGTCGCGGCGAATTTCCCGCCGCGACCCCGGTCAGCAAAACACGGCAAACACGGATTGAATGACAATGGCGAACGCGCTCGCTCCGGCCAAACGCATGACCATCGGTGAAGGCGGCACCGCGCTTGCCTTCGTCGCGCTGGCCTTCCTCACCATTGTGATTGCCGCCAAGGCCTGGACGCCGGGCTACGCGTTCCACGCCTATCTCTTCTGCGCCATGAGCGTGGCGGCGGTGTTC
>Ga0310810_10007078_pt1 | contig 12754 bp, 9 predicted proteins | sample NCmetagenome_FD_207641 | JGI IMG/M metagenome (GOLD analysis project Ga0310810, IMG submission 207641) | Soil microbial communities from experimental microcosm in Duke University, North Carolina, United States - NC | ecosystem: Engineered > Artificial ecosystem > Soil microcosm > Unclassified ... | reverse complement strand
CGAACCTGAGCTTCAGGGCGCTCGCGGGATCGCGAACACAGCGCTTTCAGATCCGTTGAATAAGGTGGGATAACCGGCGGCAGATAATTCTGCGATGATACGCGCATTCGCTGATGCATCACCAATGTTCCGATGCACAACGACGCGCGTCACTCCGTGATCCGCGAGAAAAATTCTTTGCGCATCCGCCGGCAGCTCGTAAGCAGCTTGAGTCAGACTATCTGTAATCGGAAGGTCGTGGTCCCCATGCAGCGCGACGACTCTGCGCAAATGACCTGCTGATCCATAGATGTAGCGGCCGTAGTCCACTCGAGTGTGCTGCTCATCCTGAATCGGGAGCTCGATCACACCGCCGCTGTCAGTCTCCCCTGACAGAAAGCGATATGCGTCCGACATCTGCATGGGATTGGTGGCCACTACGGATTCTTTCGAAAGCCACGAAGCAGGCCAGTACTCGAGAAGCACGAGCAGGAGCACGCCCATGGCAAACGCGAGACGCAATTCTTTTTTCACCCTCCGCTCGAGCACCGTGAAACCAAGACCGGCGAGGATCGCACCGCCAAGCCATGCTATGAAGAAGAAGCGACTTGGGATGCGAACTCCTGGCACGAGGAGCCACAATCGTCCTGGCATTGGCACCCAATCGATCACTCTTGCTGGTCCACTTCCCGCAGTTTTGAAATAAGGACCGAGTGCCAACAAGTAGGACATCAACGAAATCACAACCAGCGTAAGCACTACCGATCGTCGCGATGTGCCTCTCAAAAGCGTAATGCCGACGATGATGAAAATCAGAGTGAGCAGGCCGAAGAACGCCGCCTCGCCATCCCACGGGTTGCTCCACCGAAGCGGCGTAGACGCCCACGCGAGCTGGAACGAAGGGGTTCGTGCCGGCATCAGCCATTCCATCGACAATCCTGCGAGAGTTTTTGCCGACGCGCCGTAACTCCCGTGCGCGGTTTCAAACCGGATGTATGGAATGGAAATGGGAATTATCGCGACAGCCGAAACTATTCCGATCTGTAAGAGTCCGACGCCGGTTTTCCTGCTCCAGCGGTGGCGCTTGACGGCAACCGAAACGAGCACGTACAACGGCAACGTGATGGCGAGAAAGACGCCGATGTAGATGCCCGAAAGAACTGTCATGACAACACACGCAACTAATCCGAGCGCATCTCGAGATGTCGGTTTCTCCAGATACCGATCGAGAAAAAGAATTGCGAATGGTATCCAACACACCGCCATCGTCTGGAGGTGCATGATGTTGTCCAGATGGAAGGGACCGTATCCGAAAACAAGTCCGGCGAGAGCAGCGCCCCATCGGCTCGCGCCGAGACGACGCGCGAGCAACGCGCTTCCAATGCCCGCAATCAATAGAGACACAAGCAGCACGGTGTTGTACGCGGCAGGCACGCCGAGTCCGAGCAATCGCAGGGGATAGTAGAAGAGTTGCCACCCCACGAGGTTTTCTGTTACAGCAAGTGTGTCGCTAAGCGGAAAGCCGGCGTTCCAGTCAAAGAAGTGCCGCGTTGACGAGAAGAGACTGTGATAACCCCACTCGAGGATGCCTGCATTCAGAAAGACATCTGTCGATAGCAGACGGCTTCCGAGGAGAACGCCGCCGAATTCCCGAATGATCGGCAGGACGAGATACGCGATGCCGACACTCGAGTAAAATGCGATGAGCGCGAGCATTGCCGGCAACTCATTCCCGGCACTCCCCGGCTCTGCAATGCTTAATTGCGCTCGCCGCAAATGCGATTCAGATCATCCAATCCCGCCAACACGTCACGCGGCTTCGATCCGTCCGGCGGGCCGAGTATGCCCGCTGCGTGCAGCTGGTCGATGATGCGCGCGGCGCGACCGTAACCGACTTTCAATCGGCGCTGCAGCAACGAGGTCGATCCCTGCTGATGTTGAATCACAACCTCGGCAGCTTCGCGGAATAGTTTGTCGCGATCGTCTTCGTTCGCATCGTCACCGCCAACAGTCCCGGCTTCCTGCGCCTCACGCTCGCGAATTTTCGCGATGATGTCGTCTTCACGCGGCTCGTCCGCAAACAGTCCCTGTGCTTCGAGCGCAGCCTTGCGACGCTCTTTCCGGTCACCATACCACTTGGTGATGCGCTCGGTCTCATCGCTCGATATGAATGCACCCTGCAAACGAGCCGGCTCCGATTTCCCAGGAGGAATGAAGAGCATGTCACCGTTACCGAGTAACGCTTCGGCGCCCATTCCGTCGAGAATCGTCCGACTGTCTATCTGCGACGCAACGCGAAACGCGATCCGACTCGCAAAGTTTGCCTTGATCAAACCGGTGAGAACGTTCACGCTCGGACGCTGTGTCGCGAGAATGATGTGAATGCCGATCGCGCGGGCCTTCTGCGCGAGTATTGCGAGTGGGGTTTCCACTTCCGCCTGCACTGTCATCATGAGATCAGCGAGCTCGTCGATGATCAGCACGATGTAGGGAAGAATTCCTCCGGTGTACTCGGTGTTCTCGAACGCAACGTCGGGATTCTTCGGGAATTGGAGCTTCGCTCCGTCGATCACCTTGCGGTTGAAATCCTGAATGTTGCGCGCGCCATTTGCCGCGAGCAGCTCATAGCGCTCCTGCATCTCGAGGACCGCCCACTTCAGCACTGCGGCAGCGTCACGATTGTCCGTGACAACCTTATGACGCAAATGCGGCAGAACATTGTAAACCGAAAGCTCCACCATCTTTGGATCGACCATCAGGAAACGCAGAGTTTTCGGCGTGTGGCGATAAATCAGGCTCGTGATGAGCGTGTTCACGCAAACCGATTTGCCCGAACCCGTCGCGCCCGCAATCAACAGGTGCGGCATCTTCGCCAGATCAGCGACAACCGGACGCCCTTCGAGATCCTTTCCTAATGCAATCGGTAACGCTGCGCGCATCTCGCGAAATTCTTTCGACTCGATCAGCTCGCGAAACGTTACCATCTCCGGCGTCGGATTCGGAACTTCGACACCAACGGCTCCCTTCCCCGGTATCGGCGCAACTATGCGAATGCTTTGAGCGCGCATTGCGAGCGCCAGATCATTCGCCAATGACGCGAACTGCCGAACCTTCACGCCCGCAGCGGGAGCGATCTCGTACTGCGTAACGACCGGGCCTGTTGTCCGTCCTACGAGCTCGCCCTCAACGCGAAACGTGCGCAGCGCTTCCATGAGCTTCACACCCATCGCGTCGAGCTCACGCTCGTCTATATCTACATTTCGCGCCGGCGATGGACTCAATAATTCGGGCGAAGGTCGCTCATCCTCTCCATCGAGAGATCCGTTGTACGCCGAAGCATCGATCTCTGCCGCAATTCTTTCCGCATGCTCGGCAGCAAGATCTGATTTCGATTTCTTCTCGCGTTTTTTCTTTTCCACGCGCTGAATGTCTTCGACAGCGACGGGCGCGTCGGACCGCTTACCGAGCAGTGAAAGATCGAGTGCCGGCATTTCCTCCGGCGTCGGCTCAGGCGGGCGCGCGCGCGATCCCTTTACCGGCGTCGCAATCTCCGGCTCTTCCGCTGCGAGCTCGTGTAACGACTCGGGATCACGAGGAGTCGAGCTCACGAGAGCACGCACCGGATTCCACGATAGAGTCGCTGCCATCAGCGCACTCAATGCGAGAGCGACGATGATCCACGCTCCCGCGCTCCCGGCAAACTGGAGCAGATAAAACGCGACGAAGCTTCCCCACAATCCCGACAGTCCCGTTGCTTCCCTCAGCCCTCCTTCCCCAAGTCCGAAAACAATCGGCAGCAGAATGACAACACCGAGGAGAAAAACCATCCACGAGCGATCGGTTCGCTGATCGAGTCGCCCGAACAATCTCAGCGCGTGAGCGGCAGGAGCGAGCGGCAGCATCGCAGCCGCTGGCCATCCCAGCATTCTCGCGAGAGGAAGGGCCAACAGTCCGCCGGCCCAGCCGAAGTTTCTCTCGGTGTTCGCGTCTGCGCCGAGTAGACGGAATCCTTCGGTGGCGAGAGCACCCGCAAGGAAAACAGCAAAGAGTAGTAGACCGATCCCCGCCAGCTCGCGCTTGAGCGCGGAGCTCTTTGCCGCCGCCTCAGCGCTCGCGATCGGGTCCGAGTCGAGTGATCTGTCGCTCGCTGTAGATGGGGACCACAGGGTGCGAATCCACTGCAGCACAGGCGACGAGGTCGGCGCCGAAGCCTGCCTCAGCGAGCGCTTTGCCGTGGACCGAGTCGTCGAAGATTTTCGAGATGTTGTCGCCATACTTCCGGTCAATGAGCTCACACGCGCACGCTGCATCGTTCAATTCGACCGACGAGCGGCTCCGCGCAGAGATGGAGCGTACGTAGCGGCCCGCACAGGCCGCATCCTCGAGACTAAAATGTCCCTCATGCCCCGCGCATACAATCGAAATGTTTTCGTTTGCCCTGGCGGCGGTCCTGAGCATTGCCGTCGCCGCCGCATGATTCACGTACGCGGCAACGATCACTTCACGTGCTCCCTGAAGACTCATGAGGGCGCGCGTTCCATTGGTGGTAGTCATTAAGACCGTCTTGTCGCCCACAGCTTGAGGAGTGAATTCGCCGGGAGAATTTCCGACATCGAACCCCGGAATCGGAAGCATTTTCATCTCGCCGGCGAGAACGACCTTGTCGCGCTCGAATTGTTTGGCGCGCATGAGCGCAACGTCAGTGCTTTCGACGGGAACGATCGTTCGCGCTCCATTGTCGAGCGCGGTTGCAATGCTGGTCGACGCGCGCAGTACGTCGATTACCGCAACGACGCGCCCAAGAATCGAACCTGGCGCCAGCTCACCCGGAGAAAGAAAGACGTCAACCTTCACTTAGGTTGGCTCTTTCAACAGGTGTGCCTCCCGTTCCAGGAATTTCGTGTCGACATCCCCCGCCTGGAAATGAGGATCCGCCATCACCCTCGCGAGGAATGGAATCGTCGTGGTAACTCCCTCGACGATGAAGCACTCGAGCGCAACCTGCATGCGCCGCAGCGCCTCCTGTCGATCGCGTCCCTGACAAATGAGCTTTGCCAGGAGCGAATCGTAAAAAGGTGGCACTGCGTAACCAGCGTAGACGTGCGTGTCGAGTCGTACTCCCGGCCCTCCGGGCGGATGAAATACGTCGATTCTTCCCGGGGACGGTTGGAAGTTGCGTGCCGGGTCTTCGGCATTGACGCGGCACTCGATCACGTGTCCGCGAAGCGGCGGCATTTCGGTGACCGACAGTTTCTGCCCCGCCGCGACTCTGATCTGCTCCTTCACCAGATCGATTCCGGTGATCATCTCGGTAACCGGATGCTCGACCTGAATGCGGGTATTCATCTCCATGAAGTAAAAATTTCCATCCGCATTCAGCAGCATCTCGATCGTACCCGCACCGACGTAGTCGATCGCAGCAGCGCCCTTCACCGCCGCTTCTCCCATCGCCGCCCGCAACTCCGGCGTAACCGCCGGACTCGGCGACTCTTCGATCAGCTTCTGATGCCGCCGCTGCACCGAACAGTCACGCTCGCCGAGGTGAATGACGTTGCCGTGGCGGTCGCCCATCACCTGAAATTCGACGTGTCGCGGACGCTCGAGATACTTCTCGACGTACACATCGCCATTGCCGAACGCAGAAAGCGATTCCGAGCGGGCGAGCTGGAACGAGCGGACGAAATCTTCCGGCTCCGGCGCGACGCGCATTCCTTTCCCGCCGCCACCCGCCGCCGCCTTGATGATTACCGGAAATCCAATTTCGCGAGCAAAACGAAGTGCCTCATCTGCATCTTCGACGGGGCCCGGCGTTCCAGGAATTACAGGCACGCCAACCTTGGTCATCGCGTTGCGCGCCGCGGCCTTGTCGCCCATGACCCGTATCTGCTGCGCCGTCGGACCGATGAACGCGATATTGCTCGCCTCACACGTCTCGGCGAACTCCGCATTTTCCGCGAGAAACCCATAGCCGGGATGAATTGCGTCAGCGCCGGCGATCTCAGCCGCTGCAATGATGCGCGGAATTTTCAGATAGGAGTCGCGAGCGAGCGGCGGACCGATGCACACATCGTCATCGGCAAATCGGACATGCAGTGATTCGCGATCCGCCTCCGAATACACGGCGACGGTCTGGACGCCGAGCTCGCGGCAGGCGCGGATTACGCGAAGCGCAATCTCACCCCTGTTCGCGATCAGAATTTTCTTGAACATCTCCGCCGGATCAGGTCCTCACTTCCTGATTGAGATGCTCCCACTTGGAGTCACTCGCGCCCGCAACACCCTGCACACGCAGCGCAAACTCACTCGGGTTCGTCGCGTGATACAGCGCGTTCTCGTATGAGATCACACCCTTCTTATACCAGTTCATGAGCGATTGGTCGAAGCTCTGCATTCCGTACTGAATCGTTCCTTCAGCGATCAATTCAGGAATGTTGAGTGATTTCGACATGTCGCGAATGTTGTCGCGCACTGCGGCAGTGTTCACGAGCACTTCACAGGCCGGAACTCGACCCGCGCGATCCGCGCGTGGAATTAGTCGCAGCGAGATGACAGCTTCGAGCGCGCTCGCGAGAAGGAAGCGCACTTCACCCTGCTGGTGAGGCGGGTAAAACGACATGATGCGGTTGATCGTCTGCGTCGCATCAGTCGTGTGCAAAGTCGAAAATACGAGATGCCCAGTATCAGCGGCTTTCATTGCCGTGTCGAGCGTAGGCAGATCGCGAATCTCTCCGACGAGCAAGACATCCGGGTCCTGTCTCAGCACGCGTCGCAACGCCTGCTCGAATGTCGCAGTGTCTGTTCCAACTTCGCGCTGATTGATTCGCGCCTTGTTATCGCGATGAAGGAATTCGATCGGATCTTCGATTGTGATGATATTCGCCGATCGATTCTGGTTGATGAATTGAATCATCGCGGCGAGTGCTGTCGATTTTCCCGATCCAGTGATTCCGGTAACGAGAACGAGACCGCGCGGCTTGAGCGCAATCTGCTCGACAACAGGAGGAAGATTTAGCTCGGCGATTGTTTGCGCCTGAAACGGCACGACGCGGAACGCATACGCTATCGTTCCCCGCTGTTGAAATGCGTTCACTCTGAATCTGCCGATTCCGGGAACGCCGAGTGCAAAGTCGGCTTCCTTTACATCTTCGAATTCTTTGCGCCGCTTAGGCGGCATTATCTGATCCGAGAGCGCCTTCATGTCGTCCGAGCGAAGCGGCGGCATGTTGAGAGTCTTGAGTTGACCGTCGACTCTGAGTGTCGGCGCACATCCCACTTTCAGGTGAAGGTCGGACGCATTCTCTTCCAGCATTTGCCGCAGAACGCCGCGATAATCGAAATTCGATTCGACTGCCGCCATTCCGCGGTCGGGAGTGCGCTCACCCATTGGGGTCTATGCGGAAAAGGACCTGACCGTATTCGACCGGATGGGAGTTCTGCGCGAGAATCTCCTTCACCACTCCGTCGAATTCTGATTCGATTTCATTCATGATCTTCATCGCCTCGATGATGCAGAGTATCTGGCCCTTCGAAATCCTCTCGCCGACCGTGAGATACGGTTTAGCTCCAGGCTCGGGGGCGCTGTAATACGTGCCAACCATGGGCGACTTCACCTCGAGGTACTGAGCTTTGGCCTTTTCGGCTCTCGGTGCTTCCGTCGCCGGCGGTGCTGCTGCCGGTGCCGGAGCTGGCGGAGCCATCATTGGCTGCATCTGCATCGGTGACCCCAGCTGAACGCTGGAGCGCTGATTCGAATTTTTCGAAATCCGGATCTTCAATCCTTTATCGGATGTGATTTCGATTGAATCCACCGTCGATGCATCGATCATGTCTACCAGCTTCTTCACGAAGCGCAGATCGATCATGCGGTCGTCTCCGGACCGGATCGGTAATGACTCTGCGCGTTTCGCAGCCTGAGTATCGGGTGTCTCATGCGACCTCTAGTAGCTCCCGCGAAAAATTCGTGAGGACCCTTGGACCAGTCGCAGAGAGGTGAACGTCGTCCTCAATACGGACGCCTCCCCACCCCGCGCGGTAAATTCCCGGCTCGATTGTAACTACCGCACCTTCTTTCAAGGCCGCTTCCGCCGTTCTCGCCAGCCGAGGTGCCTCGTGAACCTCGAGACCGAGCCCGTGGCCAAGGCCATGACCGAACGCTGCCCCATGCCCGCGGCGCTCAATGTAGCTCCTCGCGAGCGTGTCGGCAGCAATTCCCGTCATTCCTGCCTTCACAGATCCCGATGCAAGCCGATTTGCTTCCTGCACTATAGCATAAACATCTCTTTGCTCGTCGTTTGCTGCGCCGATTACGAAAGTGCGCGTGACGTCGGAGCAATATCCCTCGTACTGCGCGCCGAAATCGAGAAGCAGGAAATCCCCGCGTTCGATCACCCTCTTTGAAGCACGCGCGTGTGGCAGCGCCGCGCGTGGCCCCGACGCCACGATTGGCGAGAACGGAGCTTCTTCACTTCCTTCGTCGCGAAGCGCCTTCTCGAGAATTCCCGCCACCTCCAGCTCGGTGAGTCCCGGACGCAGCATTGGCACCACCCGGCCCAATGCCGATGTTGCAATGCGAGCCGCCTCGGTGATCAACGCAACCTCGTCGTCGTCCTTCGATTCACGCAAATCTTCGACGAGCCCCAGCTGCGGCCGCCACTGCCAGCGCGATCCCTCGTTCAACAATCGCTGAAAGTCACGATGGAAAATGTGCGCCGACTCGAAACCGACGATCTCCGTGGTTTGCAGTCGCGGCAGAGAATCCCAGAGTCCGGTCCACAAGCTCGTCGGCTCGATCCGGATCTGCGCAAGGTCGCCCACTTGCTCGGCCACCTGGGTTTCGTAACGAAAATCGGTGACGAACATCACGTCGGTCTGTGTTGCAAGAACGATCGCGCTCGATCCGGAAAAGCCGGTCAGATATCGAATGTTCGGCAGGGATGTAATCAGCAGTCCGTCGATTTTCTCGGCGGACAGCCTGTTGCGCAGCGCTTCGAGTCTGCGCGGTCGCGAATCAGTCATTGGATGAGAGTTTGGCGACAAGTCCTCGTAGTGCCAGCTCGTATGACATCGCTCCGAAGCCGGCGATTACTGCAACGGCCGCATCGGATAGCATCGAGTGTCGGCGCTCGGGCTCGCGCGCGTAAATGTTGGAGAGGTGCACTTCTACAAACGGAACCTGGACACTTGTGAGCGCATCATGGATTGCGAGACTCGTGTGACTGTATGCGCCGGCATTGATCAAAGCTCCGTCCGCTGAGCCTTTGAGAGCTTGAATTGCGTCGATGATATCGCCTTCTCCGTTGAACTGCGCAAAGCTGAGTGTTGCATCGAGCTCTTTCGCTACTTCGCGCAGTCGCGATTGGATTTCCGCGAGAGTCGTTTTTCCGTAGATCGCCGGCTCGCGTGTTCCCAGAAGATTCAGGTTGGGGCCGTTGATGACGGCGATTTTCACGAGTTGGCCAGCCCGTCGAGCCATTCTCTGAAGCGACGGATGTCGTCTTCGGATTCCTGCATTGTCTGGTCCGCTGTCGTGTCCTGCTGGCGGCTCGATGGCCGTTGCTCGGAAGGCGTCTGAAGTGGCGACGGCGGATTGTGCGCGACGGCGCTGCTCAATGCGGCTGCCGCGCGACTGTCCTCCGGACTCACAGGTGAATTCTCGAAGAGCGAGGCGAATGCATCGTCGGCGTAGGGATAATCGCCTTCCTCCTGCTGTGACTCTGGAGGCGCTTCAGATGCTTCCTGTTCCTGATCCGAAGATTCGAGCGCGGTGAATGCATCCTCTCCGTTAACCGCGGGAGGGCGCATCGATCCGAGGGTCGCAAAGAATTCGCGGATCGTAATTCCGCGCGGAGCTTCCTCGGCCGCGGGAGCTTCCATGACGGGCTCGGGCTCCGCCTCGAACATCGGTTCAGGCTCGGGCTCATACTCCGGTGCGGGGATCGATTCCAGCTGCGGCTCAGGTTCCATCGCGGCGACGGGCTCCGGCTCCGCTGCGGCAACGGGTTCCTGCTCGGGCGTTGCAATTTCTTCGGTCTCCTCAGCGGGAACCTCAGCTGCCGGCGTCACTGCTCCAGGTGGCTCCGACTCTTGATGTGACGAGGTCAACGAATGGAGCGAGCCGCTTTCTTCGTCTGAAGGAAGACCAAAAAATTCATCGGTGTCGGAGGGAAGACCGAAGAATTCGTCAGCCGGAGTTGGATCGCGGCGTGGAGTCTCTTCAGTCGCGCGCGACATTTCGAATTCTCCCGCAGTGTCAGCGGTGTCTTCGAAGAGTCCGTCTCCCCACGAGTCGGCGGTGTCCCAGAGATCGTCGGTTTGAAGCTCGGACGATTTCTCGCTCTCGGAACCCGGGCCGACATTCTCTCCAGCTCCAGCAGCTTCTTCCATGAGGTTCGGCTTCGCGGGTGCTTCGGCCGCGGGTGGAGCAGCACCTTGCTCCAGGTCCTCCGAAAGCTCGGTAACGCGCGCGCGCAAACCTTCATCGTGTGGCGCGCGCTCGGCGAGCTCGCGATAGATCTCGAGCGCCGGCTCGATGTAGCCTTGCTCGAGGTAAAGCTCGGCGAGTGTTCGCGTGATGATCGGCGATGATTCGTATGCGGGCGTGGACTTGTAGCCGCGATCGCTCGGCTCTTGCGCCGGTTGCTCAGGAGCCGGCGGTTCTTCATCAGGCGCTGGAGCTGCGGCAACCGCTGGTGCTTCGGCCACTGCTTGCGGCTCAGGTTCAGCAGGTTGAGCAGGTTCAGCAGGTTCAGCAGGTTCAGCAGGTTCAGCAGGTTCAGCAGGTTCAGCAGGTTCAGCAGGTTCAGAAGCTTCCGGTGCGGGCGGAAGCTCGACCGCTTCCAGTGCTTCCTCGAGATAGGGACTTTCCTCGTTGAACGTCGCGAGCGTCGCAATCTCTTCGGCTTCGGGTTGTCCGTCGGGCGCTTTCGTCGCGGGATCCGATTCGTCGCCCTTTTCGGTAGATCGGGGCTCCGCGCCCCCCGGCTCCTCCTCCGCAGGTGGCGTTTCGGACGAACCGACTGATATCGGTTCAGTGAGTTCGGCGAGGTACGCTGCTACTTCAGTGTCCTGTGGATCTCCGTCGAGCGCGCGCGAATACCAGCTGCGCGCTTCGTCGACTTCACCGCGCTGGCGCGCAATGTCGCCCAAGTGGCGGAGAACGATCATGTTTTCGGGGTCGAGCGCGAGCGCCTGCCGAAAAACCGTGCTCGCTTCGTCTATGCGTCCCGCATCATACAGCGCCTGACCGTAAACAACGTGACCGCTCATGTGTCCCGGCTGCTGCGCGAGATGCGCTCGACAGATTGCTATCGCCTGCTCGGGATCACCCGCTTTGCGGTATTCGTTGGCAAGCGGCGCAAAGTAGCGCCGCGGATTTTCGTGGAACTTCTGCCTCAGCTCTTCGATCCGAGGTGAACTTTGCATCCTATGAACCCCGCTTGTGTGCCGCCCCGGAGACCGTTCGGTCAGAATTTCTGAAGATACCCCGCCTGTAGGAATGGCGTCAATGTGAAGTGCGTGTCCAGCTTGCTTTTACGCCTGCAAAGCCCGTACTTTTGAAGGCTGTACCCACCCGATAAAAATCACTAAAAAGCTCTTGCAGGAGTAATACGAAGTGCTCCAAACAATGCGGAGCTCCGCAAAGTATCTCTGGATTTTCCTCGCCGTCTTTTTTGTCGGGGGATTCCTCCTTGCAGAGACCTCCGGACTTCTCGGCCGCGCGCCTGTCACGACGTCTACCGTTGTAGGCAAGGTTAACGGCGAAGAAATCCTCGCTACTACCTGGTTCAACCTCACTCAGCAGCTCGAGCAGCAGGCGACCCAGCAAAACGGACGCACCGTCTCGCTCGACGATCGCCAGCATCTACAGGATCAGGCGTTCGAGCAGCTTGTCTCCGAAGCTCTCATGAGACAGGAGTACAAGCGGCGCGGCATTACGGTCACCGATGACGAGATCGCGGCCGCTGCGCAGACCAGTCCCCCACCTCAGCTGCTCCAGAGCCCAGAGCTGCAGACCGATGGTCGCTTCGACCCTGCGAAGTACCAGCGATTCCTCGCGAGCCCGGCGGCGAGACAGGAAGGAATGCTGCTTCAGCTCGAGGCGTATTATCGCGATGCGATTCCGCGCGAAAAACTTTTCATGCAGATCGCCGGAAACGTTTACGCCAGCGATGCAATGCTGTGGCAAACGTGGAAGGATACTCGCGATACCGCGCAGATGACTTACATCGCGGTGCGTCCCGATCTTCTTCCGGACAGCGCCGTGCAGGTCTCCGACAAGGAGATCTCAGACTATTACGACAAGAACAAAAAAGATTTCGAGAAGCCGGCGCGCGCGTCGGTCTCTGTAATTGTTATTCCCAGGTCAGTTAGTGCGGCTGACAGCGCAGCAGCAAGAAATCGTCTGCTCGCGATTCGCGAGAGAATCATCAAAGGCGAAAAATTCGAGGATGTCGCAAAAGCGGAATCCGCTGACTCTGCGTCAGGCGCACAAGGCGGAGATCTCGGCAAGGGAACCAGGGGGCGCTTCGTTCCGCAGTTCGAGAATGCAGCGTACGCTCTTAAAGTTGGTGAGCTGTCGGAACCGGTGCTCACGCCGTTCGGATATCACTTGATTCGTGTCGACTCGAAGAGCGGCGACACAATCTCGCTGCGTCACATCCTCGTAAGAATTCAGCAGAGTGATTCCGCCGCAACAGCAACGGATCGGCGCGCGGATGAGCTCGCGAGAATCGCGGCATCTACCGACAAGCCCGAGAAGCTCGACGAAGCATCGAAG
>Ga0310810_10007076_pt1 | contig 12756 bp, 7 predicted proteins | sample NCmetagenome_FD_207641 | JGI IMG/M metagenome (GOLD analysis project Ga0310810, IMG submission 207641) | Soil microbial communities from experimental microcosm in Duke University, North Carolina, United States - NC | ecosystem: Engineered > Artificial ecosystem > Soil microcosm > Unclassified ... | reverse complement strand
CGCAGGTCAAGAGCGCCACCGCGGCGCTCGAGCTCGCCGAATCCACCGCCAAGCGCTCCGACGAGCTCTGGCGCCAACGGATCGTCACCGCCCTCGAGTACGAGCGCGACCGTGCCGCCCTCGCCACCGCGCAGGCGACTCTCGAACAGCTCAAGACGCGGCTCGGTTACGCCACGATCCGCTCGCCGATCAACGGTGTCGTGGCGGAGCGGCGGCTCCAGACAGGCGATATCGTGTCGCCACAGACGCGACTGTTCACGGTTGCCGACAACTCGACGCTCGTGTCCCGCGTCATGGTCTCCGAGCTCGAGGTTTCGCTGCTCCATGAGGGTGCGGTCGTCGACGTCACGGTCGACGCGCTCGACGGCGCGCGCGTCCAGGGCCGCATCCGTCGAGTCTTCCCCTCCGCCGATTCCCTCACGCGGCTCGTGCCCGTCGAGGTGGCGCTCACCGGACGCGCGCTCGATCAGCTGCGTCCCGGATATACTATCCGCTCCACGTTCAGGCTCGGCTCGCGCAACGACGTGCTGCTCATCCCCACGCGCGCAGTCATCGGCCCGGCCGGCGCGCGTACGGTCGTCACCGTCCGCCAGGGTAAGAGCGAACGACGAATCGTCCGCGTGGGTCCGGACATCGATGGCATGACCGAAGTGCTCGAGGGTCTCGCGATTGGCGACACCGTTATCGTCGCCGGTCAGGCACTCCTTCGGGACGGTTCGCCGGTTCGCATTGTGCCGCCCTTGGCGCCCGACGGCCGGCGTTCGGTGCCAACGATCGATACGACGGCGTCCGTCGCTATGCCCAACGCTCGCACCGGCAGCTCCGAATGAAGTCGCGCGGCCGTCGCGGCGGGCTCTCGAGCTGGGCCATCAACCGTCCCATCGGGACGGTGATGCTCACGTCGACGCTGCTGGTGCTCGGGCTGGTGTACGTCGGGCGCATCCCCGTCGACATGTTGCCGCGCATCGTCTATCCTAACGTCAGCGTGCGCGTGACGAACCCCGGCGTCGAGCCCGCGGTGCTCGAAGAGACGATCGCGAAACCGCTGGAGTCCGCCCTCGCCAGCACGGAAAATCTCGAGAAGATCTCGAGCGACATCTCCGAGGGATTTGTCCAGGTCCGGCTCGAGTTCAAGTACGGCACGAACGTGGACTTCGCCGTGCAGGACGCGGCCAAGAACGTCGAGCGCGTGCGCGCGCGTCTGCCAGAAGAAGCCGATCCGCCGGTCACGACCAAGGACGACCCGACGCAACAGCCCATTTTCTCGGTCGCGTTCTCGTCCGAAGGGCGAGATCTCATCGCGCTCCGTGAATGGGTCGATCAACGTCTTCGCCCGCAGCTGCTCTCGGTGCCAGGCGTTGCCGCGGTCGACCTCCAGGGTGGGCTCGTAAGGGAGATCCAGGTCGAGCTCGAGCCGACTCGGCTTCGCGGCTACGGTCTCTCCGTCAACCAGATCATCAACGCGCTCTCCAACGAGAACCAGGATGTCGCCGCGGGTCGCGTCACCGCGCCCGACCGCGAGATGATCGGAAAGACCGCCGGCAAGTTTCACAGTCTCGATGACATCCGCGGGATTCTTCTCCCGACCCCTGCCGGCGCCCGCGTGCCCATGTCGGAGGTCGCCGTCGTACGCGACACCAGCCAGCAGCAGCGCACTTGGGGACGACTGGATGGCATTCCCGCAGTCCGCATCCAGATCAGGAAGCAGCCGGAGGCGAATACCGTCGAAGTCGCAGACGGCCTTCGCGCACGGCTGGAGCAGCTCCAGACCAGCTCGTTCGTCCCCAAGGACATCAAATACGTCGTCACCTACGATCAGTCCGGCTTCATTCGGGACTCGATCAACTCGGTGAAGGAGGCAGCGCTCATCGGCGCCTTCCTCGCATCGCTCGTCGTGCTGCTGTTTCTCCGATCGCTCCGCAAGACGGTGATCGTGGGGCTGTCGATTCCGCTCGCCGTCATGGCCACGTTCATCGCGATGGGCCTCGGTGGCCTGACGCTGAACGTCATGTCGCTCGGCGGCATCGCGTTAGGTATGGGTGTGCTGCTCGACAACGCAATCGTGATGCTCGAGAACATCTACCGGCGACGCGCGAAGGATGGACTCGACGCCGAGAAAGGGGCGCACGTCGGCGCGGCCGAGGTGACGAGCCCAATCGTTGCCGCCACGGTCACGAGCCTCGCATCGGTGGTGCCGTTCCTGCTCATCACGGGACTCTCGGCCCTCGTGTTCCGCGAGCTCATTCTCACCGTCTCGATCTCGCACCTCGCGTCCCTGCCTGTCGCGCTGACGCTCGTGCCGATGCTCGCGGCACAGCTCGGGAAGATCCGGTTCACCAGCCGGCTCGAGCCCTTCGGGCCGCTGCTCGCGTTCGATCGCGGCTTCAACGCGATGGTTCGCCGCTACCGCAAACTCGCGGGCGGCGCCGTCAAGCACCCCTACCTGGTGCTCGGCACGGCGGTGGCGCTGTGCATCGGCGCGGGCGTCGTCGCGCGAACATTCGACTCGCAGTTCCTACCGATGGTGGACGACGGCATCGTCTCGGCCTACGTGCGCCTGCCGCCTGGCACGCCACCTAACGTCGGCAATCAGGTGACGCTCGCCGTCGAGCGCGTCACGAAGGGGATGGCGGGTGTCCTGCACGTATACGCCAACGCGGGGTACGGGCGCGGCGGCAGCCTCGACATCCTGCTCAAGCCCGTGCGCGAGCGCGGCATGAGCGCCGAGCAGTGGGTGCAGGAGCTGCAGCGTCGTGTGGATGAGCGGGGATTTGCGGCGGCGCGCATCTTCGTCAGACCGCCGCGCATTCGAGGCCTCCGGACGTCGAGCTCCGGCGACGCGATCACGCTCAACGTTCTCGGTGATGACCTCGGCCAGCTCGAGCAACTTGGCCGCGAGCTCGTGCAGCGGTTGCGCGGCATTCCCGGGCTGGCCAACTTCGACGTCCAGACGGACGAGGGAAGCCCGCAGTTGGCGATTGTGCTCGACCGCGAGCGCGCGCGCGCGCTGAACCTCGATGTGGCGACGGTCGGCACGACGGTGCGCACGGCGCTCGACGGCACGATCGCGACCAAGTACACGCAGGGAAACTTCGAGTACGACGTCCGCGTCCTCTTCCCGCGCAACAAGTTCACGAGCGCCTCGGAGCTCGGCGAGGTGATGCTGTTCCCCGGCGGACGAAGCACCGCGCCGGTTTTCCTCCGCGACGTCGCCGACGTGCGACCGGCGATCGGCCCCTCGAACATCAGCCGCGAAAACCAGAACCGGGTGCTCCGCCTCTCCGGCGACGTGCTGTCGGAGGTCGCGCCGGTTGGCGAGGTCGTGGACTCGGTTCGCGCGCGCCTGGCATCGTTCCAGATGCCCGACGGCTATGGCGTCGTCATTGGTGGTGACTTCGAGGCCGTGCAGCAGAGCAACTCGCAGATGATGCTCGTCGTCGGCCTCGCGATCTTCCTCGTGTTCGTCGTGCTCGCGGTGCAGTACGAAAGCGTCATCGACCCGCTCGTCATCCTCCTGGCCATTCCGCTCGCGATGGTGGGCGTCATCGGGATTCTGTGGATCACGCACACGCCGTTCAGCGCGCCCGTATTGTTAGGCATGATCCTGCTGGCCGGCATCGTGGTGAACAACTCCATCCTTCTCGTGGAGTTCGTGGAGCACTACCGGCGTGCGTCCGGCGTGCCGGCGGTGGTGGCCGTAGTGGAGGCGGGCGCGGTCCGAATGCGTCCCATCGTCATGACCACGGTGTGCTCACTCGTGGCCATGATCCCGATCGCGTTGGGGATCGGCGCGGGATCGGAGCTCATGCAGCCGCTCGCGATCGCGACCGTCGGTGGACTGACCCTGTCGTCCATCCTCACGCTGGTCGTCGTGCCGTGCGGGTATCTGGTGCTGCACGGTATAGCCGATCGCCTGAAAGTCTTCCTCGTCGGAAACAGGAAGTCGCCGGCGCAGGCGCCGCCAGAGCCGGAGGTCACCGCAGGAGACTGAACGGAAACGCATCCGAAATTCGGCCGAGAACCGAAAACCAACGACCCGTTACCCACCACTCATGACTTGCGCAGGCATCACGAGGTGTCTCGGCGAGTCATCGGTTCTGGGTGATGGGTCATTCGTTTTCGGTTCTCGGTTTACCACTGAATCACTGGTTGCCTGACGTCGCCGGCTGCTGCCGCGGTGGCTCGGCCTTCCCCGCGTCGAGATCGTTCCAGTTCAGGATCGTATTGAACCCGAGGAAGAAGGTGCCCTGCGTCTGCCATCGCCAGAACGGCCGGATCGCGAACATCACCACGTGGCCATTGCCCAGCTTCGTATCCACGATCTGCGCACGACCCGAGAGAGCCTGACCGCCCGCGAGGGTCCCCGAAAGCAGCATATCGTTAGGGTTCTGCGGGAAGCTCATGATGATGCGCGGACGCGATGCCGGATCGGTAGCGCCGCCGCCGGCTCCGCCACGGCCGGCAGCGAGGTTCTGGAAGCGCGCCGAGTCGCCACTCGCACCGGCGCGGCCCCGGCCGCCGGGCGCCTCCGCCGACGACGAGTCCTCCTCCCACGGCGACAGCTTCAGTGGCGTGGCCATCGGTGTCGTGTTCTGACCGAGCCCGCCGTTGATGCTGCCTTCCCCGCCGCCACCAAATCCGCCGAAGCCACCCCCACCACCACTGCTCACGGCCAGCACCGGCGCCTGGCTGAAGTAGACGGGCAGCTGCGTGCCGTCGAACCCGTAGGCAATCGGGCTCTTCGCATCGCTGATGATGCCGCGAAGGATCGACCCACGAACGAACAGCGCGCGCGGCTGCTCGACGGTCACGCCCGTCGTGATCCCGTACTCCGGGAAGATCGTTGACGTCGAACCCTCGGTGATGAGTGTGCCACCGGCCTGCACGAACTTCGCGAGCTCGAGGAGTCCGTCCATGCCCATGCCGCCGCGGATGTCATCCGACTGATCCAACGCGCCGAGGTTTGGCGTCGCCGCGGTCTTCTTGTACGGGAGCGGGGTGTTGCCGTTCTTCGCGATGCCGTTCACCTGCGCCGTCGCGCTGCCGCCAACGTGCGGATAGATGATCACGTCGTACTTCGCGCGCAGGTTGCCGTCGCGGAGCTTCTGATCGGAGAAGTACGTGTACGGCACGCCATACGTGTCGAGCGCCGCGCGCACCCACCCTTCGTCCTGCGTGCGCTGCCAGGCGTGCACGTACCCGATGCGAGGGATGTCCAGATCGTGCGCCTTCACACTCGGCGCCGCTGCGACCGCCCACCCCGAGAGGCCGAGCGTCTTGAGCTGCGGCTCGATCCTGGCGCGATCCGCGTTAGGGATGATGAACGTGCCCGCGCGGAACTTGTGGCCGCCGAGGTCGAAGTCCTCCTCGGCCGCCTGCATCTTCACCGCGGCATTCGCGAAGCGGAACTTCATCAGGTTGTTGTCGGTGGTATGATCCACGACGATCACGCTGCCCGTTCCGTCGACCCCACCCGCCGCCCTGGCTTCGCCCGTGAGCATTGTCATGGGCTGTGTCTGAATGCTCTTGTCGCTGACGGCAATCACACGGACGTTGCGCATGAGCTGGAACGTCCAGCCCGTGTCGTCGTACGGCGACGGGTTCTGCGGCGAATAGTTCTGCAGCGAGAAGTACATGTCGGCGAGCGTACGGAACGGCTGATCGGCGCGGATGATGTAGTCGCCCGCCTTGACGTCGAGGTTCCCGGCTTTGAACGGTACGTTCGCCGTCTGAATCTCGAGCCCCTGACGCCGCAGCTCGTTCACCGCGTCGGCCGCATCGGCCTTGCGTCGCTGCGTCGCCGGGATGACCCACCCATACGTCGGGCCATCCTTCCCCTTCTGGACGGAGCGTTTGTTCTTGAGCCAGTAGTTCTCGAGGAACAGCTCCTTGTCCTTCGCCACGCGGTTCAGCGCGAACAGCGCCGCGGATTCCTGGATGTTCGTGTTGTTCCGCGGGCCCCACTTGATGTACGGCAGCGGCGGGTTCGGACGGAACCACTCGCGGCTCGTCGTCGTCGCGCCGGGCCGCACCTCGTAGTTGTCCGGTCCGTAGCTCTGCACCTCGTAGAACCGCCCGACCGCGTTATGCGAGTGCGCGATGAAGAACATGTAGTTAGGCACCCAGCCGTCGTAGAAGCCGTACGTCCAAACGCCGGGAACGCCGCGCTTCGTCATCTCCATGACATCGTTGTTGGCGAGGTTCCACCACTCGTCGACGGTGATGGGATCGAGCGCCTCGTTGTATGGGCCCGTGCCGGTCGACGCGTAGAGGTACGTCTGCGCCTCGTGCAGGTCGTGCATGATCGTGGGCGTCCACTCGTTCTGCATCCGCGTCACGGTGCGCGTGAGCGCGAGGAACTGGCCCATCCCGTCGCGATTGTTATCGTGCGCGACGTACTTGCCCCAGTACATGAGCGGCAGGCGGGGCGCGCCCTTCGGCAACTTCTTGTTGAAGTAATACGTATCGACCTGCTTCTCGCGCCCATCGACCTCGATCACCGGCGTGATGAACGTGAGCACGTTGTTCCGGATGTTCTGGATGAGCGGCGTTTCCTCGACGATGAGGCGATACGCCATCTCCATCAGCATCTCCGGCCCGCCGTTCTCCGGCGAATGCATTCCGCTGATGAACCAGTAGATCGGCTTGGCGGTGCCGATGATCTGACGCGCCTGCTCCTCGGTCGTCTTCCGCGGATCCGTCAGCGCGTTGAGGTAGCCCTTGTACTTGTCGAGATCGCGGATGGTCGCCTCGTCACCGATCGCGGCGACGATGATGTCTCGTCCCTCTTCCGTCTTCCCGATGCGCCAGACCTTGATGCGGTCCGACGCCGCGTCGAGCGCGTCGAAGTAACGGTAGATGTCCTTCGCGTAGGTCAGCTCGCCGGGCGTACCGACGATGCGCCCGAGGACCTTGAGGGGTGTCGGGACCGTGCTGGACGCCGGCAGATGGTCGACGAGCTCGGTCGTGATACGTGGGTCCTGCAGGTACTCCTTGATCTTCTTGGTGTACTCCTCGTCGTTCGGCTGCGAAGCGGGCCTCGCTGCACCGGCGGCGTTCTGTGCACGAGTTGTTGACTGCGGGACGAGCGCCCAGAGCGCCGCGACCGCGATTGGCCACGCGAACCGTCGCACGGGTCGCATCCGAAGCGACATGTCGTTCCTCCTGAGAATGGTCTAACGGCCCGATAGCTGGGCCGTGGAAACTCATTCTCCTACGCACGACGGTCCAAAGACGCTAGAACCCATTGCAGCCAATTGGTTACTGGTGGGGGTCATCGGTTCCTCGAGCCGCCGGGATGTCCATAGAGCGAGACGAGCATCTCGGGCGTTTCTGATTACCCGTAACCGTACCAGTAACCAATTACCTGAGTGTTGCGCCGTTCAAAGCGGCTTCTGACTCACAACGATCGCCGGGTTCGGATTGGCGGTGGTCGCGCCGTTTCCGAGCTGCCCCGTGTCGTTGCGTCCCCAGCACCACACCGTGAGACGGTTCGTGCTGATCGCGCAGCTGTGCGCGCCGCTGCCCGTGCCGATTCCGCTCGCGCTGACCTCGATCGCCTCGATGCTCCCGGCGCGCACCGGGGTCGATCCGTTCGCCACGCCCGAGCCGAGCTGTCCCGACGCGTTGAGTCCCCAGCAGTACACCCGCTTCGACGTGGTCACGCCGCACGAGTGGCCGTAGCCCGAGGAGATCGACTGGAACAGCAGACCACCCGCCACCAGCACGGGAGACGACGAGTCGATTCCGCTCGGCCCATTCCCGAGCTTGGAGTTGTTGCTGCCCCAGCAGTACCCCTCGCCCGTCGTCGTGACCGCACAAGCGAACTGGTTGCCGAGCGTGACACTCTGGAACGCCTTGCCACCTACGACCTGCTGCGGCGCCGCGACGGACACGTTGCCATACGAGATTCTCCCGCCGTCGCCGATCTGACCTATGCTGTTCGCACCCCAACAGTAGGTCACGCCGCCAGTCGCTATTCCGCAGGTGAATCCTGTTCCCGCCGTGACCTTCGCAAAGGCGACCGAGCCCGTCACGAGCGACGGCGTGCCGCTGAACGCTGACCCGCCGTTCCCGAGCTGACGCCAGTCGTTGTTGCCCCAGCAGTACGCCTGGTTGGTCATGCTCACACCGCACGTGTGGTCGGATCCGGCGCTGATCGAACGGAACGCGATGTTGCCGGCGACCGGCATCGGGATCGCGCTCTGCGGAGCGTTCGAACCGCTGCCGAGCGCGCCCCAGCCATTGTAGCCCCAACAGTATGCCTTGCCGTCGAGGGTGATGCCGCACGTGTGCCGTCCGTACGTCGAGAGCTGGGCGAAGCGAAGGTTTCCGGGAAGCTTCGTCGGAACGCTGCTCATCGATGTCTCGCCGAGTTGCGCATTGCCAAGGCGACCTTCGGCCCCGTTCAGACCCCAGCACCACACGATGCCCCCGCTCGCGATGTCGCACGCGTGCATGGTCCCGGCGGAGATCGAGCGATACTTGATGACCACCACGCGCGTGACCGTGGCGCTCTTGCCTTCGCTCTTCGCCGTAATCGTCGCCGTGCCCGCGGCAACGCCCGTCAGCAAACCCGACGCGGCGTCGACGGTGGCGACTGCCGGTGCGCTCGAGCTCCACGCAATCGCAACCGGTGAGCACGTTGCCCTGCTCATCCTTCATGGTCGCCACCAGCGTCGCGGTCCCACCGACGTTCACTGCTGGCGCGTTAGGCGTCACCGTCACGGACGCAACCGGAACGAGCGACACCGTGATCGCCGCCTGCGCGGATTTCCCTTCGCTCGACGCGGCAATGGTCGCCGTTCCGACGGCAACGCCTGTCACGACGCCGTTCGCATCCACCGTGGCGACCGCCGAGGACGACGTGGTCCACGCGATCGCGCGGCCCGACAGAACGCCGCCGGCTGCATCCCGGGCGACGGCGCTGAGCTGCGTGGTTTTTCCGATGACAACGCTCGCCGTCGCAGGCGTGACCGACACGCTGCTGACGGGCGTAGGATTGCCGCCACCGTTGTCCGGTGCCGAAGGTGAGTCACCATCGCCGCCACAGGCGGCGATGGCCAAAGCCCAGGCAGGCCGCGGCGGCGGCATTGGTCAGGCGTGACATGATGCAGGTCTCCTATGACGGCACACTCGGCGACCCGAGGCCGCGAGCGATTGGTGAGAACGGCTGATTCGTTGAAGCGGTCATGCGACGGGGGGACGATACAATCGTCTCGGCGTGTGCTCTTGGGTCGGTCGACCTATCCTCGAGGCCGCAACGCCTGGGTGGTTGGATGATCCGCCGATTGTCGCGAGCGCGCCGAGTCCGTAGCATTCCCGCTCGGCAGCGACCGCTCACCCTCTTCTCGAGACTATGCCCGGGCTGAACCTGGCGTTCTGGCGCAAGTGGCACCGCTGGATCGCGTTTCCGGCGACGATCTTTCTTCTCTGGGCCGCGGCCACCGGCGTACTCGTCGCGTTCACGGAATTCTTCGGAGCGGACGAGGCGTTGCGTGAAGCGACCCGCGACATGATCAGCCCCGTCACGGTCTCGTCGGCGTCGACGGCGTGGTCGGAGCCGATCGCCCGCGCGATCGCCACAACCGCAACGCGTGCGAAGGACGCACCCGTGGACAAGCTCGAGGTACAGTTCAAGGGGGCGCAGCCGACGGTCACCGTCTTCACGGGCAAGCCCACCGGCGGCGAGGATCGCAAGCTGGTGTTCGACGCGCGAACGGGCCTGTTGTTGTCGGAGGAGTCGTACGCCGACAAGCCGCTCCTCTATCGCCTCCACAGCGGCGAAGCGTTCGGCGACGGAGGGCTGGTGGTCGCGATGCTGTGGGGGCTGACGCTGCTGGTGCTCACCATCACCGGCTTGATCATTTACATCAAGCTCTGGCGACCGGGGCAGTCGGGGATGCGGAAGGTGTTCTGGTAGCAGTCAACGGCCAACAGCTCGTCCCGATCGCCATGCTTCGTTAGGCGGTGGACGCTTTCGGAAGAGTGAGCTGATGACTGATCGTCGATCGGTTACTTGAAGTTCGCTCCCCCTTTTCGGTCATCAAGCACGAATTTGTCCCGAGCGGGCATCTTCACCGCCACCAGCGTCGCGCTGTCCATTACAGCGTTTTTCGGGACGATCTCGTTCCGCGCGAGCAGGAACGCGACGACCGCGTAGACCTCGTTGTTCGTCAACGATCCCGGCGCGGTCAACGGCATGGTGCGGCGAACGTAGTCGAAGACCGTGGTGGCGTACGGCCAGTAGTTCCCCACCGTCTTCACGAGCTTGGGATCCTGACCGAACGGGAAGCCATCACGCGGTTCGCGCCCGACGAGCTTCGGCGCCGGAGGGACGCCGGCTGGCGGTGCACCCGCCTGGCCCTCCCCGGCGGGGCCGTGACACGCCGCGCACTTCGCGGCGAACACCTCGGCGCCCTGCGCCGGCGTCCCGCTCCCGACCGGTAAGCCGTGACCATCCGGCGTGACGTCGACGTCCCAGGCCGCAATTTCGTCCGCGGTCGCCGCGCGCCCGACGCCGAGATGCGCTGGAAGCACTGGTACGGCGTGAACGTTCGATGGCAGGCGGACGGCGCCGAACGCCCGTTTCGTCCGTGTCGCCCGATCCGCCAGCGGCCCTCGATCGCAGCCCACGAGCACCGCACCGAGGACAAACCCGGCGAGCCATCCTCCGCGCGCGCCGCTCATCCGTCCACCCCGAAGAAGACCTGGCCGTCCGGCTCGACGACCCAGGCGCGGATGTAGCTGAAATGGTAGTCCGTTCCGGCGCCACGCTTCGCCCGAAATTCGGCAAGCGTCGGTTGGACGCCACCGGTCTCGTCCACCGCTCGGCTCATGAGCACCGTACGCTTGCCATCCCACTTCCACGGCAAGCGAAAACGCGTGTGCGCGAGCGACGACACCGGCTCCTGCAGCTCCGCAACCAGCCAGCTCGCGCCGCCATCGGTGGAGACATCTACGCGGGCGATCTTACCGCGCCCCGTCCAGGCAATGCCGGTGATCTGGGTCCAGACGTTAGGCACGAGGCGCGTGGGATGCGCCGGCGCCGTGATGATCGACTTCGCGTCCATCACGAGGCTGAATTGCCGGGCCGTCCCGTTCGCGAGCGGATCGGTGTACTTGGACGTCTCGTCGCGGAACATTCCCGGCCCGTCGGCCAGCTCGATGCGCCGGACCCACTTGATGTTCGCATTGCCCTCGTACCCCGGGAGCAGAAGCCTCGCCGGGTAGCCGTTTGCCGGCCGCAGCGGCTCTCCGTTGAACGCGAACGCGATCATGGCGTCCGCCATTCCCTTCTCCACCGGAACGCTTCGCGACAACCGCGACGCGTCACCGCCCTCGGCGCGGAACCATGACGCTCCGCGGCCCACGCCCACTTCACGAAACAGCACGGACAGCGGCACACCGGTCCACTCGCCGTTGCTGGTCAGGCCGTCGATGGCCTGAGGGCTCATCTCCCGCTTTGGCGTCTTGAACGCGCCGCGGCCGTTCCCCGAACATTCGAGAAAACACGTTCGTGACTCGTTCGGCAGCCGCCGCAGATCGTCGAGCGTGAAGACCGTCGGGCGGTCCACGAGGCCGTGAATCAACAGCTCGTATCTGGCCGGGTCGATGAGCGCAACGCCCGCGTGGTGCCGCTCGAACACCAGATCGCTCGGCGTCACCGTTCCGGTGAGCTCATGGAGCGGCGTGTATGACGAGCCGCTGATCACCCCGGCCGGCGCCCGCGCCGGCGTCTCGAAGGGCGAGCGGGCGCCTAACGCCGATGTTGGCGGCCCCGGCGCGCGTGTCGCGTCGGCCGGGACAGAGGCGAGGTCGAACGGGCCTGCGACCGGTGGTGCACTGGAAGCCTGCGTCGCTGACCCGCCTGGCACCGCGCGCGTCGCTGGCGCTTGAGCCTCGGCGGGCAGACGCGCCAGGATCGCACCGCCGGCCGTTGCGGCCGCCGCAGCGATCAACCCGCGGCGCGTGACGCCGCCATTTCGCGACTCGGGCGCATTACCGCTCCCCAATGCGCCGGTCGGTGAATCGGCGGTCTCCTGTCCGGCCGTCTCGTCTTCTTGCATCACTCGCCTCGGTATTCACCGCGGCGAATATAGACCTCGCCCACGGGCGCGCAATCGACAGCGGTCTCGGTTTCCGCTTCCGTCAGATGATTCTCTGGCCAAAGGCGCTCAACACGAGCTGCACCGCCAGCTCGGCCGTCCGGTTCTGTGTATCGAGCACCGGGTTCACCTCCACCACGTCGATCGACGTTAGGCGCCCGCTGTCCGCGACGATCTCCATGGCCAGGTGGCCTTCGCGGTATGTCGCGCCGCCGGCAACCGGCGTTCCCACACCCGGCGCGTGCACCGGATCGAGCCAGTCGAGATCCATCGAGACATGCACACCGCCGGTTTCGGTCCCCGCGATCGCGAGCGCATCCTGCATGACAGCCCGCAGCCCGCGCTCGTCGATCGCCCGCATCGTAAAGGTCGTAACCCCCCAATCCCGAAGGTGTCGGCGCTCCGGCTCGTCGAGATCGCGCACGCCAACGAGTGCGACATGAGCCGGAAGCACCGCCGGCGACGGACCACCGAGGGCGGCCGAGATGCCGGCGAACATCGAGTCGCCGTGTCCGAGGAGGTGCGCCAGCGGCATCCCGTGGATGTTGCCGCTCACCGAAGACTCGGGCGTGTTCGCATCACCGTGCGCGTCGAGCCAGATGACGCCCAATCGCTTTCCTCGCTGAGCGAGCGCGACGGCGGCGCCCGC
>Ga0310810_10007074_pt1 | contig 12756 bp, 10 predicted proteins | sample NCmetagenome_FD_207641 | JGI IMG/M metagenome (GOLD analysis project Ga0310810, IMG submission 207641) | Soil microbial communities from experimental microcosm in Duke University, North Carolina, United States - NC | ecosystem: Engineered > Artificial ecosystem > Soil microcosm > Unclassified ... | reverse complement strand
TTTTCTGACGATCCGCGGCGGCTATTCGCGTGCGATCCGCGCGCCAACCCTGGAAGACCTGTTCGCCTCGGCGGTGCCGGTGTCGCTCAATCTGGGGCAGCCGTCCGCCACCTCGACGGGTGGCGACCCGTGCGACGTTCGCTCGAGCTTCCGGCAAGGGACGAACGCGACACAAATCCGGCAGCTGTGCATCGCCATGGGCGTGCCGGCGGGCGCGGTCGATAGCTATACGCTCGACCGACAGACCTTGTTCGGTACCGCGAGCGGGAACCCTAATCTCGGCAATGAAAAGGCGGATACGGTCACCGCCGGCATGATCCTGCAGTCGCCGTTCTCGTCGCCGGCGCTGTCACACTTGCGGTTTTCGGTCGATTACTTCGACATCAAGATCAAGGACGCAATCGGGCAGATACCGCTCAATTCTGCGTTTTCTCGCTGCTTCAACCTCGACGCCGAGCGAAGCAACCCCAACTACGATGCGGCGAACGAGAATTGCAGCTTTTTCCCGCGTGACCCGCAAACCGGGCTGATCCGCGAAATTCAGTCGCGCACGCTCAACCTGGGCCAGTACCACGTCCGCGGAATCGACCTCCAGCTGGACTACCAGCTGCCGCTGAGCACGCTCGGTCTCGATGGCACGTTTGGTCTCAACTTCGTCGGCAGCTACCTCGACAAGTACGAGATCCAGACATTGCCTGGGCTGCCGCTGCTTAACTACGCCGGCTATGGCGGGCGGCCGACAATCCGACCGCACTGGAAGACGCTGACCACGGTCAGCTATGATCTCGGACCATTCGAGACCATCCTGCGCTGGCGCTTCGCCCAAGGCATCAAGGACATCTCGCGCGTGTCGAACCCGGATTCGACCACTCCCGGAGCGCCCGACTATCATTACTTCGATCTGTCGCTCGGTTGGGACTTTGACGAGGACACTGGAATTCGCCTCATCGTTAGCAACCTGTTCGACGCCGAGCCTTACGCTCTCGGGGGGTCGCCGGGGGAAACCGATCAGACGACCTACGACGTGATCGGGCGCAACTTCACCATCTCGTTGCGCAAGAAGTTCTAGCGGAGGGTTGTGAGGAAAGCGCGGATGGCTGCGTCGTGGCCCTGGGCGACGTCAACAGCGCGGATGGCGATCGCGCCGACCGGGTGCGAGGGCAAGCTCGACTGCGCCGTGCGCACGCGACGGGCCGACGGCCCAGGCCCTCGCGGTTCCTCGGCACCACTCGCGGCGGTGCCGTGACCGCCGGCGGGAAGCGAGGGCGCGGCGCACCGCTGTCGGCCATGACCGAGAGCGGCATGAAGCGGCGAAGCTTTCTCTCGCTCGCGGCAAGCGGCAGCGTTGCAGTCGGGCTGGCCGGCCGCGAGGCGTCATCGCAGCCTGTCGCTTCGCCGGTTACGACGCCAGCGCCTTCGGTCGCCATCGAACTCGACGCCTACGAGGCCGATCCGCCGACGGCGATGCCGGCGGAGACGATCGAACGTGTCGGCTCGGACTTCATGGTCGACGTCGTCAAGAGCCTGAAGATCGATTACGTCGCGGCGACGCCCGGTTCGAGTTTCCGCAGTCTGCAGGAATCCTTCACCGTCTACGGCAACAACGTCACGCCCGAATTCCTCACCTGCCTGCATGAGGAAGCCTCGGTGGCGATGGCGCACGGCTATTCGAAGATCACCGGTAAGCCGATGGCGGTCCTGCTGCACAACACCGTCGGACTGCAGCACGCCTCAATGGCCATCTACAACGCCTATTGCGACCGGGTCCCCGTCCTGTTGTTAATCGGCAACACCGCGGATGCCCTGTCGCGGCGCGGTGGAGCGGAATGGTACCACAGCGATACCGACCCTGCGGCGATGGTGCGCAACTTCACGAAGTGGGACGACCAGCCGGCCTCGCTCGGCCACTTCGCCGAATCCACCGTCCGCGCCTACAAGGTGGCGATGACGCCGCCGATGGGTCCGGCGATTGTCACCGCCGACAAGGGTCTGCAAGAATCGGCTTCCAGCAAGGCCGGCGAGCCGCGGATCCCGGGCCTTCCGCGGATCGCGTTTCCGGCCGCCGATGCCGGCGCGGTCGAAGATGTCGCGCGGGCTTTGGCCGGCGCCAGCGCTCCGGTGTTGATCGCTGACCGTCTAGTGCGTTCGCCCGAAGGCTTGCGAGACTTCGTGGCGCTCGCCGAGCTGCTGCAGGCACCGGTGCTCGCCCCCGAGGGCGCGCGCATGTCGTTCCCGCAGCTGCATCCGTTGTTCCAGAACTACGGCGGCCGCGATCTCGTTGGGGCAGCAGATGTAATCGTCGGCTTCGAGATGAGCGACTTCTGGTCGTCCGTGAATGCCTTGCGCGACAAGCCCGTCTCTAGGGAGCGGCGCATTGCTAGGCCCGATGCGCGGCTGATAAGCATCGGAACCTCCGACCTCTTCCTCAAGGCCGGGCCGCAGACGGTGCAGCGATTCCTTGACGTCGACCTTTCGATCGGCGCCGACGGTGAAGCTACCTTGCCGGCGCTGGTAGAGGCGGTTCGACGCCTGCTCGACAAGGCCGGGCAGGGGGCGCGCGACGCCCGCCGCCGCGCGCTGGAGGTGCGCAAGGCTCGCCTCGCGCAGCAGTTTTGGCGCGATGCCGGCTATGCGTGGAATGCCAGCCCGGTCAGCACCGCCCGGCTGTCGTTTGAACTGTGGCAAGCGATCAAGACGAGAGATTGGTCGCTTGTGCACACGCCCCGCGGTTTCACCAGCTTTTGGGACAAGAGCCGTCCCTACCACGACATCGGTCGCAGCGGCGGCTCTGGCGTCGGCTACGCCGCGCCGGCTTCGGTCGGCGCCGCGCTGGCCAATCGCGAGCGAGGGCGACTCAGCGTGGCGATCCAGCCCGACGGCGACCTGATGTTCTCGCCCGGCGTCCTGTGGACGGCCGCGCACCACCGCATCCCGATCCTCTCAGTGATGCACAACAATCGCGCCTACCACCAAGAAGTGATGCACCTGCAACGCATGGCCTGCGAGCACAACCGCGGGATTGACCGCTGCACCATCGGCACCACCATTGATAACCCGAACATTGATTATGCGATGCTCGCCAGGTCGATGGGAGTCTACGCGGAAGGCCCGATCAGCGACCCGGCGAAACTCGCCCCGGCGTTGCGCCGGGCGATTGCCGTGGTGGATGCCGGTGAGCCCGCGCTACTTGACGTTGTGTGCCAGCCGAGATGAGTCGCTCGGCCGGCATCCTCGCGGCAGTCTTCGCCGTAGCTGGGCTGGCCACCGCCGCGCTCGCCGGGCCTCGCGACGCCAGACACCCCGACGAAGGCCGCGAGCGCTACGTCGCGGCGGGCTGCTGGCAGTGCCACGGGTACGAAGGCCAGGGCGGTGCAGGTCCACGCATTGGGCCTCGGCCGCTGCCATTGCCGGCGTTCACCGCGCTGCTTCGCAAGCCAGTGTCGGACATGCCGCCCTACAGTGCGAGGGTACTGCCGGATGGCGACGTCCTGCTAATCCACCGTTTCCTAGCGAGCCGGCCACCCCCCGCCGACCTGGCTGAGGTGCAACGGCGCGCCGAGAGCCTCCCAGCGGCTCCCTGATCTAAGGTTGACAGAAAGAACGAAAAATGCACCATTCCTATGATATTGAGTCATTTTGCCAAACGAGGTCGGGACGGTGAAGGCGCTGGTCAAGCTCGCATCAGCAATCATGTTGGGCATTGCAGGCCTGGCGGGAGCGGTCGCCGCGCAAAGCGCCTCGGCGGATTATGGTTTCGCGGCCAGGCGGCCGATCATGCAGGGCGCCTGCCCGACGTGCGTGTGGGGGCCGTTCGCACTGACCACCAAGCAGATCATGGCGCACTACGGCTACGACATCCAGATTTGCTGGAATTGCAACCGCCACGAAAGCCCGCGATTCGTCGCCGATGCCCGCGTGCCGCACGACCTTACGCCGGACGAAATCGAGCTGGGCGATCCGCCGCCGCCTAAAGGGCCGGTAGATTTCGGTGTGACCAACGAGCGGCTCGCGCTGTGGGCCTACCATGGCCAGTTCGACTATGCCGGCGAGCCGCCGCGGCGCAATCTGCGGCTGATCGCCCACTTCGAGGATCCGGCGTTCTTCATCGTCGCTGTGAAGGCGGATTCAGGGATCGCGGATCTGCGCGACATCGCCGCGCGCAAGTTGCCGGTCCGCATTCAGATCGGCAACCCCGACGACATCATGATCAAGCCCGTCCTAGAGTACTATGGCATCACCCCCAAGCAGGTCGCCGTCTGGGGTGGCAAGTTCGTCAGCCGTAAGGAGGCGATGACCCACGGCGTCGACGTGCTCATCAATCGGTCGGGCAGCAACGCCAACAACGAAGAATCGGCCATCTGGAACTGGGCTGCGTGGACCGGCAAGTGGCGATTTCTCGCCCTCGCGCCCGACTTGCGGGACAAACTGGTGCGCGAGCTCGGCTACGAGCACGCAGTTTTGCCGCAGGGCTATCTTCCCGGAGTTACCGAGGCGATACCGACCGTCGAGCGGTCGGGTCAGGCGGTGATCGGCCGCGCTGACATGCCGGATGACTTTGCCTACACTCTGGCGAAGGCGATGGACACGCACCGGCTTGAATATCTCTGGAGCATCCGGCCGTTCTTCCTCGATCCGCGAACCGTTTGGAAGCTGGAGGACCTGCCGCTCCATCCTGGCGCCGAGCGCTACTATCGGGAGGCGGGATACATCAAATGACGCATATGTTGGCCTGATCGTCGGTGGCGCGGGAGCTACTCATCGATTGCGACGGCGTCAGGCGCAGTGTTTCGCTCGACGACGAGGGGATGCCACTGCTTTACGCGCTGACCGACCTGCTCGAGCTGGACAATCCGCGCTACGGCTGCGGTGTCGGGCAGTGCGGCGCCTGCATTGTCCATGTCAACGGGCGCCCAGTCCGCAGTTGCGTGACCCCGGCGGCGTCGGTGGCGGGCAAGAAGGTGGTGACTTTGGCGGGACTCGGCACGCCCGAGACGCCGGACCCGCTGCAGACGGCCTTCATTAAGCACCAGGCTACTCAATGCGGCTACTGTATCAACGGCTGGATGATGACCGCCGCCTCGCTGTTGCGCGACAACCCGCACGCCTCGCGCGAGGAGATCAGGAAGGGCCTGGGCCGTCTCGTGTGCCGCTGTGGGGCGCATATGTCGATCCTGCGCGCGATCGAGGACGTGACAGGCGCTGGCCCATGAGGGACGACTGCGGCTGGGCGGTCGACCGGCGCCGGTTCCTGGGCGCGGGCGGAGCGGTCGTTGTGGCCTTCGCAGGCGCCGGGCTGGCGGCGCCCGCGAAAGCCGCCAGAACCAATCGATCTGACCGGCCGCCGTCGCCCACAGCGCTCGATAGCTACATTGCCGTTACGCGCGACAATCGCTGCACGGCGTTTCTCGGCAAGGTTGACGTCGGTCAGGGGCTGCAAGTCGCGATCGCCCAGATTGTCGCCGAGGAGCTCGACATGCCGCTCGAGCGCGTCGATGTGGTGCTCGGCGACACCGACCGGACGGTCGATCACGGCGGCGCGTCGGGCAGCTACGGCATCTCTCGCGGTGGACAGACGCTGCGGTTGGCGGCGGCCGAAGCGCGTCGCATCCTTGTCGAGCGGGCGGCGACCGTGTGGGGCGTCGGAGCGGAGGCGATCGAAACATCGGACGGCTTTGCCCGCACCCGCTCGGCCGGGCGACAAATAAGCTATGGCGAGCTCGTCGGCGATGAACTGTTCGAGACGAAGCTGGCGTGGAACGGCACACTCGGCAATCGGCTCAAAGTTTCCGGGCTTGCGCGGCCGAAGGACCCGAGCTCGTACAAGATTGTCGGCACCTCACCGCCGCGGGAGGATCTTCACCAAAACGTGTTCGGCCGCCAGCGTTACGTCACCAATGTGCGGGTGCCGGGGATGCTGCATGCAAGAGTGGTACGACCGCCGCGCACCGGTGCGGTACTCATCAACGTGGACCCGGCTTCCGTGGCCCGGTTCAGCGCCCGCGTCGTGAACCGCGGAGGGATCCTCGCCGTCCTGGCTGAGCGGGAATGGGACGCGGTGCGCGCCGCCGGGGCGCTCGCCGTGACATGGAGCGAGCCACCGCCGGCCTTTCCCGAGCAGAGCGCGCTGTACGACTTCCTGCGCACGGCGCAGGCCGAGAAGGTGCAAGTCGAGGTCGACGATTCGGACACAGAGCCGCAGCCGGGTGAGACCCTCCTCGAGGCCACCTACGAGTGGCCGTTCCAAAGCCACGCGAGCATGGTGGGTGCGTGCGCGGTCGCAGACGTGGGGCCGACGAGCGCGATCATTTGGTCGGGGACCCAGAAGCCGCATGCGGCGCGCGCTGGCATCGCGGGGTTGCTCAAGCTGCCGCCCGAAGACGTGCGCGTGATCTGGGTTCGGGGCCCGGGCTCCTATGGCCGCAACGATGCCGGCGACGCGGCGCTCGAGGCGGCTTTCCTGTCGCGCGAGGTGGGCCGCCCTGTGCGCTTGCAGTACACGCGCGCGCAGGGGACGAGCTGGGATCCCAAGGCGCCGGCGTCCATAGAGTTGTGCGAGGCCGTGCTCACGCCCGCCGGCAAGGTCCGCCGCCTCACCTTCACCAGCCGCGGCTTCTCGCGCCTCGACGTCGCCCCTGCCGAAGCGGATCCGCGCGACACCCTTGTGGGCCAGTTGCTGGGCATGCCTGCCAACCCCCAGCCGGCATTCGCCATCCCGGACGAGCCTTATGCCGTCGCTTCCCGTCGGCTGGCGTGGGAAGTGGTGCCGGCACTGGCCGCCAGCGCCTCGCCATTGCGAACCGCACACATGCGCGACCCGGTAGGGCTGCAGATCAACTTCGCCAGTGAAAGTTTCTGGGACGAAATGGCCCATGCCGCCGGGGCCGATCCAGTGGATTTCCGCCTCCGCCACTTGGAGGAGCCGCGGGCGATCGCGGTCCTGCGTGCGGCGGCGGACCTGTTCGGCTGGGGCCCCCGCGCCGCCACCGCGGACCGAGGCCGCGGCATCGCTCTTGGGGCGCGGGCCGACACGGTCTGCGCCGTTGCCGTGGAGATCGAGGTCGACCGCGCGAGCGGCTGGATCAGGCCGGTCCGCTACGCGGTGGCGCACGATTGCGGCTTAATCGTCAATCCGGAGACGCTGCGCCGAGTGATAGAGGGGAACCTCGTCCAGGCGACCAGCCGCAGCCTGTTGGAAGAGGTCACCTTCGACCGGTACACCGTGACCAGCCGCGACTGGCGTAGCTATCCGGTGGCCGACGTCAGACATTTGCCCGACCGCATAGAAATTGCGCTCATCGACCGCCCAGAGCTGCCGCCCGGCGGCGCCGGCGAACCGGCAAGCCGCCCCGTCCCCGCCGCCCTCGCGAACGCTCTGTTCGATGCGACGGGTGTCCGCTTGCGCCGGGCACCGCTTTCACCGGCGCGCGTCGCCGCCGCCCTCGTATGATGCAATGGCGCGCGCCCCCGGTCGCCGGCCTTGCCGTTGCGCTTGCGGCGCTCTTTGCTGGCACTCCAGGGCAATCCGCTGAACCGACGATCGAGCAGGCCTGCTCCCGGCTGCTGATCTCCTATGCTTGGGCCACCGATAGCAATGATCTTGAAGGTATTGTCGGTGCCTATGCGCCCGACGCGGTTCTTGAGAACGCTCGCGCCAGGGTTGCAGGACGGGGAGCCATCGAGCACTATTTCCGCGACCGGGTCGCCGAACGGCGCGCCTCCGGCTTTGGCACCCGCCACATCCTTAGCAACATCGCTATCACCCGCATCAATCGGCGCTACGCCACCGGCACTGCTTACGAGACGGTCTATCGGTTTCCGGTCGCCGGTCCGCATCCGGCCGGCTCGCTAGAGCCGATCCTGGTTGGCACACTGACCGCGCGTTTCGTCATTTCCGGCGGGCAGTGCCGATTCCTCCTGCGCAAGGCTGACGAGGTCCTGCGCGATGGCTAGCGAAGCTGATCGATTTGCAAGCTTCGGCCGGGCCGGAAGAGACCGGGCGTCCAAGTCAGGGCGGCCATCACCGCGTAGGCGGCGACGCTAAGTAATAGGGTTGCCAGCGGAACTCCGAAGGCCGGGCCGCTCGTCGCCAGCACGGCCGCCACGCTCAGGCCGACAAGCACGCCACCGCCAAGGCGCATCGCTTGTCGGCTTGCAGCACCGACTGGCGGATGGTTTCGACCGTAGACGGCCTTGCGCTGTCCCGGCTGGGTGAGTGCTAGCAGGGCAAGCCCAACGAACGCCAGGACGAGGGCGGCGATCGGGCCTAGGGCGCCTGTCATCTCGCGGACGCTCGCGTGACCAGGTTCGCTCGAGCGGGCGCGGCGCGACCGAGACGCAACGCCGACCATCCGGCGAGGGCGGCTCCGATCAGCAGAACAAGGTCGGTCCCGCCGACGGCCCAGTCGCCTCGCCCCAGAGTGCGCACGAGGTTGTCGCCGGTCAGCCATGCGTTGCAGGCGACCGCGGCCAGTCCGCCGGCGGCGATCATTGCGCATTGCTCGCGCCAGGCCGCGCGGCCGCGCAGCACCGCGTGCGCAGCGAACGCGACCCAGGCCAAGCCAAACACGACCACCTCGGCCTCGGCGCGTTCCGAGCCGCCCGGTGGCAATAGGCGGTTCGCCAAAAGGTAGGCCACGGTCGCGCCGATCAGCCCGGTCGTGCTAGCGACGATCGCCGCTTCAGCCGCGGCGAGCGCGCGCGACGGGCCGCCGGTCTTACGCTGGCGTTGCAGCCAGAACAGCCCGCCGGTCGCGATCACGGCGCAGCCGAGGAGCCCGAAAATGAAGTAGAGCCACCGAAGCAGCCAATGATTGAATCCGGTGAAGTGCAGGCCGGCGATATAGCGCTGCGCGCTCGCTACCGGCCGAATGGGCGCGAACTTGAGCAGCGTTCCGCTAGCTGCATCGAAGTAGACTGGGCGCGGATCGTTGACGACCCGGTCCTCGACGGTGCGTGTGACCTGCACATAAGCGGCGACGTCGCCAGGGTAGGTAATCGACACCCGCGCCGCACGCCCTCCGCCCCACAGCGTCTCGGCCCGGGCGATCATCGCGTCGAGCGATGCCATTTCGCCGGGGCGGCCGGCCTTCGGCCGCGAGTAGCCTGATCGCGATTCGACGAACAGCTGGCGCTCGCCGCCCTGGTGGGTATGCTCGAGTGGAGCCGGCAGGTAGAGAAAGTAAAAGATTGCGAGGCCGCTGAAGGTGATCGCCACATGGAACGGCAGCGCCAGCACGCCGGCAGCATTGTGCAGGTCAAGTGTCAGGCGCCCGCCCCGCTTGGCCGCCCGCAGGGTGAAGAACTGCGTGAATAAATCGCGGTGAACGATTAACCCCGACAAGATCGAGATCAACATGGCAAGGCCGGCCAATCCGACGATCCACTGTCCAACGCTCCCCTCTCCGAGCATCAGATGCCAGTGGAATGGGAAGAAGAAGCCCGTGGCTCCGCGCGTGCCTGGGTCGGGCAGCACCGCCCCGTTGGCCGGATCGATCAGCAGGATTGCGAGCCGTTCCCGCGGCAGGGGAATACCCTTGTGGCTGCCGTAGATCCGGATCGCGCGGGCCGCGCTATCGACTGGTGCGAACTGAACCCGGGCGACCGGCTCTCGCTCCGACGGCAACGTTAGCACCCACAGCGGTGAGCCGGTTGCCTCGGCCCGGAAACGTTGCCAGACCGTGTCGGCGGAAAGCGGCGCCCCCGTCGGGGCCAGCCGGGTCGACGGCATCATCCAGCGGTCGATCTCGCGGTCGAAGACCGCCAGGGTTCCCATCCAGAAGATCGCGAAAAGGAGAGCGCCTAGCGCCAGGCCAAGCCAGCGGTGAAGCCAGGTCAGCGCCTCGCGGCGCGAGCCGCCGCTCATGCTGGCGGGCCCATGGCAACGAGACCGAAGCTATCCGGCACGACCCACCCCACGCCGGTTGCGATGGCGCCCCACGCGAGCAGCGCCAGGCACGCCCTGATCGGCGAGCGATGAGCGAAGACCCACACCACCAGCGCCGCGCAGACAATAATTCCGATGAGGCAGGAGAGGATCGTTGCCTCTCCGTTCTGCCACCCGGCCGCTGCGACCAGCAGCCTGGCGAGCCAGCCGGTGACGACATTGGCAACCCAATAGCTTCCGGCGATCGTTGACAACAGCAGCGCTACCCGGCCGGCGGTGATGCGGCGACCCGCAGGCCGCGGAGCGGTTCCAGCAGGGCCGGCCGCGGTCATGGCAGAGCGAACGCGAAGATTGCGTTCTGTCCGCTGACGAGGGAAATCCCCGCCTGCGCTGCGAGTTGCGGTGCTAGGCTGCCGGCGCCGGTCATGACCAGGATGTACTGCCGCCCATTAGCCTCGTACGAGATCGTCGACGCTGAGATCGGTCCGGGCAAGATCGTTTGCCACACTTGCGCCCCGCTGATCGCGTCGTAGGCGCTGAAGCGGCGGTCGAGATCGCCGTGGAATACGAGCCCGCCAGCGGTGGCAAGAATCGCGCCATTGCCCGGCGCCGGCTGCTCGGCAAAGCGCAGCAATGCGCCGGTGGTCATGTCGATCTTGGCGATGCCTGCGAAGCGGCGCGGGTCGCTGCCCGGACGCCTTACGCCGAAGCGCTTACCGCCAGCGGTCATTTGGAGGCAGTTGTCCACATAAGGCACGTAGAGCGCGTTCGTCATCGGGCTATAGGCAGTCGGCCAGTAGCTGCGGGTATTGAAGAAGCAGGTGAGGGAGGTGTCACCCGCCTTGCGGTGAACCTGGGCGAAATTGATCCGCGTCCTCCCGGTCACCCGGTCGATGTCGGCGATGACCGAGTTGCCGACGTCGTACGGAAACGGCAGTGCCCACAAGAAGCGGCCGTCGGCGCGGTCGAGCGCGAACACATCGCCGCCTTCGCCCACCATCACCGCGAGGTCGCGCGTCTGCCCACGCGGCAGGTCGCGGGCTATCCATCTTACCGCAGCCGGGTCGGGGTCGACCCTGGTCGTGAGAAGGGTCCTCTCGTGGGCGTAATCGGTGTCCCAGTCATCGCCGGGCAGGTGCTGGTAATACCACTTCAGCTCACCGGTGGCGGCATCGATAGCGAGGGTGGAATTGCTGTAGAGCGCGGCCGGAGCGACCACAGATTCGGCCGCGGCGTTGCCGCGCTGGCGGTCGATGCGCATGTAGGGCCCAGGATTGGCCACTCCCCAATAGACCAGCCCCCGTCCGGGATCGTAGCTACCGGGCAGGCCCCACGCGGACGCCGTCACCTTGTTTAGGTCGGCGCTGCCCCAGCTCGCCGCCGCTGGGTCACCGGCGGAGGGGACCAGTTGGAAGCGCCACAGTTCCTTGCCGGTCAACGCGTCGTGCGCCGCGATGAAGCAGTCGGCGGCTGCCTGGCAACTTCGCCCGGAAATCACCTTGTCGCCTGCAACGAACGCCGAGGATGTCTGATTTCCCTTGCCGACGTAGGTCTGCCAGCGGACCGCCCCGCTCCGCGCGTCGAGCGCCACCAGGTAACCGTCGGGCGCGCTGTAGAAGACCAGATCTCGATAGATCGCCAGCGACTTCGTCCGCGCGCTGTCTGCGAGGGCACCGACCGGGCGGCGATATTCCCATATCAGGTCACCGTTGCTACCGTCGATCGCCTGAACGCCGGCGCCCGGAACCACCGAAAAGACGACCCCACCTCGCACCAGCGGAATTGTCTCTAGAAGGCCCGGTCCGAGTCCGCGAGACCAGGCGAGGGCGAGACGTGAAACGTTGCCGCGGTCGATCTCCGCGAGAGGGCTGAAACGCTGCGCATCGTACGTACGGCTGAACATCAGCCAGTCGGCCGCGGGAGGGTTGGCCAATGTCTCGCCGGTGACCGGGACAAATCCCTCGACCCGGCGATTTTCGAACACCGCCGGCACGTGCCTCTGCGCTCGGTCCTTCGGATACGCAGCCGCGAGATACGTTGCGGCGCGCTGCACCTCGCCCCGATCGCCGGTGCTCCCCAGCATCCGTTCGATGGTTTGCTGCCATCCGGTGACGTCGTGGCCGGAGGCGGTGATAGGGCTCAGGTCGTGGCATTGGGTGCACTTGGTTGACACCCAAGCCTTAGCTTCGCCCGGCGGGAGGATCTCGTCCACGGGAGTCTGCGCGCTGGACAGGGATGTGGCCAGACAAGTCACCAGCCAGCCCAGTGCGCCCAGAAGCATCGAATGCTTGCGCTTTGCGAGCCAAATGGCCGGCAATCCCCTCTCCCCACAGGCGCTTGTCCGAGCAGCCGCCGGTGCTTGCGGGCGGTGTTCGATAGATATAATGATATAGCGTTACTGAATGGAGTGCGTCAATTGAGATTTGACGGCAGCGCGGAGATCTGATGGAACGCGAGGCTCACGGCGCTGAAGGAACGCGACCGGCTGGGATATCGGGCCATAGGCCAGCTGATCAGTGCCACCTTTCCGGTCGCGTTAACGGCGCTTGTCGACTTCCACGCGATCACCTGTGCCCAGAAGCGGCTCGGGGCAATGCCCGGCGGCTAAATCTGCTGGGGCAAGGCGCTGGAAGGCGCCAGCCCGCCAGGTCAACGGGCGCCGCGCTCGACCTGAACGACCGAGCCTTCAGGCAGGACGTCAACTCACTCGGCTTTTTCTCGCTATGGATCACTGTCAGTAGTCTTAAAATGAGAACCCATGGGGTCGAAATATTATCGATTAAATAAAAAAATTAATAAAAGAACCATATGAAGTTCTGGAGGATATCGATGGCAATCTCGTCTAGAAACGAAAGAGATATTTGTCGGAAGGC
>Ga0310810_10007073_pt1 | contig 12757 bp, 10 predicted proteins | sample NCmetagenome_FD_207641 | JGI IMG/M metagenome (GOLD analysis project Ga0310810, IMG submission 207641) | Soil microbial communities from experimental microcosm in Duke University, North Carolina, United States - NC | ecosystem: Engineered > Artificial ecosystem > Soil microcosm > Unclassified ... | reverse complement strand
CAGCTCAAGCGGATTGCGGGAGGTGAGGCGTGAGCGCGGACAACGTGATGGTGAAGAGCGCCCAGGACATCATCGGCACCCGCTCGGCCGCCAAGGCGATCGAGGAGATCTTCAACGTCATCCACCCGGCGCCGACCAAGACCGCGCTCAAGGACATCTTCACCGCGGAGTCGGCGTCCCAGTTCCTCGACCGGGTGGCCAACTTCTCGGCCCTCCTCTCCGAGAATGACACCTACGCCCAGGCGCTCAAGAAGCTCGACGACGCCATCGCCAAGGCGGAGAAGACGCGGGACGAAGTGCTGTCGCAGCTCTATGAGAAGCTCCGGCCGCTGGAGCGGAGCTACCGGCAGCTGCACCTCTTCTTCGAGAACGCCGACGTGCGCGACGGCGTGCAGCGACCGCCGGTCGAGTTCTACATCTTCAACGCCGACACCAAGGCCATCACGCGCGACGCGGACAGTTCGACGATCGTCGCCCTCGACGAGTTCATCCAGAGCCGGAACGACAGCTTCAACTTCCGCCAGTTCATCTGCAACCTCGTCGTGCCCGGCTACGTGCCCGACAACGTGCGGAAGCGGCTCGAGGACATCGCCAACCAGTGGGGCATGCTCCTCATCGGCGATCTCAAGGACGAGCAGAGCTTCCGCTCGCTCAGCGACCAGTTCCGCACCGACGGCGGCGCCTACGAGTTCCTCAAGCGCCCCGAGGACAAGGCCGCCGCCGACGTCGTCGTCGCCGGCTACGTGAAGCTCCGCGACAAGCACTGGTTCGAGAAACCCGATGGCGACGCGGACGACGCGGACCTGTTCGCCCCCGCCTCGATGCTCTTCGCCGGGTCGCTCGCCCGCACCGACCGCTCGACCGGCGGCGGCATCGCGCAGGGACCGGTCGGCATGATCTTCGGCAAGATCCGGGGAGTCGAGAAGTCACGGATCGAGCCCCGGATCTCGCAGATGGAGCATCTGTCCATGGAGCGGCAGATCGTCACCATCATCCGGAACGAGGACAACGACCTCTGCTTCGTCGGCAGCCGCTCGCAGGCCGAGGATCCGAAGGGCGTGCTCAAGTTCTTCACGTCGTATCGCGTGCTCCGCTACCTCGAGCGGCGGATCGCCGTGTATCTCCGCCGGGTGGCCGAGCAGCGCCTCACCCGCGACCTCGTGAAGGATCAGGTCCGCAATCCCATCGAGGACTTCCTCGAGGACGAGAAGAAGAAGGGCACGATCTACAATTACAGCCTCGACATCGACATGGACGAGGACAAGTTCGCCCAGGGGGTGCTGGACATCGGGCTCGAGGTGCTGCCGGTCGGACCGGCGGAGACGTTCAACCTCAAGATCGACACGCCGAAGTTCAACTCGGCAAAGGAAAAGGCGTGAGCGCGGACGGGCCGGAGGAAACCCCCGATCTCCGGCACACCGAGCACGAGCAGCGCGACGTGCGGGTCCGCCGGGACCTCTCGGCCGACGGACACCTCGCCCGCGGCGACCACACGCGCATGTCCCGGCTCAAGTTCAGCGCGCGCGCCCTGCCGAGGGACGACGGCGAGCGCGACCGCGTGTTCGTCGAGCGGGACGCCGCGTCGGCCAGGGCCGAGGTGGCGCCGCCCGACGTGGCGGTGGACGCACCTGCGCCCGCGCCCGCCGACGCGCCTGATACGCTGATCCAGCGGGTAGGCAGACTCTTCGGGCTCTAACCGCGTCCCCCACGACGCGACGTTCATCACCGGACGACGGAGGACTTCATGGCGGGCGCTACCTACAAGCGGGTGATGCTGGAGATCGACAGCGTGAAGTTCTTCCCCGTCGAAGCCAAGTACACCCTCAACCGGCAGTCCAACAACGTCGGGCGCCGGGTCGGTGAGTCGCTCGTCGGCCGCGCGTACGCGTGGGTGGACGCGGCGGCGATCGACAACATCACGCAGAACGACCAGGTCGAGCTCTGGAAGATGGCGACCGAGAGCAAGGATCCGCTCCACAAGGTTTCCATCACCTACTATCTCGACGACAGCGACAAGGTGCTCAGCAACATCGAGTTCATGGGCTGGATCTCGGTCTTCCAGTACACCAACCCGAAGATCTCGAACGTGCCCGGCGCCGGCGGCACCATCGGCTCCGCGGACGCGGCGGCCACCGGCTCCATGAGCTTCGCGAACCTGCTCTATCTAGAGCTTGCCGTCGTGCTGGACGAGGCGAACGTCACGAAGCACAAGTTCACCAAGTAGCCGTCCGATGCCGCCCGTTCGAACCATCGGGCTCCCGGTGCGCATCTCAGCCGACGGGCAGCTCGAGCGTTCGGACGGCGCGGAGGCGGTCCTGCGGCTGATCCAGGCCATGGCGGCCACCACCGCCGGGAGCTGGCCCCACGCCCGCTGGTTCGGCCTTCACGAGCGCTTCGTCACGATCAACGCCGACGTGGAAGATCAGGCGGGCCTGGCCGACGCGATGAACGGCGCGCTCACCCGGCTCGGGGTCGACTGGGCCCGCGTGCAGCAGGTCCGGAGTGTTCGCGGCGCCGCCTACGGGGAGCGCCGCTTCGACGTCATCCTGCAGGTCGGCGAGAGCGGCCAGCCCGTCTCCGCATCCATCACCACCTGATTCCCCCAGCTCCGCCGAGGAGATCCCGCGCATGGGTGTTCTGATTACGGCGAGCCTCGGCGGCGGGCGGCTGACCCTCCAGAACCGCGAGATCGAGCACCTCGAGATCAGCTCGAAGCTCGGCGAGCCGCACCGGTGTCTCATCCGCTTCGACCTCGACACGAACCACGCCGAGAATCTCCAGGACTTCCACGGCCAGCTCGCCGTCGAGATCGCCGACGACAGCATCCTGGGCGGTGCCAAGGCGGTGCTGTTCGAAGGCGTCATGACGGGCGGGACCCAGGACCACCAGCTCCGCGGCGGGTCGCGCTACGAGCTGCTGGCGTCGAGTCCGCTCCTTTTCGACATGGAGCGGAACCGCCGGGCCACCGCCTTTGCCACGTCGTTCGAAGACGCGGTCCGGCTGCTCAAGCTGACGTTGACCGGCACGCCGCGGTTCAAGGTGCCGTCGAATGGCTACCGGATGTTCGGCGAGTCCCGCCTCGAATTTGCCCGCCGCATGGCGGACGATGCCGGATTGTTCCTCATCGAGCGCAAGGGCCAGGCCGAGCTTCGCTCGGAGTTCGACGACGCGGAGCGGCGGGTACTCACGTTCGGCCGGGAGCTGCTGGGTCTTCGCGCCCGGAGTGCGCTGGTGAATCATCGTTTCCGGGGCGGCGTCTACGAGCGGAAGGCCAAGGCCGATTTCCGCTTCCGCGATCAGCGGAAGGAGCCGGCCGTCACCGGCGCGCTCAAGCTGACCGAGGCGGTGAAGGCGGCGGCGCCGGCCTTTGCCGGCGGCGGGGACCCCAATCTCATCATGTCCGATTCCCGCTCCGCCCTCCGCGAGCAGTTTCGCGACGTGCTGCTCCGCGAAAGCGAGCGCACGCTCGGCACCGCGGTGCTGGTGGAAGGCGAGTCACGCGACTTCCTCCTCCGGCTGGGAGAGACGGTCCAGATCGATGAGGCGCCCAATTTCACGCTGGGGGGCTCGACCGGCGTCTTCGGGTTGGTGGAGCTCACCCACGTCTGGGATTCGGCCGAGTACCGGAACCGCTTCGTCGGCAGTCCCTGGAAGAACTTCAGCAATCTCGAGCGGCCGCCGCTTCGCACCGCGCCCGGCCCGTTCCTGGCGGAGGCACTGGAAACACCGGCCAATGTGCTGGAGGACGGCTTCATGCTGGTCCGGATGGCCCACGTGGACACCGGGCTCGATCAGAACGTCCTCGCACGCATCGTCACGCCGTTTGCCGGCAACCAGCGCGGGTTCGTCTTCCTGCCCGAGCCGGGCGACGAGGTGCTGATCGATTTCGAGCAGGGAGACCCCGAGCATCCGCTGATCATCGGGTCGCTCTGGAACGGAAAGGATCGCTGTCCGGGCCAGGAGCCGAAGCAGCTGGTCACCAAGAGCGGCAACGTGCTGCTGCTCCACGATGACGGCGTGATCGAGCTCTACACGCCCGAGGGAAAGTGCATGCTGCAAATGTCGAACAAGGGCGGTCGGCCGCGGGTGACGCTGCACTCGGAGGGCGACCTCATTCTCGAGGCGAAGGGCCAGATCCAGCTCCGTGCCGCGGCGCTGCACGAGGCGATCGGTGGCGGCGTCAAGCGCGAGATCGGCGGTGACGAGACGGTGACGGTCGGCGGCCAGATGCACCATTCGGCCAGCGGCATGATGAGCCACGAATCGGAGACCGGGGCCTCCTACGAGGGGTGCGGCTCGCTCGTCACGCTCATGCCGGGGCAGGCGCGCATGACGTCGGTCGTCAGCGTCGTCGAGGGTGACGGCATGGTGGTGGCCTCAGGCACCTCGGTACAGCTCAATCCGCCGGTGGTGCCACCCAAGATTCCCGAAATTCCGGTCCCGACGAAGCTCCCCGGCGCGCTCGCGAGCTCGTGGGGCAAGCGTGCGGTGCCCCAGCCGACGGCGCCGTTCGACAGCGATCAGGACCCGCCGCCGGCCAGCTGATCCATGCCGACCACCTCGTCCGGTCTCGGCTCCGCCTCGCGCGACGCCGGCGAGATCGCCGCCGAGCTGCGCCGCGAATTCGATGTTGCGCTGCAGCAGCGCTACGGCACGCAGGCCCAGCCGGATCCGGTGCTGGCCACGCTGTTCCACGCCTTTGCCACGCAGATCGGCCGCCTCTACCAGGAGGCGGAGTACTCCTTCCCGCTCGGCGTGCTCGACGATCTTCTCGCCGGGCTCGGCATGGCCCCGCGGCTGGCCCAGCCGGCGCAGACGGTCATCGCCCTCACCGGCATCAGCCAGCGGGAACGCCTGCCGCTCGACACCGAGTTCAGCGGCGTGGCCCGCTCCGGCGAGCGGTTTGCCTTCGTGCCCGACGACTCGATCGAGCTCGCGCCGACCGAGCTGCGCTTTGCCGCCGTGTACGAGAACGGCCGCATGACCACGATCTCGGGTGCGCGGCCCGTCAAGGGCGGTGCCTTCAGCATGCCCTCGACGGCCGCGCTCAGCCTGCATGCCTCCGCGCCGCCGGCGCTCTGGATCGCGCTGGATGCCGATGCCGGCCACCTGAGTGGGCTCGGCCTCATGATCGACACGCTTCCGCTCGGCGGTCCGGTGGCGCGCTCGCTCGAGCTCAGTCCATGGCACGTGCTGAATGAGGCCGGCGCCGTCACCGAGCCGGGGACGCTCCGGGCGCGCCGCGGCCGGGGCGGGGTGATGCAGCTCCGCTGGCTCGACGACACGCTCACCACCCGTGACGACGACGCCATCGCGCGCGTGGTCGATCTCATCGGCGGTCCCTACGGTGAACAGGTATTCATCTTTCCACCGGTGCCCGAAGCTCGCCGCTGGCGCACGGTCGTTCCGCGCGCGATCGCGCCCGCCATCCCATCGCTGCTGCCGCCCGACCAGGCGAAGGGCCTGGCCCAGCCGCTCGTGTGGTTTCAGGTCCCGCTCGCGCCAGGAACGCCTTCCGTGGCGAGTTCGGTACAGCGCATTGCCCTGAACGCCGTCACCGCCTCCAATATGGAAGTCGTGGCCGAGCAGCTGCCGTTCGACCGCATGGGAAGCGTCGTCACGCTCGAGCCGGAAGGCCGGAAGGGGCGCTTCCTCATGGGTGTCCTGAGCGTCACCGGCGAGCGGGGCACGGCGTACGCCTCCGACGCCGCACTCGACGCGGCGCTCGGCGCCGGGCGGTGGCGCTACCGCGATCGGCGGCTCGATCTCCGGCCGGCGCAGGATCCGGCCGGCCGGCTCGACACCTACGCAATGGTGCGGCTCCTCTACTGCGACGGCGAGAGCGCCAACGGCATCGATCCCGGCGGCATCCGGCAGATCGGCTCGCCGCTCGGCAACGTCACCGCCAAGGTGGCGAACCTCGTGCCGAGCCGGGGCGGCGCGGCCCCGCCGGAGTACCCGCCGGCGCGACTCCGCTTCGCCGAGCTGGTGCGCACGCGGGAGCGGGTGGTCACGGCGGCCGATGCTGAGATCGCGGTGCGCGCGTTCGAGCCCCGCGTCACCCGCGTCTCCGTCACCCCGATCACGTCACTCGCCGGCGGCCAGGCGCGGCAGGGACAGCTGGTGACGGCCTCGGTTACTCCCGGCGACTTTGCCGACCCCGAAGCGGAGCTGCCGCGGCTGGAGGCCCAGCTGGCGCGGCATCTCCAGCAGCGCTCGGTGCTCGGCTTCGACATCAGCGTGACCGTGAACGCCGATGGCTGACGAGCGGATCGTCATGCCCGACCTCGCCGGTGTCCGTCGCACCGCGCGGCACCGGGTCGACTCGGCGCTCCTCACGCTCCTCCGCCTGGGCGTGGACTTCGGCCGCATCGTGCTGGAAGCGGCGGGGCCCGGCGAGTCCGACGGCGCGGTGGTCGCCCAGGACCCGCCGCCCGGGACCGAGCTCACCCCGGTCTCGCGCATCGCGCTCCGGGTCGGCGGCAGCGGTGGGCTCGACCTCATGCCGTTCCCGCTCCGGGACGAGAGTGACACCGAGTTCCGGATCGACCGGCTGCTCGCGATCTTCGACAATCCGGCGCTCAAGCTCGGCTTCTATCTCCGGCAGGGCGGGGGCTACCTCGCGCTGCATCCCGATGAGCCGCTCACCGCCCGGCGCTGGCTCGAGGACCTCTTCTCGGTGAGCGTGTCGCCCTGGACCGCCGAGCGCTGGCATCCGCTGGCGCGCCTCGTGCCCCGTCTCCACGCGCTGGGCGGGACGGCGGCCGCGGTGCGTGTGGCCATGGGTGCCATCTTCGACCTGCCGGTGTCCGAGGTGCGGATCAGTCGGACAATCGTCCGGGTGGCGGCGCCGGCCGAGGTGCGGCTGGGTTCGCGGAACGGCCGGCTCGGTTTCGATGCCATCCTGGGCGGCGGGATCCGGGGCGACGCGCGCGTGGAGATCACCTACGGCCCGCTCTCACTGGACCAGTGGCGCGAACATACGGCACCTGCCGCTGTCCGCGAGCGGGCGGCCATCTTTCCGTACATTCTTCCAGCGCACCTCGCCGCGGTCATCGAGCGGTGGAGGGTGGGCGATCCCGCGCTCGGCGCGCGCCTCGAGGAAGTCGATCGCCCGGCGCTGCTGGGCGTGAATGCCTATCTGGGTGACACACCGGTCAGGAGAGCTGCGTGACGACAGACGAGGGCGGACTGCGGTCGGTGAACTGGATGTCGGGCATGCTGCTGACGCCCGAGCACTTCAGCGCCCAGGACCGCTACATCGAGGGAGCGTTCGGCTGGCTCCTGCGGCACGCGATTCCCGCGACCGGCCTCCTGGGCGGCGGCGTCCGGATCGACAGCACCGAGCGCGGGCTCGCGGTCTACGATCCCCGCTTCGACGTGAGCGACGACGGCCGCACCGTCGCCGTGACCGTTCTGCAGGCGCGCGGGATCACCGGCGGCGGCGAACCGGTGGACGTCGACGCCGCCAGCTCCGTCCGCGGCGAGACGCCCAAGGCCGAGCTGGCCGGAGCGAAGGAAGTGTACGTCTACCTGCTCCGGACCGACGCGCTGGAGGAGGATCCATCCTCGGTCGGCACCGATCCGGCCAATCCGGCCATGGCGGCATACCGCCGCCGCCGCTACGAGGTCCGCTTCGCGGTGCCCGCCGATCAGCTGGAGCATGCGCTGGTCGTCGGGCGCATCAGGCGAGCCAGCGAGTCGCTCGCGTTCGAGCGCGACAGTCAGTTCATCCCGGCCTGCGCCACCATGATGGCGCACAGCGAGCTCTTCGCCGGCTGGTCCCGCCTCCAGTCGGAGCTCAACTACCTCACCGGGCAGTTTGCCGAGCTGCACCGGGCGGTTGCGCGCTACGCGGAACAGGTGGCCCGTCGTGGGGTGGACAGCCAGCCGGACACCGACGTCCTGGCCTTCACCGAGCGGGCGGTGCTCGCGCTCGACGCGTGCGCGGCCGAGACTTCCGATGCGACGATGCCGCCGGGGCGCTTCTTCGAGCAGGTCGACCGGCTCGGGCGGCGCGTGGCGCTGGCGCTCGATCTCAGCAGCTCGACCCAGGCGTATTTCCAGACGCTGAGCGGAGCCGATGCCGGGTACAGCGATCTCCTGGAAGAGGAACGCGGCGTCCTCGCCGCGCGGCGTGATGCCGGCGTGCGGGATGATCTTCGCATGTCGCTGAGCCGCTCCGGCGACACGCTGCAGCGGATCCGCCGTCTGGTGGAAGCACTCGAGGGCAAGTACGTGGATTACCGGATCAACCGCTCGGTCGATGCGGTGAAGTTCCTGCTCGACCGCCAGGGCGAACAGTTCTACGTCGCGGCCGCGACGCCCGGCCACCCGCAGCGCGAGGGCGATCTGCTGACGTTCGTGTTCTCTCAGCTGAGCCTGACCGGTCGCCATGAATACCGCCTCGTCCTGCTCGGCGATCCGCAGGGCACTTCCGGCTGGCAGGTGGGAGACGAGCTCAACGTCGACCTCCGCATCAACGGCGATGGTGCGCCGGGGCGGCCGATCTCCCGCGCGGTGCCGTGCGAGATCCCGGGTCAGCGCAACTTCGGCGTGAACTTCGAGACGCCGCCTGACGTGGCCACCATCTCGGGACTGAACGTGCAGGTGCAGCCGGCGCACCGCGTCCGCGGCGCGATCCTGTTCCAGCGGAAGCTCGGCCTGGTCGCGACGACGCCCGCCCCGGCCGCCCCCGCGGCACCGCGGACCGCGGAGCAGCATCCGGCGCCCGCGGCCATGCCCAAGATCACCATCCGCAAGCCAACCGCCTGACCTTTCCGGCGATGGAGCGACTGTCATGGATCTGAACCGGCTCTCGATGGACCTGACCGCAGCGCTCGAGGAATCGCGGCGGGCCGCGTCCCGCGGCGGCGCCGCCTACATCCGCCCCCGCCACCTCCTTGGCGTGATGCTGGCGGCGAACGGCGCCCTGGCCCGCGTCGCGGGGCCGCTCGGGCTGGATGCGGCGATGGCGCTCCGGTTCGTCGAGGGCGTGACCGACACCGAAAACGAAGGGAAGCTGGTCCCCGGGCAGCAGCCGATCGCCAGCCGCGCACTCCGCGACCTGCTGGATCGCGCGACCGCGCTGGTGGACAAGCGGGGCGCACACACCATCAGTCCGCTCGACGTGGCCCTTGCGGCCACCGAGTCGCCCGGACTTCCGGTGGGCCGGGCACTTCTCGACGCGGGCTGGTCGCCGGAGCGGCTGGGCCAGGCGGTCGAGAGCCCGACGGTGAATCAGCCCGCCGAGGAGGCCGCGGCACCGCCAGCCGAGACTCAGGGCAGCCAGCTGGCCCGGTTCTGTCGGGACCTGACGCAGGCCGCGCGCGAAGGGAAGCTCGCGCCGGTGATCGGGCGCGACATCGAGCTCCGGAGCGTCCTCCAGACCCTGCTCAGGAAGTCCAAGAACAATCCGGTTCTCGTGGGCGACCCCGGCACCGGCAAGACCGCCGTCGTCGAGGCGCTGGCCCAGCGGGTCGCGGCGGGAGACGTGCCGGAGTCGCTCAGGAACTGCCGCGTGCTGGCACTCGATCTCACCGGCCTCGTGGCCGGAGCCAAGTACCGCGGCGAGTTCGAGGAGCGCATCAAGGCGGTGGTGGATGAGGTGCGCGCCACGGATGACGTGATCCTGTTCCTCGACGAGTTGCACACGCTGGTGGGGGCCGGCGGGAGTGCCGGCGGCATGGACGCGGCCAACATCCTCAAGCCGCCGCTCGCGCGGGGCGAGCTCCGCTGCGTCGGCGCCACCACGCACGACGAGTACCGCGAGTACATCGAGAAGGACGGCGCCCTGGCGCGGCGCTTCGAGAAGGTCGTGGTGGACGAGCCGGACGACGAGACCGTTCTCATGATGCTCCGCGGCGTGAAGGCGCGGTTCGAGGCGCATCATGGCGTCCGCATCGTCGAGGATGCGCTCCAGGCCACGGTCAAGCTCGCCCGCCGCCACCTGCGCGACCGCTTCTTCCCGGACAAGGCGTTCGACGTGCTCGACGAGGCGGCGGCGCGGCTCCGCATGCAGCACGAGTCGAAGCCCGACGCCATCGACGCCCTCGAGCGCGAGCTGATCCGGCTCGAGGGCCGGCGCCAGGCGCTGGAGGCCGCCGGGAAGAAGAGCGACGACATCGCCGCCACGGCTCGGGAGATCGCCGGCAAGCAGGCCGAGCTCGGCAAGCTGCTCGCCCGCTGGAACGCCGAAAAGGAGGTCTCGGAGGGCCTGCGCGCCACCCGTGCCGCGCTCGCCGACAAGACGGCCGAGCTGGCGGCGGCCGAGGCCGCGGGCGACGTGGCCCGAGTCGCCGGGCTCCGGCACGTCGAGATCGAGGGGCTCACGCGCGAGGAGGCGCAGCTGGTTTCCCGCCTCGAGACGCTCAAGAAGGACGGGCTCCTCGTGCCTCAGGAGGTGGGGCCGGCGGATATCGCGGAGGTCGTCGCCCGACGGGCGCGGGTGCCGGTGACGCGGATGATGGAGACCGAGCGCGACCGCCTCCTCAAGCTCGAGGAGCGCCTGGCCGAGCGGGTGATCGGCCAGCAGGAGGCGGTGGACACCCTCGCGGAGGCCGCGCGCCGCATGCGTGCCGATCTCCGGAAGAAGCGGAAGCCGGCGTCGTTTCTCTTCGTCGGGCCCACCGGCGTCGGCAAGACGGAGCTGGCCAAGGCGCTCGCCGGCGCGCTCTTCGACGATGAGGCCGCGCTCATCCGCATCGACATGGCGGAGTACAAGGATGCCGGCTCGGTGTCCGGTCTCATCGGCTCGCGGCCCGGGCTCGTGGGGTCGGAGCAGGGCGGTTTCCTCACCGAGCAGGTGCGGCGAAACCCGAACTCGGTCGTGCTCTTCGACGAGATCGAGAAGGCCCACCCCGAGGTCATCGACATTCTCCTCGGCGTGCTGGACGAGGGACGGCTTACCGACGCGAAGGGCCGTTTCACCGACTTCACCAATACGATCATCCTCCTCACGTCCAACCTGGGTGTGAAGGAAGCGATCGCCGCGACGGACGACCTCGAGATGCGGCGCGAGATCATCCTCAAGGTGGTGCAGGACACGCTCCGGCCGGAGCTCTTCAACCGGCTGAGCGGGGTGATCCCCTTCAACTCGCTCGACGTCGAGACACTGCGGGCCATCGTCCGCATCCATCTCCGGGGCATCGGCGCCCAGGTGACGGAACAGCACCAGGCCACGCTCGAGGCCGACGACGAAGCGGTCGCGCTCCTCGCCACCCGGGCATACGACCCAGCGTACGGCGCCCGCCCGGTCGAGCGAACCATCGACCGCATGGTGCTGTCGGACCTGTCGCGTCTCATCATCTCCGGGACGGTGCAGCCGGAGAATCTCGTGATGCTCACGCCTGAGGGCGACGAGATCGCGATCCTGGTCGGCGAGCCGGGCGAGGTGCGGCAGGAGGCGGCCCAGATCCGTACCGGACAGGCCGCGGCCCGGGCGGAGGCGGAGAAGCTCGCCGCCGGCCGCAATGCGCCGGACGCGCCGCCGGCCGTGGGAGCGCCTGCGTGAGCGGTGGCGCGGCCGCCGTCCTCGTCCTGACTCTCGTCGGCGGCACGCTCCGCGCGCAGGACAGCGCCGGCACTGCCCCCGCGGCCCCCGCTCAGGCGGCCCCCGCGCAGGCGCCCGACCCCCAGCGCGAGCTGGAGCGGAACAAGGTGGTCCAGTTCTGCCAGCAGGTGGACCTCACGGCGCCGCCCACCGTCCAGGGCGCCCGCGACCGTACCGACTGCTGGAAGCGCCTCCAGCTCCAGGGCATGGGCGATGCACTGGTGGACGCGAAGTATCAGGCCGCCGTCGCCGACTTCGACCAGGCCACGGCGAAGGACTCCACCCGGAAGGCGAGCGACTCGAGCGCCGCTGCGATCAACGCGAAGATGCTCGCCGCCCAGCGCGCCATCCAGACCCGGAATCTCGACGACGCCCAGACCGCCGTGAATGACGTCCTGGCCATCCAGCCGAACAATCAGCGCGCCCTCGTGCTCAACGACCGGATCGTGGCCCTCCAGCGCGCGCGGCAGCTCAAGATCACCCTTTTCGCCGTCGGCGCCGCGGTGCTCGCGCTGGGCGCGGGGCTCGGCTTCGTCGCGAAGAAGCTGGGAAAGAAGCACACCGAGAAAGCCACCCAGCAGAAGGTGACCGCGGCCGACCGGAAGGCAATGCTCAAGATCGTGGACGGCGTGGGGCGGGGGAAGGTCTACACCATCGAGTCGCCGCTGTTCCGGATCGGCGCGGCCAGCTCCGACAAGCCCGAGGAGAAGAACGATCTCGTGCTGAGCGACTCAGCCGCGTCGATCTCGCGCTACCACTGCTCGATCATCCGGCGCGACGGCCGCTTCTTCGTGATCGATTCGAGCCTCAACGGCACCCGGGTCAACGACGAGCCACTCGACCGCGGGGAGCACCACGCCCTCCGCGATGGCGACGAAGTCACCGTCGCCGACGTGAGCCGCCTCAAGTTCCTGGAGATGTAGGCTCACCGTCCAGCTGTCCCGCCGGTTGGCGAAGCGGTCGATGTGCAGGTGCAGTCCCGTCCCCGCCCGGTCGAGCAGCCCCGCCTTCGTGGCCGCCGCAATCTGCCGCTGCAGTACCGAGTCCTGCGAGAAGTCCTTCACGCGAATTCCCCGGCTCCGGCACTCCGCCACCACGAACGCCACCTGCTCCGGCGTCATGGTCCGGCTCCGGAGATCGAGCGCCCCGCCCGGCCCGTAGAGCGAGAGATGCTCGGCGTGGTCGCGGCCGGTCACCGCGATCGGC
>Ga0310810_10007072_pt1 | contig 12757 bp, 9 predicted proteins | sample NCmetagenome_FD_207641 | JGI IMG/M metagenome (GOLD analysis project Ga0310810, IMG submission 207641) | Soil microbial communities from experimental microcosm in Duke University, North Carolina, United States - NC | ecosystem: Engineered > Artificial ecosystem > Soil microcosm > Unclassified ... | reverse complement strand
GTCGCACGCCTTGCTCTCGCGCGCGCTTCAACAAAGCGCTCAACCTCTTGTACTCGTCCTCTGACAGCAACTCGCCGTTCATGTCGAGCAGCGCCGCGGCGGCCGATCCCGGCGAGTTGTTGAAAAATGTCCGGACGAGCTGTTTGAGTGCGGACCGGCTCGCGTCTTCCGGTGTGGCCGCAGGGAAGTACACGAATCGCGGGCCGTCGTACTGGCGGCTGAGCAAGCCGCGGTCGATCATGATGTCGAGCAGCTTTCGGACGCTCGACGGGCTCGGCGCGTCGGGAAGCTCGGCGCGGATCTCTTCGACCGCCGCGCGACGCCGGCGATGAAGGATTTCCATGATCTGCGCCTCCCGGCGTGTCAGGTTCGGGTGTGTCAGTCGGGGCATGTTCTCAACAGGGCCGCGGCGTGGCGAAAAATTTCGCCACGCGCGAATATATTCGCGCGCAGCCCGCCTGTCAACTGGCTACTGCTGAATGGAGACTGGCGACTGGGAACTGGCGACTGCCCTCGTGAGCGGGTGATAGAATTCCCCGTTCCTCTCTTAAGGAGTACGATTTTCATGACCCGCCGGACGTTTCGACTCTCCGCCATCACTCTTGCCGCCGGTCTGGCGCTCACCTTCGGACTGAATCCCGACCTGCTCGCGCAGCGGCGCGGGGGCGGGGCCAGCGTGGGCGAGAGCGCCGGTCCTTTTGGACCCCTTCGCTGGCGGAGCATCGGCCCTCAGCGCGGCGGCCGTTCGATTGCCGTTGCCGGCAGCGCCCAGCGCCCGCTCGAGTACTACTTCGGCGCGACCGGCGGCGGTTTGTGGAAGACGACTGACGGGGGTGTGACGTGGCAGCCCGTCACCGACGGGAAGATCACGGCCTCGTCTGTGGGCGCGGTCGCCGTCGCGCCGTCGAATCCGGACGTCGTTTACATCGGGACCGGTGAGAGCGAAATCCGCGGCAACATCGCGCCCGGCGATGGCGTTTACAAGAGCACCGATGCGGGCAAGACGTGGACGCACATCGGCCTCGAGGACGCGCAGAACATCTCGAAGATCCGCGTCAACCCGACCAACCCCGACGTCGTCTTCGTCGCCGCGTTCGGACATCACGCGGCGCCCAACGAGCAGCGCGGCATCTTCCGCTCGAAGGACGGCGGGAAGACCTGGGAAAAGGTCCTTTATCGCGATCCGAAGACGGGCGGCATCGAAGTGGTGTTCGATCCCAACAACCCGAACGTGCTCTACGCATCGCTTTGGGAGGCGTTCCGCAACACATACATGATGTCGAGCGGCGGTCCGGGCAGCGGCCTCTTCAAGTCCACTGATGGCGGCGATCACTGGACGGAGATCTCGCGGAACCCCGGCCTGCCCAAGGGCGTCCTCGGCAAGATCGGCATGGATGTCTCGCGCGCCGACAGCAACCGTGTCTACGCGCAAATCGAGGCGGAAGACGGCGGGACCTTCGTTTCAGACGACGCGGGCGCGACGTGGAAGAAGGTCAGCGAAAACCGCGATGTCCGCCAGCGTGCGTTCTACTACACGCGCGTCTTCGCCGATCCGAAGGACAAGGACACGTTCTACGAACCGAACGTCGGCTTCATGAAATCGACCGACGGCGGCAAGAGCTGGACGCAGCTCCGCCCGCCGCACGGCGACAACCACGACCTGTGGATCGATCCGACGAATCCGAAACGGTTCATCCTCTCGAACGACGGCGGGGCGACCGTGACGACCAACGGCGGCCAGACGTGGACCGACCTCGATTTCCCGACGGCGCAGTTCTATCACGTGATTACGACCAATGACGTGCCGTATCACGTCTGCGGCGCGCAGCAGGACAATTCGAGCGCGTGCGTGGGCAGTCAGGCCACCTCGTTCGGCCCCGGCCTGTCGGGCGGCGGACCGGGCGCGGCCGCCAGCGCCGATCAGATCTTCTACACGGCGGGCGGAGGCGAGAGCGGCTACATCGCGCAGGATCCGAAGAACCCGGACATCCTCTTTGCGGGAAGCTACGGCGGCCTCCTGACGCGGCTGAATCGCCGGACTCGGCAGGAGCAGGAGATTAATCCGTATCCGGACAACCCGATGGGGTACGCGACAAAGGACATCGCGGAGCGTTTCCAGTGGACGTTCCCGATCGTGTTCTCCCCCGCCGATCCCGGCGCGCTCTATGTCGGCTCGCAGCACGTGTGGCTGACGCGCGACAGCGGCCACAGCTGGACCAAGATCAGCCCCGATCTGACGCGCCACGATCCCAAAACCATGGGTGATTCGGGCGGTCCGATCACGCGCGACGAAACCGGCGTGGAGACCTACGCGACCGTGTTCACGATCGCGCCATCGCCGCAGGACGCCAATCTGATCTGGACCGGGTCCGACGACGGCTACGTCTTCATCACGCGCGACGGCGGGAAGAACTGGACGAACGTGACGCCGAAGGATATGCCGGACTTCGCGCGCATCAGCCTCATCGAAGCCTCGCCCCATCGGCCCGGTACCGCCTACGTCGCGGCCAACCATTATCAGTTCGACGACTTTGCGCCGTACGTCTACCGAACGGACGACTATGGCCAGACGTGGACGAAGATCATCAACGGCATCGCGCCGAACCACTACGCGCGCGCGATTCGCGAAGACACGGTCCGCGCGAAGATGCTGTACCTCGGCACCGAGCACGGCATCTACGTGTCGTTCGACGACGGGGCGAACTGGCAGTCGTTGAAGCAGAACCTGCCGGACACTCCCGTGCACGACATCAAGGTGGAAGCGCGCGATCTCGTCATCGCGACGCATGGCCGCGGCTTCTTCGTGATGGACAACATCTCTCCCCTGCGCCAGTGGGGCGTGGAGACGACCGACCTGCACGTGTTCAAGCCCAACGACGCGCTTCGCGGACTGGATCGCTCGCTCGCCGTCGACTACGTGCTGAAGAACGCGGCGCAGAAGGTCACGATCGATTTCCTCGATTCGAAAGGCGCCGTGATCCGCAGCTTTTCGAACGACGCGGCCAGCGCGGACAAACCCGAGGAACAGGGGAACGATGATTTCCGCGGTCCCCGGGATCCCAAGCCACCCCTCGGCGCCGGGATGCATCGCCTCAACTGGGATCTGCGCTACAAGGGAGCGACCGACTTCCCGGGCATGATCATGTGGGCCGCGGGCACGCGCGGGCCGGTGGCGCCCCCGGGAAGCTACCAGGTTCGGGTCACGGCCGACGGCCAGACGCAGACGCAGCCGTTCGCCATCAAGCGCGAGCCGCACATCCTGGCCGATGTGACCGACGCGGATCTTCAGAAGCAGTTCGATCTCGCGATGCAAATCAGCCAGAAGACGTCGCAGGCGAACGAGGCCGTGCTGATGGTCCGCGGCATTCGCCCGCAGATCAACGATCGGAAGAACAAGCTCGATGACAAGACGGGACCGACCGCGAAGGCGCTCGATCAGCTCCAGGAGCACCTCACGGCCGTCGAGACGTCGCTCTATCAGGTGAACAACCAGAGCGGCGAAGACCCGCTCAACTACCCGATCAAGTTGAATAACAAGGTGGCGGCCATCCAGGGCGTCGTCGAATCGGCCGACACCGTGCCGACGGAACAGAGCGGCGAAGTGTTCCAGATGCTGTCGGGCAAGGTGGACGAGCATCTGAACGCGCTGGATAACGCTGTGAAGACCGAACTGCCGCGCGTCAACCAGATGCTGCAGCGGCAGAAACTCGCGCCGATCAAGGCCGAACCCCTCGATCCCAACAAGCCCGCCGACAAGGACAAGGGCAAGGGCCAGGAGCAGGAGCAGTAGCCAGACAACGACACAACTTCCAACTGCCAACTGCACAAGGCGCTCTCGTCGACGTCCTTGCGTCATTGGCAGTTGGAACTCGTGGACGGGTTCTGCCGTTCATCCCTCTCCAGGAGCCATTCGTCCCGGCGCCCGTTCGAACACTCGGCTCAATTCCTTAGAATCCGCACCGCCGGACCGGTTCTTCGGCAAGGAGGATGGTCATGGGTCGATGGATGGGTGTCGTCAGCCTGGCGCTGGCCGGCGTCGTCGCCGGCTGCGGCGGATCGCCAACCGCGCCAAGCGCCCCAGGCGTCAGCATCACTGGCCTGGTGGTACAGATCCAGAATGATAGCGACGGCAGCTACGGCTACATCGTGTCGTACACCGTCCACAACGGCGGGCCGGCCGACGCGACCTTGACCGGCATCGACGCGTTGCTGAGTGCAAAGGGAGTCCCGCTCCGCTCGTTCAACGTCGGTTTCCCCGGCGGACGGAGTGTGCCGGTATCGCAGACCATCTCCCCGACGACGACGACATTCACGACTCCTGCGGGGGTTGCGACCGCAGATTCGCTGACGTTAACGGTCCACTACACGACCGGCGGCGGCGAGCAGACGGCGACGCGCACGACGCCGCTCGGCTAGACCCCTGGAAAACGTGATGCGTCACACAATTCCCCGGACGGGGCATCCCGCCTGGCGGCGTTGCTCGTCGCTCGAATTCTCCCGGTATTGTCGCTCCTCGCGCCTTGCCAGCCGGGCGCCGCGCTCCGGGACTTATGCAACGCCTCACGTTTCCAGGGGACTAGAACGAACCGACGCCCGCGCCTGCAGCGCGCCTGAGATCGCCGCAGTGCGTGTCGACGCCGAACACGAAATGGCGGGTGTCCGAGCAGGGACCCCATCGCGTTCGACACCGATGGGAGCGAGGACGGGGCCGCCCCGCTTCGCGCGGAGGCGGCTCCCCGTCGACATGTGTTTTCCGCCGCCGAGCACGAAGTGGGGCTGTCCGAGCAGGGGCCCATCGCGCTCGACACCGATGGGGGCGAGGGCGTCTGCCATCGGGATTCCGGCGGCGCGATGCTGGTCAGGAGGGAGTCACCTGGGCGCTCGCCATGAGTGATCTCCGCCGGATCGACGTCGCAGTGCAATGCCGGCCAGCTTCTACGCAACCGTGAACTCGCCCGAACCGGTGTCGAGCGTGTTGCCGCAAGTGCCCGCTGCGGCCCTGCGCTGATGCACGCGAAGTCTTGTCCCGACCGCCGCTGAAGTCTGGCGCGGCCCAGACTGCGCATCGTGATCACGCACACGTCGGCGCGATCTCGGCGGCACCGATTTGGCGTAGCGGGATAGACGGGACCACGGTGAATTTCCCCGTCTATCAGCATCACCGCTGCCGCTTCTGCGACGCCGCCGATTCGCTGACCGAGGACATCCTCGTGCGAAACGATGTCGTCGTGCTCACCTGGCGCTGCAGTACCTGCGGCGCCGAGTGGCAGCCCTCAGCAGACGAGCAACTGAAGCCGGATCGTCGTGTGGGACCGCCGGATCGCCGGCGGGTATCGCGCGGCGACCGGCGGAAGTCGTAACTACGCAGCCCCCCTCGAGGCACGTGGCCCGAGGCACCCAGCCTCAGGGTACCCAGCGCGCAGCGCGGCCACCCAGCACCCATTCGAGGCACACAGCCCCAGGCACCCCGCGCGGAGCGCGGACGCTATTCGGCGCGGACGCCGTCCGGCACCGGCCGCTCGGGCTGAAGGAACACAGGAATCAGGCCGTCCGCGTAGCCGGCATCGCACAGCATCGCTTCCGAGGTAAGGCCTCGAATCTGTTTCTTCGGCAGGTTGAAATAGAACAGCGCCTGGCGGCCGACGATCGACGATAGATCGGTTCGCTCCTGCCGAATGCCCGCGACCACCTGCCGTCGCTCGCTGCCGAAATCGACCGTGATCTGCGCCAGCCGGTCGGCGTTGGCGACCTCCGTCAGCGCGACGATCGTGCCCACCCGCAAATCGACCCGTTCGATCACATCGAGTGGAATCTCCGGCTTCTGCGGCTGCGGATTCCATGGCGACTGGCTATCACCGGCAGCACTCAACGCCCGCTCAATCTGGGTGCGGTGGTTGATATCGTGGCCGGCAAGGAGCCGGAGCAACTGCCGGACTGTTTCGCGACCGCGCTCCTGATGGACTCCGTAGTGCTCCAGCTGCGCCGGATCAATCGAAGCCGACACGCGCAGCGTTCCCGTGCGATATGCGCTGAACAACTCGAGCGATAGGAACGGATCCAGCGTGGCGTAGTGAAAGGTGTCCGCCCAGACGTTCTGATCGTAGGCCGCAATCGGCGCTGCATCGGTCGCGAGCATCGTCCGCACGCGGTAGCCGGCGACGAGCTCCGCGTCCGCGAGGTGCGCCAGGATCTCGGCGATCGACCATTTCCCGGGATCGCTTCGCCGCGCCAGTCGCGGGGGAGCGACACGTGCAAGAAGACGCGCGAGATCGCCGGGCGTCGAACGAAGAATGGCGAGTGGATCCTCGCCCGCGAGCCCGAGGAGCCGCGCAACGTAGTCGTGGACGGGTTCAACCATGAACGGGTTCTCGGTTCTCGGGTTCTCGGGTTCTCGGGTTGGGTTCTCGGGTTCCTGGGTTCTCGGGTTCCTGGGTTCTCGGGTTCTTCGGTTCCTGGGTTCTTGGGTTCTTGGGTTCTCAGCTTTCTCGGGTTTTGGATTGGCGATTTGTGGATTTTCTGATTCAGGCGAGTGTGGGTGCAGTCGAATAGCCCCGATGACGCTGCCTGGAGACAACGTTTGGGATCGGCCTCGGCCGAAACAGAAAAGGCGCGGCAAAAAGCCGCGCCGAGAACCATAGAACCCAACCCGGAGAACCCGAGAACCGAGAACCCAACGCGAGAACCCGAGAACCCGAGAACCCCGAAAACCCAAGTCGGGCGCCTAGCGTTTCGTGACCAGCACCGCCTTCACCCACCCCGACGCGTTGCTGCTCTGGACGTTCACGTAACCGTCCTTCGCCTCGCCGATGACGACCAGCTCTTCTCCGCGCGCGAGGGTCGCCACCGCTTTCGACGTGTCGCTCGCGTCCGCGTACAGCTTGACGTTCGCGATCTTCGGCACGAGCACGTCGCCTTCGTTGTAGCCGCCGGCGGATTTCTTCGCGCCGCCCGCCGCCGCTTCCTGCTTCAGCGACCCGACATTCCTCTTGAGCGCGGGATCCGCGCGGACGGCGAGGACGATGTTGTTGTAGTTGTTCAGCAGCGCCGCAGCGATGATCTTGCCTTCGTTCGTGTTGCCGTACCCGCCGCCCACCGCGCCGCCAAAGCCGCCGAACACGCCGGCGCCGACGCCGAGGTCCGCCTTCTTCGTGCTGCCCTCAGCCGCCGCCACCTGCACGCCGCTGCGCGAGTCCGCCACGAGCATGCTGGTCTGGGCTTCCTTGAATTTCAGGCCGCCCGCGACCGCGCCGACCTTGTGGCCGAACAACCCGCTCGCGATTCCGCCGCCGACGCCGCCGGCGTTGTTCTCCGAGAACACCACGTTCGGCGTCAGGATGAAGTCGGCCGCGACCATCTGGCCCTTCCCCATGTTGGATCCGCTCCGCGCTTCACCGGCTTCGGAGAGCTGGCGCTCCTGCATCATGTTCTGCATGCCCACGCCGCGCTCCACGACGATGAAGCAGTTGGACTGCTGGATCATGAGCCGGATCAAACTGACGGGCGAGGAGAGGTGATACCGGCCGAGCGCCGCGAGGACCTCGTTCTGCGGCTCCACGACCGCCATCGCGGCCATCGGCGCATCGCAGTGTTCGAGCCCTTTCTCGCCCTGCGATCCGCCAGTGCCGGCAGATCCTTTGACGACGCTGCCACCCTGCCCCTGTTTCGGTTTCGTCAACCCACCCTGCGCAAACGCCTGCGACACACCGAACCCGAGCAGCACGCACACCGTGGCGGCGAACCGCTTCCCTGTAATGCTCATACTCCCTCCAGCCGAGATTGCCGGCGATTATACGGCGAACGCGGCCCCGCCGCGCTATATGATCTTGCGGGGTGCCGTTCCGTTTCTTTCAGGCGTTACAGGCGGCCGTCGTCGTCGCCGTCTCCATCATCACAGTCCTCTCGGCCGCGCAAACGCCTGCGCCCGTCACGCCTTACACGGTGGTGACGCGCAGCGGACGCCAGCCGCTCGCGGTCCATGTCGTGAACGGCCAGGAGATGTTCGCGCTCGACGACCTGGCACGGTTGTTCAGCCTGGCGGTCCGCGAGGACACGCTCGCCGGCGGCATCACGGTCTCGACCAACGGCCAGACGATCGTGATGACGCCGCAGCAGCCGCTCGCGTCGGTCGGCGGACGCATGATTTCGCTGCCCGCTGCGCCGGTCCGGGAGGGGCGCCTCTGGCTGGTTCCGGTGGATTTCGTGTCGAGAGCGCTCGCGCCAATCAGTCAGCAGCGCGTCGAACTGCGGAAGCCCTCGCGGCTGCTGCTCGTCGGCGACGTGCGGCTGCCCCGCGTGGCCGCTCGCAGCGAAGCGCTCGGCGGGATGACCCGCGTGACCGTCGACGTCGCCCCCGCAACCCCGCACACGCTCGCGCAGGAAGGCACGCGGCTGCTGTTGCGATTCGACGCCGACGCGCTCGACGTGGGCGATATCCGCATTACACCGAACGACGTCCTGCTGGGCGTGCATCCGGGCGATACGCCGTCGGTCCTCGCCTTCGATCTGGGCCCGCGTTTCGCCTCCTTCCGCGTCTCCGACCAGCCGCCGCCCGCGCCCAACGCTGGCCGCATCGTCGTCGAACTGCTCTCGCAGACGGAGGCACCGGGCGCGCCGGGTGCGGCGCCCGCGCCGTCGCCGCAGACCCCGACAACCGAGCCGCCACTGCTCGACCTGACGCCGCCGGGTGGTTTCCGCATCATCGTGCTCGATCCGGGTCACGGAGGAGACGATGCCGGCGCGAAGGGGGCCAACGGAACGCTCGAGAAGAACGTCACGCTGGCGATCGCCCGCAAGCTGAAGGCGGCGCTCGAGTCGAGGCTCGGGGTGCGCGTGCTCCTCACGCGCGACGGCGATCAGAACATCAACATCGATCAGCGCGCCGCGCTCGCGAACAACAACAAGGCGGATGTGTTCCTCAGCATTCACGCCAACGCATCCGCGCGTCCGGGGGCGTCTGGAGCGGAAGTGTTCTCGCTCAGCGCGAGCGACGACACGTCGCGCGCGACGGCGGCCACGCCGGAGTCGCTGCCCGTGATCGGCGGCGGCAACCGCGATATCCAGGTGATCCCGTGGGAGACGGCGCAGGGACGATTCCTCGAGCCCTCGTCTGCGTTCGCCCGCACGCTCGAAGGCGCCCTTCGTGAGCACGTGCCCATGAGCCGACGGCCCGTCGTGCAGGCGCCGCTTCGCGTGCTGGTCGGCGCAAACATGCCCGCCGCGCTCGTCGAGACGGGATTTCTCACGAATGCCGCACAGGAGAAGCAACTCGCCGGCGACGAGTTCCAGAACGCGATCGTGCAGGCGCTGGCCGACGGCATCGTCCGCTTCCGTGCGTCCGCGGGGGGAGCGGTGCGATGAGCCGCCGAGCGCTGGCATTTGGCGGCGCCATCGTCCTGGCGATCGCGATAGGCTGGGTGTTGTTCGTCGCACTGCCCAGGTGGTATCGCCCGACGCCGGCGGCCACCGCAACGGCGCCGCAGGCCCCGCGCGTCGAGCCGCCGCAGGCAGCCGCCGCCCGCAAGATCACGGCGACGCTGTATTTCGTGAGCGACGATGGATTCTCGCTGGTGCCGGCACAGCGCGAAGTGGCATATGCCGAGGACGTGGCCGAGCAGGCGCGCGCGATCATCGAGGCGCAGTTGATGCCGTCGCCGCCGCTCGTGTCCGCGATTCCTGGCGGCACCCGGCTCCGCCAGGTGTTCGTCACCGGGCACGGCGACGCGTTCGTCGACCTCTCACCGGAGGTCTCGACGAACCATCCGGGCGGCTCGCTGGAAGAAACGCTGACGGTCTACGCCATCGTCGACGTGCTGACGGTGAACCTGCCGGCGATTACGCACGTGCAGATTCTGGTCGACGGGAAGGAAGTCGATACGCTCGCGGGTCACGTCGATCTGCGGCATCCGCTCGCAAAGAGCCTGGAATGGGTGGTTCATGACACGCACTGATGGACGTTCGACCTCGGCCCTCAGGCCGACGAAGATCACGCCCGGCTTTCTGGCGCACGCGGAAGGGTCCGTGCTGATCGAAGTGGGACGCACCCGCGTGATCTGCGCGGCCAGCATCGAGGACCGCGTGCCGTCGTTCCTGCGCAACACCGGAAAAGGGTGGGTGACCGCCGAATACGGCATGCTGCCGCGCGCCACCTCGACACGCACGCAGCGGGAGGCGAGCGCCGGCAAGGTCGGCGGCCGCACGCAGGAAATCCAGCGGCTGATTGGACGTTCGCTGCGCTCGGTCACGAAGCTGTCCGACATCGGCGAGCGGACGATCTGGATTGACTGCGACGTGATCCAGGCCGACGGGGGCACGCGCACCGCGTCGATCACCGGCGGGTTCGTCGCGCTCGCACTGGCGCTGCAGCGGATGAAAGAGCTGGCGCTCATTCGGGACGTCCCGCTCACGGACTTCGTCGCCGCGACGTCGGTGGGCATCGTCGACGGCGAAGCGCTGCTCGACCTCGCGTACGACGAAGATTCGCGCGCCGAGGTCGACATGAACTTCGTCAAGACCGGGACGGGAAAGTTCATCGAGCTGCAGGGAACGGCGGAAGGGCAGCCGTTCGACCGCCGCGCGCTCGACGCGCTGATGGAGCTTGCAGACGCGGGTATCAAACAGCTGATCGAGATCCAGCGGTCGATCGTCGGGGATGTCGTCAAGCGATAGCCCGGTCCTGCAGTCCGGCGATCGGCTGCTGATCGCGACCACCAACCCGGGGAAGATTCGCGAGATCAAGGGCATCCTGGCTGGCGTGCCAGTGGCACTCGTGACGCTGCAGGACTTTCCTGCTGTTCGGGAGCCCGAGGAGACGGGCCAGACCTTCGCCGAAAATGCGCGGTTGAAAGCGCTGTACTACTCGAAGCAGCTCGGCGTGGCCGCGGTGGCAGACGACTCGGGCCTCGCCATCGATGCGCTCGGCGGCGCGCCCGGGGTCCATTCGGCACGGTGGCACGGCACGCACTATCCGACCAAATTCGCCGTCATCTATCGCGAGCTTGCCTCGCGGGGGCTGACGACGAGCGCGGCACGATTTGTCGCCCACATCGCGGTCGCGCGGGGTGACGCGGTGGTGTTCGAAGCGGCCGGCGTCGTCGAAGGAGAGATCGCCAGAGAGCCGCGCGGCGAATACGGCTTCGGCTACGATCCGATTTTCTTTTATCCGCCGTATGGCTGCACGCTGGCCGAAGTGGACGGCGAGCGCAAGGCCGACGTCAGCCACCGCGGGAAGGTTTTCAGGGAGCTCCGCGCGTGGATTCTGGGCGGAGCGAGATAAACTCCCAACTCCCAATTCCCAACTCCCAACTCCCAACGCCCAATTCCCAAACGGCCGACGCTCAACGGCTAAGGAATGGGTAACCCGCACGGGTCGGTCGTGTCCACGACAGCGAACGAGTAGCCCTTGTCTTTCAAACCAAACTGACCATTACTGTCCGCCTCGAGTTGCCGGGGTGAGTGGAACTCGGATTCCCAGGTCTCGACTTCCTTTATTGGACGCTCTGACGGGGGAACCTGTGTACGCTCCGTACAAGGCTCCGCCATCGTCTTTTCGATCGGTGTCGACGCTATAGATGGTGTAGCTGCCGGAGTGCGAGGCAAATGCTATCGGTCCGCCGCTGAATGGATCTATGGGGATCTCCGGCAGATACGCCGGCACGAGTCGATCCAGAGTCGCTGGCAGCGCCTCGCCGTGATCGCGACGGTAGCGCTCAACCCCGAGAGTCGCCAGAGCGACGCGCCGTCGGGCAAGTATCAAGCCCGCGTCCGGCAGATTCCATTCCAGATTTGCCGGCCCCAGATAGGTGTGAAACCTGCCGAGGCTCCAAATGAACGAGGTCTCCGGAAAAATCTTGCGAACGGGATCGATGGAATACTTCCGCGACAGTGCATTGGCTGCGTCGAGTTTCGAGGGCCACGGCAGCCGCGCCACCGCGAGCGCTTCGTCAAAACCTGGCAGCATCCTCCGGAATTGATGGGTAATCCACGGGCGTGCTGCGACAAAGCCGATCGCCCCCGCCAGCCCGCTGCGGATGGGTGGCTGCATGCGCAACTCCCAAGGAGTCATCTCGGGCGAATACGGCCAGAAGTCCCCAACGAGGCGGGCGCGGCCCATCAGGAGGTCCGCTTCAGCACGATCGTGATCGGGCGTGTCTTCGTACGCGCGGCGAAGCGTGTCGAGCGCACCTGTCGTAAGTACGTTGCTGCTGAGGACCGCCCGCAGGGCATCGAAGGTGCTCGCCGTCGCGAGCTGCTCGTAAAAAGCGTTCGGCATGGTCCGCTGCAGGCGAACGGATGCGGCCACCGCCGCGACCGCGGCCTCGGCTTGACCGCGTGCGGCGGCGATTTGGGCGCGAATGGAGTTGAAGGCACTCAATTCCACCATGCCGCTCCCATTCGTCAGCAATTCCGGTGCGTGATCGCCAAAGCCTGCGAAGCGCAGTGGCGTTGCGCGATCGAGCAGGTCCAGCGCCGTCCCGCTGTCGGCATACTCACGCTGCAGGTCATCGAGCCGGGCATCCAGGGCGGAAGAGCCAAGCACGCTTTCAATCACCAGCGACGGACGATGGAGGTACTGATCCGGATTGTCGCGAGCGACGGCCAGAGCGAGGTCCGCCGCAGCGGCATAGAGGCGGGCGGCCTTTCGTTCGTCGGCCGCCGGCAGCGTCGCGCGCAGCGGCTTCAGATTGATCGGCTCACCCCGGCGTTCCAGATCGCGAACCGCTCGCGCGAGCAGTGACGCTTCAACCTGATCCCAGACCGC
>Ga0310810_10007071_pt1 | contig 12758 bp, 9 predicted proteins | sample NCmetagenome_FD_207641 | JGI IMG/M metagenome (GOLD analysis project Ga0310810, IMG submission 207641) | Soil microbial communities from experimental microcosm in Duke University, North Carolina, United States - NC | ecosystem: Engineered > Artificial ecosystem > Soil microcosm > Unclassified ... | reverse complement strand
ACGAGCGTATCGGTGAACGCGACGCGGTCGCTGGCTCTCCCAAGCAGGACGTACTCGCCAGGCACGCTGAAGGTGACTGACGAGGCAGCTTTGCCGTCCTTGACCTGTATGTTGCGGGAGGTGAACGCCGCGCTCGCCGGACCGCGAAATACCATCCAGGTGACGAAGGGCCCGCGCACTTCACCCGAGGCTGGACCGCCCGAACCACGCGGTGAGGCGAGCTGCGGCAGGTTGACCGGCGTGTCGTTGCTCGCGACGAGTCCAGGCGGCGTCTCCTGGCCGACGGCAGGCTTCTTCGCCGCTGCCGGCTTCGGAATTCCGTCGTCGGTGACTGACGCCATCAGCGACATGCTCTGCCCGGCCGCAACCGTCGGCGCGGTGTTCAGAGCCATCACCGGCGGTTTGTTGTTCTTCAGCTCCGGTGATGTCTGTCCGCCAGTGGCAGCCCCGCCTGCGGGATCGATTTCCCATTCGGGTTGCAGCCACCCGAAGGCCTTCTCGGTCTTGCCATTGGCGGTCACGCTCCAGACCACTTCCTTTTTGCCCCAGTCCCTGGGGACCACTACGCCAAAGAGGTTGCGCTGCGTGCGTGTGTAGAAGAACGTTGGCTGACCCCGGTCCGGCCCGCCCGGCTCGATGCTGTTATTGGGACCGACCGGGATCGACAACTCCTGCACCCAGTTCCGGTTCATGTAGCCGAAGTGCAGCGTGAAAGTGCCGTCCGCGTTCCGCGACCAGCCCTCGAACGCCGGCTGGATGCTCTGGCCCGAGTTGAACTTGAAGTTATTGTCGACTTCCACCTGCGCGCGCGCAGGCGAGGCCAGACCCGACCCGGCGGCCAGAGCGAGAACGACGAACGCGCATTTGAGAGGGGAGACCATCGCTACTGCTGCTGCCCCTGCTGTTGCTGCTGCGTCGTCGTAGACTTCTTCAGGCGTTCGGCTTTACGCGCCTCGAGCTCGGCCTTGTACTCGTCGTCGCTCAAGTCGTACCAGCCGATCCAGGCAAAGCCCATCTCGTCGATCGTCCGTTGACCATCGCCGACCCAGTTCTTCGGATCGGGATTCGCCTTGTTCGACTGCGAGTTGTCGTGCCACGTGATGACATGCAGCACGGTGCCGGCCGGAATGAGCGGCGCCGCATCGTCGGTGTAGGTGTAGTTGAGATGCCAGTTGTAACTGAAGTTCGCACAACTGATCATCTCGGTCTTCGCCGACGAGCCACCTGTCGGATAGATCAACTCCAGGCATTGGCGCTTGCCGCGTATGTGCATGTGCGGCTGGAACGACAGGATGCGCGCCGCCTTGTGCATCACGACGTAGCCGTCGATCCTGGCGACCGATCCGCCGGGAATGTCGATCTCCGAAGTCGCCTGCGCCAGCTGCTTCGACCAGCGAATGTGCTTCGGCACATAGCCTTCGGGGTGGAGCTTCATCGCCACTTCGATGTAGGCGTCCGTCTCTTCGCCGACGGAGTGCAGGTGGTAGCTCGTCATCGCCTTCTTGCCGGCCTTCAGCAACACACCCGAGTCGCCCGTGTACACCTCGGCGTTCTTTCCGGATGCGTACTCAACGAGGAAGTCGCCGCCTTCGACGCCTGCGCTGTCGTCACCCGACACGTCCTTGTCAGGCTCGTCGACCGCGTAGGTCAGTGCGTGATGCACGACCTTGCGGGAGCCGGGCGTTGCCGCGCGGGTCTGGATAGCCTCAATGTAACGGTCGGTCGTGATTGGAATGTCGGCGTAGAGGTTGCCGTATAGATCGGGCCCGGCAGCGGGAACCTTGTACGCCGGGAACTTCACGACGATATCGGGCGTGAACTGCCACTTGCCGCTGTCGGCGAACTGGCGCGGCGCGGGCATGTCGGCAGGGTTGCCACGTGGCGCGCCGGCGTCGACCCACTGGCCGATCATCGCGATCTCTTCGTCGGTGAGCGACGGGTCGTTCTTGAACGAGGTGATCCCTATCGACTTGTCGATGTGGAACGGCGGCATTTCATGTGATGCCGTACGCGCCTTGATGGCGCGAGCCCACGGCCGCGCGTCCTCGTAGGTCATCAGCGCCATTGGCGCCATTTCACCGGCCCGGTGGCAGGTGACACACGAGCGCTGGAGGATGGGCGCGATGTTCTTGGTGAAGGTTACCTGGCCGGCTGACGGAACCGATTGAGCCGCCGCGTTCGACGCCACGAACAGGAGCACCGCTCCCGCAGCAAACATCCGAACGATGGGGGTCCGCGTCCACACTCCGCTCATTGGGGCCTCACATTCTCGGAGCTAAAGGAATCCCGTGACGCCGAATTCGTGCTGGGTATACTGCGCCTCGGACAGCCCGCTGTCAACGCGCCAGAATCAGGTAGGCCACCCCCGGCGCCGGGGGTTTGAACCACCTGGTCGGCTACAATCCGCCCCTTGAGCGCTTCCCGTGACAACCAGCCGGCAGGCAGAACCCCGGCGGCCGATCACCGCCTGGTTCGCCGGCACCTGAGATTCGGCTGGTGGTCGGTGGCCGTGTTCGGGCTGCTCGGGCTGGTGCTCGAGACGCTGCACGGCTTCAAGGTCGGCGCATACCTCGACGTCTCCAACGACACCCGCCGCCTGATGTGGACCCTGGCGCACGCGCACGGGACCCTGCTCGGTGTGGTTCACCTCGGCTTCGCCTTCACGCTTCGGCACCTCGACCCCGACGCACCGTCCATCCGGTCTGCCTCGTCAGCGCTGATTGGGGCGAGCGTGGTACTGCCGGCCGGTTTCTTCCTGGGAGGAATTCGCTTCTACGCAGGGGATCCGGGAGTCGGCGTGGCGCTCGTCCCGGTCGGCGCTGTGCTGCTGATCTACGCCGCTGTAGTCGTTGCGCGGCAACTGGGGACGACCACGACGAAGTAGCAGGCTAGCGCTGCGTAATCAGCATGGCCAGAGTCAGGCCGATCATCGCAACAACCGTCACCCACGCAATGATGTTGAACGCACGCGAGTTGACGTGCTCGCCCATCAACTCGCGGTCGTTCGTCAGCAGCAGCATGAAGATGAGCACGAACGGCAGGACGACGCCGTTCACCACCTGCGAGAGCACCATGATGCGCGCAAGTGGGAAGTGAGGAACGAGCAGCACGCCCGCGCCGGCGACGATGAGCGCGGTGTACAGCCAGTAAAAGACAGGCGCCTCGTGGAACTTCTTGTCGAGCCCCGATTCGAAGCCCAGACCTTCGCACACCACATACGACGTGGAAATCGGCAGGATGGACGCCGCGAACAGCGAGGCGTTGAAGAGCCCAGCTGCAAACAGAAGATAGGCGTACTCGCCGGCGAGCGGCCTCAACGCCTGCGCCGCATCGGCGGCATCGCGAATCTCCATCACTCCCGCTGAGTGAAGCGTCGCCGCGCAAGCCACGATGATGAACCACGCGACAATGGCCGCGAACAGGCAGCCGACAATCACATCCCAGCGTGACGCGCGGTACTGCCGGATGGTCACGCCCTTCTCGACGACGGACGCCTGCAGGTAGAACTGCATCCACGGCGCAATGGTGGTCCCGACCAACCCGATGAGCATGTACAGGTAGCCGTAGTTCTGGATGAGACCTTCACCCTCTGGCCGGGTCACCATTGCGAATGTGGCCGCGCGCCAGTCAGGGTGAGCCAGCACGCCGGCAACCACGTAGCAGATGTAGAAGCCAGACGCGACGAGGAAGATCTTCTCGACGCTGTCATACGTACCCTGCACGACCAGCGCCCACACCGCTGCCGCTGCAAGAGGCACGACGATATACCGGGAGATGCCGAACAGCTCGAGACTGCTGGCCACGCCGGCGAACTCCGCCATCACGTTGCCGAAGTTCGTGACGACGAGCGCGAGCATCAGCCAGAAGGTGACGCGGAAACCGAACTCCTCGCGAATGAGATCGCTCAGCCCCTTACCGGTGACTGCTCCCATTCGCGAGGCCATCTCCTGGACGACGACTAGAGCGACGGTGGTGGGGATCATGACCCACAGCAGCGTGTAGCCGAATTGCGCTCCGGCCACCGAATAGGTCCAGATGCCGCCCGCGTCGTTGTCGACGTTCGCGGTTATGAATCCCGGACCGACAACGGCCAGGAACAGCGCAATGCGCGTGCGCCACTGCTTCAGCGTCGTCGGCACGTCAACTGTTCCGCAGCATCGAGATCACGTCGTCGGCCGTGATGATCCCGGCCAGCCTGCCGTGTTCGTCGGCCACGGCCAGCGTGAGCAGGTTGTACTTGTCGAACAGCTCCGCTACTTCGCTTTCAGGAGTGTCCGGAGGGCAGGTGGTGGGCGTGTCGCTGACCGACTTGAGCTTCATGTCGGGCGGCGAGATCGCGATTCTGACGAGCGGTACGGCTCCTGAGAGGATGTTGCCCGGTCCCGTCAGATAGATCGTGGCCACAGCTTCGCCGCTACCTTCGAACTGACGAAGTGCTTCGATGGCGTCAGCGATCGTGCCGCTGTGGTCGACCGCGATGAATTCGGTGGTCATCCGCCCCGCAGCCGTGTGTTCACCGAACTCGAGGAGCTGCGTCACCTCCTGCCGCTCCTCTGGCTCCATCTCCTTCAGAATTTCGCCGGAGCGGTCTTCCGTCAGATCTCCAAGCAGGTCTGCTGCGGCATCGGGATCCATCTCCTCGACGATGTCCGCCGCGCGGTTGCTGTCGAGCGACTCGACGATGGCAACCTGGATGTCGGGGTCGATCTCTTCCAGCGTCTCGGCCGCGACTTCTTCGTCCAACGCCTCGAACACCGCCTTCTGCTCGGCAGGCGCAAGGTCCTCGACGATGTCCGCGATATCGGCGGGGTGCATCTTCGAGAGCCCTTCGTAGGCAATCTTCAGCTTCACCCGTCTCGCGGCATCAGCCTCAATCAGGTCTACGTACTGCCACGGGATGACCCGCGGGGGGATCTTCTCGAGGAGTGCTCGCAGCGTGAACGAGGGCACCAGTCCTTTCGCCAAACGCCGAACCGCTCCGCGCGCGCCGACGTCGACCGCGAGGATGTCGAGGGCGATGTGGCTGTTGATCGGGTTGGAGAAGAGCTCGACGTCGTTCACACGCACGACCTTGCGGCCGTGCACGTCGATGATCTGCTGGTCGAGCAGGTCGCGTTTCAGCAGGAGAACGCCGTCGAAGCCCGTGAATGCCGGCCAGCTCGATGCGTCGCTGTGCGAGCGAACCGACGCACCGAACGACTTGAGGCTATCGGCCGGCACCATACGATCGCCATTGGGCGTCCGGACGACGAGAAACGTGACGCGTGTCGAATGATCCTGCGGAGCGACGGCGATTTCGCGGACACGTCCACGTACCGACCCGGTGCTGTCGCGGACCGCGGCGCCGAGCATCTCGGACAGGGCGACAATGGACATGCTTCTTCCTGTGAGGACGCCGCGGTTGAACGAGAGGGAAAGCCCGGCGGGGAGCGGAGAACGAGCCTGCTGTTCTGTCTCCGGCGATCTCTCTCGGGATCGCCCGGGCGGTGGACTGTGTGGGCGCGTTCGCGGCCCTTTCGTCCCAGTGTCAGGCGGCGGCAGAGTCGTGTCAAGGCTGATTTCCGTGTGATAACGTGGCCGAATGGGCTGTTGGCCTGCGGTGTTCGCTGCCCGGCGGAGTGAGACATGAAGGTTCGCAGTTCAATGGTCATGGCGGGGGCGGCGCTCATCGTTGCGCTGATGATGTCGGCGGACGCCGCCGTCACGGACGTCACGCTCAGTGTTGCCGGACGCGCCAGCTCGAACGTTTCCCTCGCATCAGACGGCTCGTTCGTCGCGGCTGTATGGTCGGCTTCGGCGCCGAGCGGGGAGACCGACATTTACGCTGCGTCCAGTCGCGACTCCGGACACACGTTTTCGTCACCGGTGCGCGTGAACTCAGTCGCCGGAGACGCGCGGGTGAACGGTGAGCAGCCGCCACGCCTCGCTCTGAAGAATCGACCCGGTAATCCGGCCGAGATCGCCGTCGTTTGGACGACGAAAGGATCAGCCGGAACCACACTTCTCAGCTCGTCGTCGCTCGACGGCGCACGCAGCTTCAGGCCCTCCACGACGGTTCCGGGCAGCGACGCACCAGGCAATCGAGGCTGGGAAGCGATAGGACTTGGACCTGGCGGCGATCGGTTCTTTTCGGTCTGGCTGGATCACCGGAAGCTCGCCCCTCCTCAGCAGGAGAAGATGGCCACCGAACATCACCACGACGGCGGCGCGATGCCGTCAGCGGCGGCTGCTCCGAAGGACGGCGTTGCGATGGCGCAGCTGTCACAGCTCTATGTGACGACGCTCGACGCAAGCATTCCTCCGCAGGGAGTGACCGGAGGAGTCTGCTACTGCTGCAAGACGGCGCTGGCTGCGGGTCCTTCGAACAGCCTTTACCTTGCCTGGAGACACGTCTACGCCAACAACATGCGCGACATCGCCTTCACGGTCTCACGCGATGGCGGTAAGTCGTTCGCGTCGCCGGTCCGCGTGAGCGAAGACCGCTGGCAGCTTGAGGGATGTCCAGACGACGGGCCGACGATGGTGGTCGACGGGCAGGGCAGTGTGCACGTCGTGTGGCCGTCCGTTGTCACCGAGCGCGGCGGACCAGTGAAGGCGCTCTTTCACGCGAGGACCACTGACGGCAAGACGTTCACCTCACGCGAGCGGATTCCCACCGAGGGACAGGCCAATCATCCTCAGCTCGCGATCGATGCGAAGGGGACGCTTGCCGTCGTGTGGGATGAATCCGGGACCGGCACCCGGCGGCTCGCGAGTGCGACCAGCAAGGTTGATTCAAGCGGTCGAGTTCATTTCGAACGGCGTCCATCGTCTCAGGAAATCGGCACCTATCCGGTTGTTGTTTCGACGGGGTCAGGCACGTGGGTTCAGGCCTGGACCTCGGGTCAGCCAGATCGCTCCGTCATCAAGGTGAGCTCGCTCCAATAGACAAGCAGCGCCCTTCGAGCGCTGAACGCGTCACTACTCTCCTTGAGTCCCTCCAGCCTTTCCTGTCCCTCCCGCCCTTCCAGACCTCGTTCAAATCCGACTTGACCGGTCGTCTTTCAAGTCATAAACTCCAGATTGTTTGAGACTGAGTCTCAATATCGAATCAGGAGCACTCATGATCCGTCGGTCCGACTCGATCGGGATCTCTCGCTAGATGCCGCGCCTAACCGTCGCCACAGCCCGAACCATCCTCTTCTGGTTTCACCTCGCCCTCGGTCTCACAGCCGGCGCTGCCATCTTCACGATGTCTGTCACCGGATCGTTGCTGGCTCTGCAGCCACAGATACTCCAGTGGCTGGAGCGCGACCAACGCGTCGTCGCACCTGATGGACGCTCACCCTTACCACCGAGCGCCGTAATCGACGCGGCGGTCCAGTCGGCCCCACGGGTCGAACCCGCTTCGCTGACCCTGTCGACGGACCCGACCCAGGCCGCACTCGTCAGCCTTGGCCGTGACGACATTCGGTACGTCGATCCGTATTCAGGCACCGTGACCGGTGCGGGAGCGCAGAGGAGCCGTCGGTTCTTCCGTGCCGTGACAGAGTTTCATCGGTGGTTCGCCGCGCCCGCGGAGTGGCGCTTCACGGCTCGATTCGTGACGGGCTGGAGCACCCTGGCCTTTGTCGGGCTCGTCCTCAGCGGGTTCGTCCTCTGGATTCCGCGGCGGATCAGCCGCGCAGCGCTGTCTCGAAGCGTCACGCCTGGTTGGGCCTCAACACCGAAAGCTCGCCATTTCAACTGGCACACCGTGGTCGGGTTCTGGTGCGCGCCCGTGCTGCCGATCCTTGCGTGCACGGGCGTCGTGCTGGCGTTCCCCTGGGCGAACCGCCTTCTGTATGTCGCTGCAGGAACACCACTGCCATCTGCAAGCAGGCCCGGAGGTGCGCCCGCGGAACGCTCAGGTGGACGGGAGCCCGCCGGAAACGCGGCAGCGCCGGATTACCGGAATCTCGACGCCGCGTGGACCGTCGCAGCCGCGCAGGTGCCGACATGGCAGACGATCGCGGTCCGCATTCCTTCAGGCGCCGAGGGACCGGTGTCGTTTACCATTACAGACGCAGCTCACTGGAATCGTTTCGCCCGGTCGCAACTGGTTGTGTCTGGCGCCAGGGGCACAATCGTGCGCTGGGAACCGTACAGCGATATCACTCGAGGTCAGCGCTGGCGCGGGTGGGCGCGATTTGCGCACACCGGCGAACTGGGAGGGCTGGCCGGGCAGATGCTTGCAGGATTGGCGTCGGCCGGAGCGGCTCTGCTGGTCTGGACAGGCGTCTCGCTGGCTTTTAGAAGACTCGTCCGGGTTCGCTCTTCAGCTCGCGGCGTCGCGCTCGAGACGCCACGCATGGTCAGGGCGCGCGCGATCGTACCCGAATCCGTCATACAGGCAGAACAGAACTGATGATCATCGACTCCCTGGCAGGTCTCGCGACCTGGATCAACGCACATGCGGTCTGGCCCAATCTTCCGATCTGGGCCTACGTCACGCTGACAATCCTCGACACACACATCACCACGACCTGCGTGACCCTTTACCTCCACCGTTGCCAGACCCACCGCGCGATCTCATTCGCCGCACCAGTCGCGCACGTGATGCGGTTCTGGCTCTGGGTGAGGACCGCGATGCCGACGCGCGAGTGGGTGGCGGTGCACCGGTGCCACCATGCGTACGTCGAAACCGACCGCGATCCGCACAGTCCCGTCGTCTATGGCATCTGGCGCGTTGTACTGCTCGGCGTGGGGCTCTATCACCGCGCGAAAGGCGACAAGGCGATCATCGAACAGTTCGGCAAGGGCACGCCTGACGACTTCCTCGAGTTCTTCTACGATCGTCTGAGCCTGGCCGGACCGGTGCTGACGCTGATTGCCAACCTGTGGCTGTTCGGGACCGCCGGCGCTGTCATGTGGCTGGTGGAGATGGCCTGGATTCCGTTCTTCGCGGCAGGCGTCATCAACGGCCTCGGACACTACTGGGGATATCGCAATTACGAGACTCCGGACGCGTCGACGAATCTGCCTGGCCGTTACTGGTCAGTGATCACGGCAGGCGAGGCGCTGCACAACAATCACCATCACATCCAGAACTCCGCGCGGTTCTCCATGAAGCCGGGCGAGATCGATCCCGGCTACCTCTATTTCAGCATCCTGAAGTCGCTCGGGCTGGCGAGCCAGCGGCGCGACGTCGTCGGCGTCTAGAGCAGACGCCAGCGCCGCCGGCATTGGCAGGAACAGACGTCCCCTACTGGATGACGATCGAACCCTGCCACCGCGTGTCGGTCGGATCGTCGTGATCGTGAAAGCCGCAGGTCCGGGCCGTATTCAGGTTGCCGGTCTGCCGGCTCTGCCCCGGTGACAGGAAGCCCACCGAGTTGATTTCGGGGCAATCGGTGTGTTCCGGGTGCGGGTTCGACGCCATCTCGTGGAACGTCGTGTCGTTGTTGATGAACTGCACCTGGCTGCCGCGCGCGACAGTGACGCTCTTGGGGCTCATGCCGCTCGTTGTAATCGTCATGGTGGCGGCAGGCCCTGGTGCCGGCGACGGTGTCGTGTCCGACGAACCGCCACATCCGCTCAACGCCACACTTACTGCGGCGACCGCCACAAGTCTCCTCAACATCAGTCGATCCGGTACTTCGCGAGGTAGTACGACAAGGCCCGCTGGCTGATTCCCATCAGCTCGGCGGCATCCTTCTTCACACCCTTCGACGCTTCGAGTGCGCGCCGAATCGTCTCTTTCTCCACCCACTCGATGTTCTGCCGAAGGCGGAGCGACGGAAGGCCGGTGTTCTGCGACGTCGATGCCCCGAGAACCGAGATCGAGTCCGCGGCGAGCATCGAACCTGACGACAACACGACGGCCCGCTCGATCGTGTTCTCGAGTTCACGCACGTTGCCGGGCCATTCGTACTGCTGCAACGCCTGGACGACGCCATCGGCCACGCCATCGATGCGGCGCCCGGTGCGCTGGGCGTGCTTTCTCACGAAGTGGTCGACGAGGGCAGGGATGTCGTCGCGCCGATCGCGCAGCGGGGGCAGTTCGATCGGGATGACATTCAGCCGGTAGTAGAGGTCCTCCTGGAACTTCGCTTCCACGACCATCTGCCTGAGATCCCGGTTGGTGGCTGCGATGACGCGAACGTCCACCTTTTCAGTCCGTTCGGACCCGAGCGGTTCGAACTCGCGTTCCTGCAGCACGCGCAGCAGCTTCGCCTGGAGCGCCGGGCTCATCGTGCCGATCTCGTCGAGGAAGATGCTGCCTCCGTCGGCGAGCGCGAACTTGCCTTTCTTCGACGTCGCCGCACCGGTGAACGCGCCGCGCACGTGGCCGAACAGCTCGGACTCCAGGAGCGTCTCGGGAATCGCCGCGCAGTTCACCTTGATCAATGGCATGTCGCGCTGCGCGCTGCGGTTGTGGATCGCCCGCGCGACGAGTTCCTTGCCTGTGCCGGTCTCCCCGGTAATGAGAACGGTGCTCTTGCTCTGCGCGACGCGCTCTGCGCGTTCGATGATGTCGCGCATCAGCCGGCTGCGCCCGATGATGCCGTAGTTGCCGAACTGCTCATCGCGTTCGTTGCGAAGGTAGCGATACTCGCTCGTCAACCGCTGGTGCTCGAGCGCCCGCCGAGCCACGACGAGCAGCTCATCGATCTCGAACGGCTTCTGCAGGTAGTCGAGCGCTCCGAGCTTCATGGCCTCGATTGCGCTCTCGACGGTTGCGTGCGCCGTCATCATGAGAATCTGCGACCGCTCGTTCTCGGGAGTCGACGACACGTACTCGCGAATCAGGTCGAGCCCGCTCAACTGCGGCATCATGTTGTCGACGACGAGCAGGTCGAACGACCGCTCGGCGAGCAGCTTCTGCGCGTCGCGCGGACTGGTAGTCTCGACGACCGCATGGCCGGCATCGCGAAGCGCGCGACCGAGCGCCTTCAGAATCTTTTCTTCGTCGTCGACCAGGAGAATGGTGCCGCGGTGTGTGGCCATCAGGTGAGCAGCCTGTCTTCAGAGCGCGCCGAAGGCGTCAATGTCGAGTCTAGCGGAAGCGTGATCCGGATCTCGGTGCCGCGGCCCGGCTCGCTTGCGGCGATGATCGCGCCGCCCAGGCCCTCCACGATGTTCCTCGTGATTGGCAGGCCGAGCCCGCTGCCCCCGCGCTTGGTCGTGAAGTACGGGTCGAACACGTGCGGCAGATATGCGCGATCGATGCCCAGCCCTGTATCCCCGACAGTGATGATAACCGTCCCGCCTTCACGGCGGGTTGTCAGCGTCACGCGCTGCGTCTGCTGACCGTCCACGGCATGTCGCGCGTTGACGATGACGTTGACCAGCGCAGAGCGTAGCCGTTCGCCGTCAGTCATCACAACGCCGGCCTCCGGGTCCGCGTCGATTGTGACGGTAGCGCCCGGTGTGGCCTGGGCCGCCAGCGCGGACTCCCTGCACAGAACGTTCAAATCGGTGGCGGCGTAGTCGAACGTGATTGGCCTCGCGAAGTCGAGGACATCGTTCACCACGCGGTTCAGCCGCGCCACTTCGCCGTCGATATCGGCGGCGACCTCGCGGACCTCCTCGGGAGAGAGCGTCGGACGCCGCAGCGTATGCAGCGCTGCCTTGATGATCATCAGCGGATTGCGGACCTCGTGAGCGATGACCGTGGACAGCCTTCCGAGCGACGACAGCCGTTCACGCTGTGACATCTCACGCTGCGCGCGCGCCACCGAATCGGTCAACGTGTTGAACGTCGACGCCAGCAGCTTCGCGTCCTCGTCGTCCCACCGTGCGTTGGAGCGCAGTACGATCTTTCGGGTGAGATCGCCGGTCTTCGCAACATCGCGCATGACATGCGTGATGGCCGCAAGCGGCCTGGTGACCGTGCGCGCCACCGTGAAACTGAGCAGCGTCCCGAGAAGGATCGCGACCACCGCGGTAACCGCAAGCTCGGTGTGAATCTCGCTCAGAAACCGCAACTGCTCGGTCCGCGATCGCAGGATCAACGCGACGGGCCCGCCGCCCTCGGCCAGCGGTTCTCCGGTGCCCAGGCGAATGGGCAGGACCGCAAACTCCTCGTCCTGCAAGCGCACATTCGACGCGGATGCGCCGTCACGCAGGACGTCGGAGAGCAGATCGCGATCGGCGTGCCGGACGGTGGTCGAGAGGACCTGCCCGTCCATGCCGAAGGCGATGTCGCTGCCCGTCAGCTGTTTCAACTGACCGGCAAAGGCGTCGTCGAGCAGAAATCCGACGCTGAGCGTCCCGAGGATGTCGGGCTGGGCGAGGCCGACTGAAATCGGTACCGTCACCAACTGCAGGATGCCGTCGGGCTGCGGCAGCAGGCTTACGCCTTCGTGTCCCGCCAGCGCACTCTTCACTGCGGGCTGGCTGGCGACGATGTCGCCGGTGCGGGGAGAGCCGCCGATGGTGGCGAGAACAGCGCCCTTCTTGTTCGTGATGAGGACGAGATTCGAGTTGAGCTGCGCCTGGTAGTCATCGGCGGTGTCCTGCACGGTGGGCGGATCGTTGGTGTCCACCGCCGCCTTGAGCTTCGGCGCGTCGGCGATGAGTCGCGCCATCATCGTGAAGGTCTGCGTTCGCGTGGCCCGGAACTGATCGACCAGCCTGCCGGTGGAGGCAATTTCGCGCTGCAGCGAATTCTCCGCTTCGCGAGTGACCCGGACGCTAACCAGGTAGATCGCGACGCCGATCGACAGTACCGTGAGCGCAGCGGTGGCGAGAAAGATCCGGCTGCGAAGGGAAGAGAGCACCTTCATCGCAGGGAG
>Ga0310810_10007070_pt1 | contig 12758 bp, 14 predicted proteins | sample NCmetagenome_FD_207641 | JGI IMG/M metagenome (GOLD analysis project Ga0310810, IMG submission 207641) | Soil microbial communities from experimental microcosm in Duke University, North Carolina, United States - NC | ecosystem: Engineered > Artificial ecosystem > Soil microcosm > Unclassified ... | reverse complement strand
GGTCGGCGTCGCGGCCGAGCGGTCGCGCCAGGTTCGGCCAGGACAGGCCGGCAACGAGCTTTATATTCCGCAATGTGGCGAGGATGGCCGGCGCGGTCGCCAGCGGCTCGCGCTTCTCCTGCGGGTGCTGCAGGATCAGCACGAAGGTACGGTTATTGACCGCCGCGCCGGCTTCGGATGTGAGCACAGCCGGCGCTACTCGCGGAACTGCGCAGCGCGCCAGCGCACCGCAGCCGGCACGCCTTCCTTCTCGACGATCTCACGGAAGCGCTGACCAAACTCGGTCTTTGTCGCGTAAAGCGGCGCGACCGCATCGAGCCCGGCATTGATGCGGTTTGAGAACCCCACCGCATCGGCGCCGCGGTTGATCGCGAGCTTTGTCGCGTAGAGCGCCTCGGGCGAGATCAGCGACAGGCGCTTTGCCCAGGCGAGGCTCTTCTCGCGCAATTCGGCGAGCGGCACGATCCGGTTGACCATGCCGAGCCGCAAGGCCGTTTCGGCATCGATCGCGTCGCCGAAATAGAGGAGCTCGCGCGCCTTCTTGTAGCCGATGATCGCCGGCATGACGATCGCCGGCCCGACACTCGAAAACCGCACCTCCGGCTCGGCGAAGGTGGCGTTGTTGGCCGCGATTGTCAGGTCGCACAGCATGACGAGCTCGCAGCCGCCGCCCATGACATGGCCCTGCACCGAGGCGATGACCGGCTTTTTCATGTGCCACGGGGTCATCTCGAATGCGAGCTGCGGCGCTAGATGCTTGTGCGCCTTGATCGGATCACTGCGCCATTCGGGGCTGGCGGGCCCCGCCCCGATGTCGTAGCCGGCGCAGAAGCTGCGGCCCTCGGCGCGCAACAGCACAACGCTTGTCCCGGCATCTTCCTCGGCGCGCGCAAAGGCGTCGAGCAATTGCTCCATCAGCTCGGGGCTGATCGCGTTGAGCTTGTCCGGCCGGTTCAGCGTGACGATGCTGAGCTTGTCGTCGATCTCGTAGAGCACCACGGGTTCGGCCACGACCGCCTCCTGCTCGCTGCCTGTCCGGCTGCGCGGCACGATCTCACGCGGCAATGGCCGAGAAAACCCCTCTACTGCATCGCGTAGGGTCTCGGCGCCCTAGAAGAAGATCCGCCCTACAAGCTGAACCTGCAGCTCGCTCGCATTCGGGTTGAGGCCCGCAAGGACGCGCGAGGCTCGCGAGCTGTCGACCTGGATCAGCTCGGTCGCGAGGCGGAACCAGCGGATCGGCGTCCAGCTGCAGGACAAGGTGAAGGCGCGGCCGTGCTCGCCCGATGCGTGCGGCCCGAGCGAGGTGCGCAGCTCGGTCGCGAACACATCGAGCCGGCCGGCGATGCGGAATTCGCCGAAATAATAGCCGGCAAGGAGGTAAGCCGATTGGAAGTCGGTGGTGCTGTGGAAACTGTCAAAGGGCTGGATATCGGTGTTGCCGAACATCGCCTGGCTCAAGATGACGATGTCGCCGAGATAGGTTTCGAGTCCCAGGCTCGTGAATTTGGTGCGCCAGCCGAAATCGCTGCCGATGTGCTTCGCCGGATCGGCGCGATTGTCGTAGCGGAGCACGGTCAGCCGGCCAAGCCCGTCCTGGCGAGCCGTGGCGCCAAGATAATAGCCCGGCCGGCTGTCGATTTCCTTCCACGGTTCTTCGCGCAGCGGCGGCGTTTTTCCCAGGGAGCGGGCGACCGCGTCCGGCTGGCGCGCTTCGCCGAAGAGCCCGTTAGGGCGGCTGTCGAAGGCCCAACCGCGGTTTGCTAAGAGCGTCCCGGTCGGGTCGTTGAAGCCGAACGCCGCGCCGGTCAGCCCGAGCGCCCCGTCGGGATAGCGCCATTCGAACGTGCTCTCGCCGCCGATCGTTCGCAGTTCGTCGCCGACCCAGGAATTGATGGCCGAGGGCGTCAGGGTCCACGGGCTCGTCCAGCCGACGCTTTCGTTTTCCAGCGAGATGGGCGGGAAGAAGGCGCCAAGCTTGATCGACCACAGCCGATCGGCCGTCGCGATCGGCTGATAGCGGCCATAGGCTTCCAGCACATCGAACGGGGCATGCTGGTCGGGCGAGGCGCGCACCGTCGCGAAGACAAACGCGGTCGGATCCAAGGTAAGCCGCAGATCGGCGACCCCCTGGCTGACCAAAGCCGGGCTCTGTCCCCCGCCGCCGCCATTGTCGAGCTTGCCGAATCCACCTTTGAGCCAAGATTTGTCGTGCGACGGGATGACGAGGCCGCCATCGACAAAGCCGTTGGCCGAAAACTCTTGGGCTTCCGCCGCGCACGCAGACGCGAGCAGGGCGACGCCGAACAGCCAGGTTGCGCGCGGCCTCATAACGGGCATGCTACCAGAATGAGCCGCTCCCCATTACGCCAGGCCTGTGCCTTGCTGCCGCCATGCACCGCAAAGTTGCGGGCGCGCTGGGGCTGGGCCGTTGTCCTCTTGCTGCTTGTCGCGGCCGCCGAGCTCGCGGGCGCCGCCGCGACGCACCGAATCGTTCAGAAGGGACGCGCCTTTGGCGTCGGCGAGATCACGATCGCTCGCGGCGACACCCTTCTCTTTACGAACGAGGACGAATTCCTCCACCAGATCTATGTCGCCTCGGGCGGCATGAGCTTCGACTCGAAAGAGCAGCCCCCTGGCCAGACAATCGACGTCAATTTTCCAAGTGCCGGCACCTTTGCGGTCCGCTGCCATATTCATCCCAAGATGCTGCTGACCGTGCGCGTTCAGTAAGCGCGCTCATCAGTAAACCAAAGATTAAGGAATTTACGGCAAAAGCTATCTATCGCCACGATTGTCTTTGGGTCGGAGGCCTGCGCGCATTTCGACAGCCTTAAGAAGCAGTTACCCCGGGCGGGTACGCTTCGCAGCCTCGATCGGCACGGCCATTTTTGGCGCCTTTGTCGCGATGGTTTTGCTGATCGCGGCATTGGGCGGGTATGGCCTTTACGTGCTTCAGGCCGCCGGTGGCTTTGTCGTGGAGGTCTACGACCGTCCGCTGATGGCAATCAATTACGGCCGCGCTGCCAGCCTCGATTTTGCCGAGATGGACAAGGAGGTGATGCGCCGCGAGGCCGCCAGCACCGACCGTGAACGGGCCGCGATCGACGCGAAGATCGAGCATCTTGCAAAGCTCTTTAACGAGGACCTGGCCGTCGCGGCGGCGCGGTCGCTGCATGATGACGAGCAGGGGGCGCTGGGTCAGATCCACGATCTGGTCGCCCGCTGGAACGAGCTGCGGCGCGAGCCTTGGGCCGTCTACACCAGGGATCTCGGTCCGCTTGCGGCAAAGATCGTGGAGCGGTTTGACGTCCTCGCCGAGCTCGCCACCGGGCACAGCTTCGTGCAGCGCCGCAGGGTCGTCTCCGACGTCGAGTTTTTCCAATATACGAGCGCCGGCGCGCTGCTCCTGGCGCTGTTGCTGGCTGCCGGGATCGCGCTGGTGCTGGGGCGGCGCATCATCCGCCCGCTGCGGGATGCGGCGACGATTGCCGACCGCATCGCCGCAGGCGAATTGCAGGCGCCAATTCCTTCGGGCGGCCAGGACGAGACCGGGATGCTGCTGCGCTCGATGACGGTCATGCAGCAGAACATCCGCGAGATGGTCGAGCGGGAGCAGGCCCAGCGGCGATCGGCCCAGAACCGCTTGGCCGAAGCGCTGGAGAACTCGCGTGAGGCAGTGGTGCTGGTCGACGCCGAGGACCGCATCGTGATTGCCAACTCGCAGCTGGCAAATTTCTTCCCGCAGCTCGCGCCGCAACTGCAGAGCGGCATGCGCTTTACCGAGGCGTTCCGCCAGGCGGCAGAGCTCGTCGGGCCGGCAGTATCGGACCAGGGGCCGGACGCATCGGCCGATCCTCATCTTCCTCTCGAACGCGAACTGCCGCTTGCAGATGGGAGATGGCTGCGCATCAGCCGCAGCCCGCTCAGAGACGGCGGCTTTTTCCTGCTCATCAGCGATTTCAGCGACGTCAAGGAAAGAGAGGAGCGGCTGACTGAGGCGCGGCGCGCGGCCGAGGCGGCGAGTGAAGCGAAAAGCACCTTCCTCGCCAACATGTCGCATGAGCTGCGCACGCCGCTCAACGCAATCATCGGGTTTTCCGAGGTGATGGCGGGCGAAGTGTTGGGCGCGCTCAATCCGAGCTACGTGCAATACGCGAACGACATCCGCCAGAGCGGCGGGCATCTGCTCGAAATCATCAGCAGCGTCCTCGACCTGAGCAAAAGCGAAGCGGGCAAGCTGCAGCTATCCTACCAAATGCTCGATCTGAACGAGATTATCGGCGCGTCCGTCACGATGATGCGCGACCAGTGCACGCGTGCCAAGCAGACGCTGTTTGCCGTGGTGCCGCCCGAACCGATTGCGGTGCGCGGCGATGCGGCGAAATTGCGCCAGGTCGTCTTGAACCTGCTGTCAAACGCGGCGAAGTTTACCGATGCCGGCGGTACGATCACGGTCAGCGCGGCTGCCACCGAGCGCGCGGCGGTGGTCCGGGTAACGGATAACGGCATCGGCATGTCGCCGGAGCAGATCCCGATTGCGCTCGCCGCCTTCGGTCAGGTCGACAGCCGGCTGGCGCGTCGCTACGAGGGCACGGGCCTCGGGCTACCGCTCAGCAAGGCGATCATCGAACTGCATGGCGGCACGATCACGATCGATAGCACACCCGGGAAGGGGACCTGTGTGACAGTCACCTTGCCCCGGCAGGCCGCTGACGCGGATGCCGCCGCCGCCTGATCGGCGGCTGCTCGTCCTTTCAGAGCTACCGGGCGCGACCTGTCCGCCGTCGCGGAATAGTGCGTGGCGCCAAGAAGCTCGCTTCCTCCGCTCCTAAACCCTGATATCGTGGGTCATCCCAGGTGCGATGGCAGATAAAGGAGGGAGAGCATGGCATCGAACGGCAAGATCGCGCTGATCACCGGCGGCGGCAGCGGCATCGGCAAGGCATCGGCGCTGGCGTTGGCGCGTGAAGGCTTTTCGATCGTCGTCGCGGGACGCCGCCCGGAGCCGCTGCAGGCCGTCGTCAGCGAGATCGAGGCGCTGCAGGTCAAGGCGCTCGGCGTGCCGACCGATGTCAGCGATCCCGCATCGGTCGAGGCCTTGTTCGCGAAAACGAAGGCGACCTTTGGCCGGCTCGACGTCCTGTTCAACAACGCCGGTTTCGGCGCGGCCTCGGAGATCGAGGATCTCGCATGGGACCGCTGGAGCGGCGTCATCGGCTCGATCGTGCACGGCACCTTCCTGTGCACGCAGCAGGCCTTCCGCATGATGAAAGAGCAGAAGCCGATGGGCGGCCGCATCATCAACAACGGGTCGATCTCGGCGCATGTGCCGCGCCCGCAATCGATCGCTTATACGACGGCCAAGCACGCCGTCACCGGCCTCACCAAATCAACCTCGCTCGACGGCCGCAAATACGACATATCCTGTAGCCAGATCGATGTCGGCAATGCGCTCACCGAGATGACTCAGCGGATGACGCGCGGCGTGCCGCAGCCCAATGGCGAGGTCATGATCGAGCCGACGATGAACGTGGAGAATGTCGCGCGCTCCGTCGTGCTGTGTGCCACCGTGACGCCGGAAGCCAACATCCAGTTCCTGACGGTCATGGCGACAAAGATGCCGTTCGTCGGTCGCGGGTAGAACACGCGTCATCGAGATTGCTTCGCTTTGCTCGCAATGACACCAAATTGTCATTGCGAGGAGCGGAACGACAAAGTAATCCCTATGGGATTTTCTTTTATTCTTCCTCCGCCCTGGTGGCGCTTTCGTGCCAATGACGCAGCACGCGGCGCGACAGCCAATCGAGCAGCAGGTAGATGACGATCCCGGTCAGCGACAATAAAAAGAGCGCCGCGAAGAGGCGTGGGATCGCGAGCCGGTAGCCGGCTTCGAGAATGCGGAAAGCGAGCCCCGTCTCGGCGCCGCCGGTGCCGGCGACGAACTCGGCGACGACCGCGCCAATCAGTGCCAAGCCGCCGCTGATCCGCAGGCCCGCGAGAAAGTAGGGGAGGGCGGTCGGTAATCGTAGATAGAGCAAGGTCTGCCCGGGCGACGCTCCGTAGAGGCGAAACAATGCCAGCAGATTGCGGTCGGCGCTGTTGAGCCCGACCGTTGTATTCGACACGATCGGAAAAAAGGCGACAATCCAAGCGCAAACCAGGAGCGCCAGAAATGGCTGCTGCACCCAGATAATGATGAGCGGCGCGATCGCGACAATCGGCGTCACTTGCAGGATTACGGCATAGGGAAACAGGCTCAGCTCGAGAATGCGCGAGCGCGAAAACAAGAGCGCGATCGCGCCGCCGATCAACGCCGCCGCCGCGAGCGCCGCCAGCGTGATGCGCAACGTGACGAGCAGCGATCCGAGAAGGCTCGGCCCGTCATTCCAAAGCGACAGCGCAACCGCGCTCGGCGCCGGCAGGATATAAGGCGGGATGCCGCGCAATCGCACCACGGCTTCCCACAGTGCGAGAAACACCACCCCGATCAGCAATGGCGCGAGGATGCGCCACGCACGCTGTCCGATCATGTGCGGGCCTGCGTCATCGCGATGCCGAGCGCGCGCGAGACGCGCTCGCAGATCGCGCCATAAGCCGGTGTCGTTCGCGTTCCGGCGCGCGGGTGCGGCAGGCCGACCGGCAGGTCGGCGACGATATGTCCCGGCCGCGCGCTCATGACTGCGATACGCGTCGATAGATACACGGACTCAAAGACGCTGTGCGTTACAAACAGCACGGTCGGCCGCCGCGTCTCCCACAACTGCAAGAGATCGTCGTTGAGCGCAAAGCGGGTGATCTCGTCGAGTGCCGCGAACGGCTCGTCAAGCAACAACAATTCGGGATCGGTGACCAGCGCGCGGGCGATCGAGACGCGCATCCGCATCCCGCCCGACAGCTGGTGCGGATAGCTCTGCTCAAACCCGGCGAGCCCGACCGCGCGCAACGCCGACGCTGCCCTGTCGCGCTCCGCGCTGCCGACCCGCCCGGCGATGCGGAACGGCAATTCGACATTTGCCGCCACCGTGCTCCACGGCATCAGTGTCGGATCCTGGAACACAAAGCCGAGGCGGCCGGCGGCTAGCGGCTTTCCCGGCTCGCCAAGCCTGAGCCGGCACGTGCCGCGCGTCGGTTCGCTCAGTCCCGCGATGATGCGCAACAATGTGCTTTTGCCGCAGCCGGACGGGCCCAGGAGGCTCAGGAATTCGCCGCGTGCGACGCTGAGGTCGATCCCGTCGAGCGCATCGAGCCCGGACGCAAAGCGCTTTCCGACGCCGCTTAGCGTGACGATCGCTTCGTCCTCGGACACAAACGGAGAAGCCGTGACGGTCAGGGTTTCATCCCGACTTTCTTGTTGACGAATTGCAATGTGAACGCCTTGCGGTAATCCGTCTCGGACGGATAGACGCCAGCCTTCACCATCGTCTGAAAAAAGTCCTGCCAGCGCGCGTCGCTCATCGCGCCGATGCCGTTCGTCTTTGCGTCGCCGCCCTCGACGACACCCTTTTCCTTCATCTTGCGAATGCCATAAGCGATCAGCGCGTCGGTCATCTCGGGGTTGTCGCGCTTGATCAGCGCATTGCCGGGTGCCGGATCGCCCTCGAGATAGCTGTACCAGCCCTCGATACTGGAATCGATAAAGCGTTGCACCAGATCGGGCTTTTCGCGCGCCAGCTTTTGCGATGTCTCGATCAGCGCGCCGTAGCTCGAATAGCCGGCATCGGCGAGTAGCATGACGACGGGCTGCACGCCTTCTTTTTCGATCGTGTAGGGCTCGCTCGTGAGATACCCCTGCTGGATCGCCTTTTTGTCGGCGAGAAACGGCGCAACGCTGAACGTGTAGGGGCGGATCTGGTCGTCGGTGTAGCCGAATTTTTGCTTGAGGAATTGCCAAGCAGTGACGCGCGTGTCGGAGCCGATCATGATCGGCTTGCCCTTTAGCTGCTCGAGGCTGTCATGGCCTTGCCCGGGATGGGCGATCAACACCGACGGGTCCTTCTGGAAGATCGCCGCGACCGCGACCATCGGGATGTTCTCTTGCACGAAATTGAGCGGCACGAACGAATTCGACGCGATGTTGAAGTCGAGGACGCCGGCCGCGAGCAGCTGCGCATGGTTCACCTGCGGCCCGCCCGGCCGCAGTTTCACATCGAGGCCGTGCTTCTGATAAATGCCGGTCGCGATCGCCTGGTAAAAACCGCCATGCTCGGCCTCGGCCTTCCAATCCGTACCGAAATTGACAGTCTCGGCGGTAGCCGCGCGAGAGAGCGCCAGACCGGCGCATAGAGCAACAAAAAGGGCAAGAAAAGTGCGTGAGGAACGGTTCATCTGGCGGTTGCTCGCGGTCAAAGGCGCGGGAGTGTAGTCGGGCGGTCCCCCGCCGTCGAGCCGCGCTCTATCGCCAGAATCGCCGGGATTCGCTATGATCGCGCAACGCGAGCATCCAAGCCGTGTGATAGAAGCTCCGGGAGCAGGAAGGCGGCGATGAAGAACCTCTTGGCGGTGATCGGCGACGGCAGTGCGGGCCCGGTCCTCGAGGCCGCCCTGCTGGTGGCCCGGCGCTTCAACAGCCACATCGTCGGGCTGCACAGCCTGACCACCGAATATGCGGTCGTGTTCGGTGGCGAGATGGGGTTCTCGATTTCCTCGGAGGTCGACCGCACCCTGGAGCGCGAGGGCCACGAGCGGCGCGATCAGGCACGGCGGCTGTTTCGCGAGTTCATGAATACGCATGGCATCCCGATCGGGGCGGTGGCGCCCGGCCATAACGGCCCGAGCGCTTCCTGGCGCGAGGAGGATGGGCGGCAGAACGCCGTCGTCGGCATGAGCGGTCGAGTCTATGACCTGATCCTCGTCGAACAGCCGGAAAAACTTGCCTCGATCGCCGAGGCGACACTTGAAGACGCGCTGTTCGAGAGCGGCCGCCCGGTGTTGATGGTGCCGAAGGATGGCTGGAAGGCGCTCGGCGAAACCGTCGCGGTCGCCTGGAACGGCAGCACTGAGACGGCGCTGACCGTGGCGCTCGGCATGCCCTTTCTCGCGCAGGCTCGCGAGGTGGTCATCGTCGCGGTCGGCCCGCAGCACATGCCCGAGCCGGGTCCGACCGGCGAAGAGCTGGCGCGCACTTTGGAGCGGCACGGCGTGCCTGTCAGTCTGCGCACCGCCTATGGCAGGCAGAAGCCCCAGGGCGAGTCGTTTCTGAAGGAGGCGCTGGCGGCAGGCGCCGATCTGATGCTGAAGGGCGCCTACACGCAGAGCCGTATCCGGCAGATGATCTTTGGCGGCGCGACGCGCCACATCATCATGGAATCGCCGATCCCAGTGCTGATGGCGCGCTGACCCGGGAGCATCGGATCGGAAATTCCCCTTAGCGCGCGCCGCTCAGAAGAGCCAGACGACCGCGACCCGCCCGATACCCTGATCGCTCTGGCGATCACCCCGGCTTTCGGCCCTTGATCGCATTAGCGCGCGCCGTGTAGGTGACGCGCCCCGCGGCATCCGCCGGCAGGCGCTCTCGCACCCGCGCTTTAAGCCGTTCGACTTCGGCCGTGGGCATCGCGACCACCATGGGGCCAATGGTTGCCGCCGATAAAGTGATCGCCCAAAACTCGTCGAAATCCGCGAAACTTCGCTGAACCTTAATTTCCCGTGTCTCGATCGCTTCGAGACCCGCCTCGGTCCACAGACCACGCAATGCCTCGATCCGCGATGCGCTGACGCTCGGCGGGAGTGGCGGGTTGAGGCCCAATGCGCGCAGCTCCGCCCGGATCGCCTCGCCGGGATATCCGGCGCCCAGCATGTCCCACGCATAAGCCGCGATGATCCCGCCCGGCGCCACCACGCGCACCATCTCCGCGACCCCTTTGCCCGGCTCTGGAACAAAGAAAATCACCAGCGCCATGACAGCCGCCTCAAAACTGTCTGCCGGGAAGGGCAGCGCCATCGCATTGCCTTGACGGAACTGTGCGAGCCGCGCCGCGGGACGTGTGCGCGCAAAGGCGAGCTGCGCTTCCGAGGGGTCGACGCCCTGCACTTCAGCGGGAGCGCAGCGTTCGACGAGCAATTCGCTGAACGCGCCGCTGCCGCATCCGATATCGGCCCATCTCAAGCCCGGCCGCGGCGCGAGCCAATCGAGGAAAACTCCGCCTGCAATGTAACTCCAAACTCCCATCATGCGCTCATAGGTGGCGCCGTCTTCGAACCGTATTTGCTGTTCGGCCATCGTCTCCCCTTCGCCTCGATCGGGTCGTGCTCGCCCGGCGAAAATAGCATCGTCTTTGATCGCCGGATTGAAATCCGACGAGTTCAGCTCCCCAACACCGGTCAATTTCCGCGACAGTCCGCAACGGCGGCGAGCGCCGACCTGTTCGCATTAATACATGATAAAATCGACGGAGGTCGGGATGGCCGAAAACAAAAAGCCGCACGGTTCTGAGCAGCGCAACGAGGGCGAGGGGAACCGCACCGCGGCGCGCCAGTATAACGAGGCGCAGCGCCGGTTTGCACAATCCGGCAAAGTCGACGAGAAGGCGCACGAGGCCGAGCACGCGCTCGAGAGGCCGGAACGGAGTGTGCTGGAGCGCGCCGAGGCCGTCGGCAAGAGTCACAAGCGGGCCGAGGACCCGGAAGTCACCCGCAAACCCTGAGTTGTTTGCGGGCGGACGAGGACACCGGCGCGCCGCTCGCGAAATTGCGTAGCGAGAGAGTGGCCGGTGTCCATCACGGCGGGAACCGCGATAGCGCGCAGACCGTTCGTTCAAGAAGAGATTTCTGGTTGATTTTCTGCCGATTTGGGCAGGCGGAGGAGGCGCGATGGCTGATCCCAAACAATTCACTTCCGGCTCGCTCTCGCAAGGGAGCGGAACCAATCCCAGCGCCTCGGTCGGCGCCTCTCCCACCACCTCTCAGGGCATGTCGCGCGGCCAGCCCGACGGGAGCCGGGCGGTCGAGGAGGCTAAGGAGATGGGCACCGAACTGATTGGCGCGGTGCGGGAGGGCGCTTCGTCATTTTTCGAGGAGCAGCGCGATCGCGCTGCGAGCGAAATCGCCTCCTTTGGCGAGATGCTTCGCCGTTCGGCCCGCACGCTCGACCAGAACCGCTCGACCATGGTCGGGCAGTACGCCGAGGGCGCTGCTGACGAGATCACGCAATTCGCCGAGCGGATGCGCAACCGCTCGCTCGGCATGATGGCCGAGGACGTCGAGGATTTCGCGCGGCAGTGGCCGACTGCTTTTATGGCAGCCGCGGTGGGCGCCGGTTTTCTTGCGGGCCGCTTCCTTATTTCGTCCTCCTCGCGGCCGCGTCCGCAAACCATGCCGGCCCCGCGTCCGGCCGCCTCGACCCCGCAACCCATGGGTGGTGCGCGGCATGATTTCGGCGCGGTCGGCGGCACGGTGCCGAGCGGCAATGCCGGCTACGGCGGCAGCGGGATGCGGGAGCCCCATTAATGGCGATTGATCCCGACGGCCCGGACGTCTTTGAGCCGCGGGCGAAGGCCGATCGCTCGATCACGGCGCTGCTGTCCGACCTCGCGAGCGAGACGGTTCTGCTGGTCCGTCAGGAGCTGGCGCTCTTCAAGGCGGAGTTGCAGGAGAAATTTGGCCGCATCGGGCAGGGCGCGACGGCTCTGGGCGTTGGGGTCTTCATCGCGTTGAGCGGCTGGGGCGTTCTGCTGGCGGCGGCCGTGCTGGGGCTCGCGACCGTTCTGCCGGCCTGGCTCGCGGCGCTAATCATCGCGATCCTCGCCCTGGCGATCGGCGTTGTATTGATTTTTGTCGGTAAAAGCCGCTTCGACGCGGATTCACTGATGCCGCGCCGCACCCTGCGCTCGCTCCGCGAGGACGAGGCGTGGCTGCGGGAAAGGTTGCGATGACTGCCGATGTCGAACGCGACATCGCCCGAACCCGGGGCGAGCTTGCCCTGACCCTGGCGGCGCTCGAGCGCAGGCTCGCCGCGCGCTACCTCGCAGATGAGGGACTGAAGATGCTTAAGGACAATCTTGGTGACGATTACGGCGTGAACCGCGGCCTCGAATTCGTGCGTAACAACCCGATCCCGGTCGCGATGATCGGGCTCGGCGCGGCGTGGCTGATCGCCAGCCAGACGGAGGCGGTCGACCGCATCGCGCGGGACGAGCGCATCCGAGCGGCGGGGCGTCGCGTCGGCGATCTCGCGAGCGATCTCGGGAACCGTGCCGGCGAGATGGCGTCGAGCGCGGCACAGCGCATCGGCATGACCGGCAACGGCATGGGCAATGGCGTCGACCGCCCGCTCGGCCACACCGGGAATGCGATGATCGACCAGCCGGGCAGCGGCATGGGTTCGGGCTGGATGCACCAGGTGACCGACCGGGCGCAGGGCGTGGTCCGCTCGGCGCGCGATTCGGGAGGCGCGATGCTCGACCGCGCCGGCGAAAGCGCCGGGCGCGTGGCCGATCAGGTCGGCGATATGTTTGAACGGCATCCGTTGCTGATCGGCGCCCTCGGCATGCTGGCCGGCGGGTTACTGGCGGCCTTGCTGCCGTCGACCCGGGTCGAGGACGAGTGGTTCGGCCCGTCTCGCGATCAGCTCTGGAACCGCGCCGAAAAGGCGGGCGAAGAAACGGTCACGCGGGTTCGCGACGTCGCGATGCGCGCGGCTGACGCCGCCGCCGATGCCGCGGCTCAGACGGTCCAAAAGGAGACCGACAAGCCGCTCTCCGCCTGAGGATAGACTGTCTTGCGATACGCCGGCGGCTGGCCCGTAAAACCGGGCCAGC
>Ga0310810_10007069_pt1 | contig 12758 bp, 16 predicted proteins | sample NCmetagenome_FD_207641 | JGI IMG/M metagenome (GOLD analysis project Ga0310810, IMG submission 207641) | Soil microbial communities from experimental microcosm in Duke University, North Carolina, United States - NC | ecosystem: Engineered > Artificial ecosystem > Soil microcosm > Unclassified ... | reverse complement strand
TCGAGCGAACTCTTGATCGCAGACTCCGCTGGCACATTTCGGACATTGACCAAAGGTTATCGCTACCGTGCGCCCACCTAGAACGCAAGGAGAGAAATTCCGATGCAGTTGATATTCATTCCTTGAGTCTAGGGACGCCGCCATACAAATCCAGGCGGGCGTCATCGAGTATTAGCTCTCGCAATTTGTCAGGTGTTGCCCACTCTGCCGGGAGTTCTCCCAAGTCGCCTAGCCCAACATCTTCAAGATGACAGTGGCAATCAATTAAGCCTGGTAATATGAACTTGCCGCGGGCATCGATGATCTCCGCATCCCTGTAATGGGACGTGCAACGATGGATGGGGAGCCACCGCAAATATCAACGCCGCCAGCCCATGAGATGACCTAATGTGCTCCTAAATCTTCACCCCGAACGAATAGCAGAATCTTGCTGAAACGGCACTATGATCGTGAGTATACTGAACTTGCGGAATTATCGGGCGCCCCGTAAAGTGGAATGAGTCAAGGCGACGTCGGTGAGCCGGCTCGGGTCAGATGTTAGGTGGGCGCGCGTAACCTCGGGCTCCACCATCCTGAAATCGAGGTGCCGCCGTCTGCGCTGAGTGGGCTGAACCGAAACCAAAAGTAGAGGCAGTAGAGGTAGCGTGAACAGATTAGCGGGTAGAGCGATGGTGCCCGTCGCTGGCATGGCGGTGCTGGGGATGACCCCAACGCTGGCCGGCGCACAAACCCATCCAGCGACTTATACACTCGACGATGATGATCTTTGTTCAATGCTGCAGATGTGTACTTCGATCGGCAACTAAACAAGCGGACCGCGGCCGCCCCGTAAGTAGGTCCATCACTTCGGTTTTGACGACGGTGTATTGGCCTTTCACTTTCAAGAGGAAAAGCAACGAATGAAATCGAGATTGGCAAATTCAATACGCCGCAGCTTTCTGTACATGAATCTGGGGCGGCGCATTCTGGCTTCCACGTTACTTGCGGTTATCGTAACGGCTGCAGCGGGGGCGCAAAGTGCTCCTGCCGTCAGTCCGGCAGAAGCGCGAACAGCGATTCAAGCCGGTTACGCCACGTGGGCCAAAGCGCGTGTGGCGCTGGACATGAGCACGATCGAGAGAATGCTGGCTCCGGATTTCTACTTCCAACTTCCCGATCGAAAACTAACACGGCAGGAGTTTATCGATCGCGTGCCTTCTCTCAAGATAACGCGATTTAGCGAAACCGTGCTCACGGTCGAACCCAGAGACAACGACTGGTCGGTATTCATATTCGCGAAAGCAGAGATCGAGACCAAGGACAAGGAAGGCAAAACGAGCAAGGAGTACAGAGTGTTGGTTGCACGGGATGGCTGGAGAAAATTGAACGACAACCAATGGATCCTCCTATCCTCTGAGCCACTGGGCCAGCAACGGTGGAAGGACGAGCGTCCGCCGATCGCAAACTGGTAAAGCAGTTTTGAACTGAAATGTCTTGGCTCGGGTCCAGCTTGTTGGTCAGAGTCCTCGTTCGTCGCCCTTATTGCCGTTCATCGATCACGCCCATCACACGCGCGAACTTCCACTCGCCGTCTGGTTGGCGCTTCATGACGCGAAGCTGCTTGCCCCGAATGTGAAAGATCTTCCCGGTCGAATCGCGGTAAGAACCGGTGGGAATACCCCATTCAAATGCCCAATCGCCGACGATCTGGACGTCTTTGATGTCGGATACGTAGCTGAGCGTACGATACCGACCCTTGGTCTGCTCCCATTTCTTGTCGTCGGCGTAGATCACGGCTTTACCGACTTCGACCGGATGGCCAGGCTCCAATCGAACGGCATCCTTATCCCACAGTTTCGCAAGTAGGTCGGCCTTGTCGGTCAGGGTGGTGGAAACGTCAAGCGCATGCAGGCGTTCGATGGCGGCACGGTCCTGCTGCTCTTGCCGGTCCCGCGCCGAAACTTGCCGGTGCCCCGACCAGGCAACGCCTGCGCTTGTGCCCAGGGCGACGGCGGCGATGATGACCGCCTTTCCGAAGTGTTCAGGAACTGTCATTGCGAGTCCTTTGATAGAGACGTGGCCCAATGTGTCGTCACTCGGCATCCCGGTCAACGACAACTCCGGCTCTGGAGCCGGCGGAGGGATCGATGGGCCTGAGCGCGTGACCGTTGGCACCCATTGCTTTGCGCGTCGTCTGCACGTCATCATATCGAATGACCCGTTCGACTTGGGAAATCCCACGCCTTGTTCTGATCGCCGCGATGGTCGGCACGTTCGTGTGGACGCAGGCGGTTCTCGACGACCTGGCCTCTGGGCGCCCAACGAACGTGGTCCGCAGCCTTCAGGTTGCGTCGCTGTACTGGGTCGTTTGGACCTGCCTCACTCCAGTAATTCTGGCCGCGGTTCGACGCTGGCCGTTCGATGAAAGGCCGCTGGCCGCTCGCATCGTGCTGCACGAGACACTCGCGGCCGCCCTCTCCTTCGTGCAAACGGCGATCACCCTGGGCACTCGATCACTCATCCTCTGGCTTTCCGGCGTCGCCGATCGACACCAGGCCTTTGCGCAGCTCACCAGCCGATCCGCGTTGGTCTGGGGCGTGTTCACCGGTATGCTCTTCTACTCCGTGGTCGCGATGGTGTACACCGCGCTTCGCTATCGGAGTCTGTACACGTCCGAACGGCTGAGCGCCGCCGAGTTGGCGACTCGCAGCGCCGCGCTCGAGGCGGAGCTAACAAGATCGAAGCTCGACGCGCTCCGCACGCAGCTTCGACCGCATTTCCTGTTCAACACGCTCAACACCATTTCCGTGCTGATGACGGCCGATGCGGCCAAGGCCAGGCGCATGCTCCTTCAATTGTCCTCGCTGCTTCGACGGAGCCTTGACGAAGAGGCGCACGAGGTCACGTTGCGGCAGGAACTCGAGTTTCTCAATGACTATCTGGAGATACAGCGCGTGCGCGCCGGCGATCGCCTCAACGTGCAGATCGAGGTCGATCCGTCGGTGCTCGCGGAGCGAGTTCCAGCGTTTCTGCTGCAGCCGCTGGTTGAGAACGCCATTGTGCACGGCAGGTCGAGAGACGGCAGCAACGCCATTCGCCTGTCCGCACGCCGCGACGGTGACATGCTTCGCGTCTGCCTGGAGGATGACGGGCCGGGAGTCTCCGCCGACGAGCCGAACCACGAGGGCGTAGGCCTTCGCAATACCCGCGATCGCCTCCGCCACCTGTATGGCAGTCGTGCGACGGTGGAGCTTCGCGACCAGCGCGAGGCGACTCGGTCGCACGGAGGCCGCGTGGAGATTCGAATTCCGCTGGCGGCGTTGAGCGCGTGAGCAAGGCGACAAGAGTGCTCATCGTCGATGATGAACCGTTCGCGCGCCGCGGGCTTCGGGAGGAGCTGACGCAGATCCCTGGCGTCGCGTGCGTGGGCGAGTGCGCCGACGCCGACGCCGCCGTCAGCGCGATCGTCGACCGACGGCCCGACGTCGTATTGCTGGACGTTCAGCTCGCTTCCGCGACAGCGTTCGACATCATCGAGGCAATCGGCATCGACCAGATGCCGCTCGTCATCTTCGTCACCGCGTACGACCGCCATGCGATCAAGGCGTTCGAGGTCCACGCCGTTGACTACGTCCTGAAGCCGGTGGACCCGGAACGGTTGCGCGAGGCAATCGGGCGCGCGCAGCGACAGACACAGCTGGAGCGGGGTGCATCGGTGGTCGAACGCCTCGAGCATTTGCTCACAGAGAGGCAGGTGGATGCCGGAGCACCGCGCTCAGCCGGTGCGGGTTGTGCCCGTCTCGTTGTCCGCGACGGCGATGAGCTCCGCTTCGTTGACGCGAAGCAGCTAGAATGGGTGGAGAGCGCCGGCAATTACGTCCGGCTCCATTGCGCCGCGGCGAGTGCCGCCGCGCCGCCGCCGACGTACACGATTCGCACGACAATGGAGCGCATGGCGCGCCGACTTGCCGGTGACGGCCCCTTCATCCGTGTCCGGCAGTCGGCCTTGATCAATGTCCGCGCTGTTGTATCCATCCAGCGATACTCGAAGGGCATGTTTCTCATCCGACTGCGCAGCGGCTGCCAGGTGATCTCGAGCCGGTACCATCAAGCAGAGCTCCGCAAGTACACTCGGCCCGAGAGATCATGATCCACGGACAGCAGTACAAAGCATTGTACGGCGAGACTCAGATCATCGGGCTGCTGGTAGCACCGCAACAATCGCAGCACAGAACACCTCGCCGGGATGCACAACAGAAGAGTTTAGAATCCCTCGCGTGATGACAGTGGGTCCTGCTCCGATCAATCGATGTTGGCTGTCGAGCGGTAAGATCCAGAATGACTCAGCCACTTCACGCTCCGCGTAGGGAGCCATGAAATCGAATACGTCGCGCGGCCAACGAATCGCGACACGTTCGTCCGGGTAGCCTTCCGACGGCGAAAATGTTCCTTCGCGGACGAGTCTGAGTGTGGTGAGGCGAAGGCGGCGCCGGGCTTGGTTCTTTAAGCACGATGCTGTTCGTGCGACTCGCGGCCACCTGCACATCCTGATTAAGGCATTCTTGAGGTTTGAGATAGGTTCTAGAATGTTCTGGCCACGCGGAATCCAAAGGTGGTGACCCGATAGAACGTGGGGATCCCACGGCGGCTAGCCGAGCGGACGACGCTGAGACTAGCGTCCCAGGAACCACCACGCATAAGGCGCCGACCACAGTCTCCAGACTGCCACGCCGTGCCATCAGTAGGCGCGCCGCTATAGTTGGTGTTCCAGCAATCCTCATTCCAATCCATGACATTGCCAAGCATATCGTAGAGGCCGAATTGGTTCGGCGGAAAACTTCCAACCGGCGACGTGAATACATACCCGTCGCGGCACGCTCGATTCACCCCGCTATTATCGCCAGGATGCTGCTCACTATAATCCAGATCGGCAACATTGCTATAGCGGCAGAGCTCTGGCGGATTATCACTACCGTAGCGCGCGGTCGTCGTTCCGGCGCGCGCCGCGTATTCCCACTCAGCCTCCGTTGGTAAGCGGTAGACATGCCCTGTCTTGGTGCTCAGCCAAGCCACATAGGCCTGCGCATCGTCCCAACTCACACAGACGACGGGATCTCTTTCGGTCTGCGGAAACCCTGGAGAATGCCAATTGCCTTTCGTAGCAATGAAGCCGGCGGACGGAGTAACCGTAATGCAGCTATCGGGGTCCGGCCGATTTGTCTCCGCCACAAACTGAGCGTACTCATCTCGCGTCACGTCAAATTTGCCAATTGCGAACTCGTGTCGGATCGTGATCAAATGCTGCGGTACCGAGCGTCCGCGAAATTGATCGGGTAGATTCTCGCGCGCTTCTTCCCCCGCCGGCGCCCCCATAGTGAACCTGCCCTGCTTCACCACCACCATTTCCGGGCAACCATTCGAACAGTCACGGAACGACGTTCCGGGGGCAGGCGTTTGCACCCGCGCTGGCGGCAAAGTGGTCATACAACCGCATAGAATGCACGAAACCGCGAGAAGAATGTCTATCCTCCTGGTCATGGAGCCTCCGCCGACAAGCATGCTGGGTTAGATGGCAAGGATGGTGGAGCCGGTGGTGGCGCGTGCATCCAGTGCCTAGCGGGCATGAGCGAGTTGCTTCTCGAACCAGTGATGCGCGTACGGCTCATCGTTGAACGGCATCACCTCGACGTAGCCCGAGCTCTTATAAAGATGAATTGCTTCCGCGAGCGCGCGATTGGTCTCGAGCCGGAGTGCCTTGAAGCGGAGAGCTCTCGCCTCCGACTCCAGAGCAAACAAGATGCGACGCCCGAAGCCAAGTCGTCGCACGGAAGGGTCGACCCACATGCGCTTGAGATAGCCGATGCGACGCGTGATTGGCTTCACTGCTCCGCAAGCCACCGGCTCACCATCGGCGCTGGCGACTAGGAACACGCCTAGAGGCGGGCGCAACTCGTCGTCTTCGATTGGAATGCTTTGGGCAGGATCGAAGCCCGCCTCGAAACGTTGGGCCAGTTCCGCGAAGTACTGGGCGACGCACCATCGGGCGACGCCGCTCGCGGGATCCACTCTCTCGATCCGCGCGCCCGCTACTCGCAGTAGGCTGTGCACCTCCGACATCGCTGCAACGAGTCGCTTGCGTTGTGAATCGGAGAGAGGCGATAAGATGGCTTCGGCCGCTTGGTCGGAGCGGCGGTTCATCTCCACGAATTCGGCTTTCCCTTCCGGTGTGAGCTCAACACGTCGCACCCGCCCGTCCTGCGCCGTCGGGCGGAGTTTGACGAGGCGCGCGGATTCTAGGGATTGGATTACGCGAGTGAGGTAGCCGGAATCGAGGCTCAGTTTCGCACGCAGGTCGCGGAGGTCCGCCCCTGCAGCACCGATCTCGAACAGAACTCGTGACGCGCCCAGCGGGCGGTCGCGGCCGAGAAAGTGATCATCGAGGGCGCCGGCACGCTGCGTAACGAGGCGATTGAAGCTCCGAACCTGCGCGATCTGGTCAGTCCCCATTATCTGACTTTAGTCAGGTAATTGGGATTGGTCAAGATCAGGCGCGAAGATTCGTGATCAGCTCCTCGGCGACGCGCCGTGCGGTCGCGCCTTCGCTCGATGCGTTGCTTGGTGTGCTGCGAGTTGCACCGCCTACCCCGGCTCCTTTAGGTCGGCGTGACGTCGACGACCGTCTGCGCTCGCGGCTGCCCTCAGCGACGAAGCCAGTGTTCGTGGGGCTGCTCGATCCGAACATGCAGAGCGGCGTGGTGATCAACTCGATTCCCAGCGTAAAGTACGTCGACACCAGTTCGCGCGACCTCACCGGGTACCTCGCCTCGAAATTGTATGCCGGCGGTGGTGCGCACAGCATACACAGCCAGACAAGCGCAGCGGGACTCGCTTATGGCAACGGGATCGGTGGCGGGCCGACGAACGGGCGCGTGGAGTACTCCGCCGAGCGGACACCCGACTTGCCGCAGACGCTCGGGTTCGTCATTCAGCAGCTCAAGAAATCGCCGCACGACACGACGCTCGTCGAATACGTGATGACGTTGGTGTTCCAGGAGAGCCGAGCGCGCGACGACTTCGAGTCCCGATTTACTGTTTTCTTGCCGGACTTCTTACTCCCCTTCGGTCGCCTGAATAGTTGCGACCGAGCCCGCTAGCATGACAGTAGGAGGCCAGAAGCTCCCGACACGGCTTTCTTCACGACCTTCGGCGCTGAGCGCGGTACTAAGAAGGGATTCAAAAAGACGCGGCTTGTTACATGTGAGACCGCATCGGCCTTGTTCCGACAAGCAGCAGCCAGCTTGCAAAGCCAGCCTCGGCGGGCAGGCCCGGAAGCAGAATCAACGGGTACAAATGCGCGGCCGCAACGGGGGCAAGCAAGACCAGACATGCGTAAACGGAATTACAAACGGCTTCTATAAGGAACAGGACTCCGAACACCCTCGGAAACAGCCTGGATTTCAGAATAACAAGTCCAATGAGACCAACTTGGATCGCAAAGAATGCTAGGCTGATATTGTATGCGATCGAGTAGGTCTTGAGAGCGCCGAGGGCGAGTAGGTTCAGCGAGGCCAAGTCCATGCCACCGAGCGGAGCCAGCCGAGTGATGATCGTGAGAGCTTGCGAAAGGGTTGGAAGGCTCGCCGCCAGAATGGTGCACCCGCTGACGCCGAAGCAAAGCTGCCCAACTGCGAGTACCCGATTGCTGCCACGGAAGATTGCGTACAGGAAAACAGTCGCCGCCATCATTGCTGCCGCGACAATTAAATCCGCGACAAGTCCGCTGCGAAACAAGGTTTCAGAAGCCAATATGTTGTGGGCTGTTGCGCCTGGATTGTCAGTGACGATCAGGCTACCGCGCGCGAACAGCTCCGCAAACAATCCGGTTGCGATAGTTATCAGCCAGAGTGCGCCGGCCGGACGGGCAAGCAAGCCGAGCGATGTTCGCTGTTCATCGATTAACATCACACATCCGCGTGCTTGGCAAAGTTACCCGCGCGACTGCTCCACAATTAAGACTGTCGAGTCCTCGGGATGATCTAACGCTGCATCCCTTGTGGGTTAGTTCGACGAACATAATTTGGGTGTAACTGAACTAGAATACAACATGCGAGTTCCCTGCGATGCGCCGCTATCCTGTTCGACCTCGATGGCGTCCTCGTCGACTCCTCCGCTTGCGTTGAACGTACTTGGCGTTGCTGGGCAGAGCAGCATGGCCTCGATCCGGCCATAGTGATTGCAGTGGCGCACGGCCGACGTACAATCGAGACTGTGCAGCGCTTCGCGCCACGCCTAGCGAGCGACCTGCTTGGCGGACAGGATTCGCGGCGAGATGATGCCTCGAGGCAGCGCGCCCATCCCGCGGTGAAAAACGCTGTCCCCCCGTTTCAGTCGGCACTCCTGTGAGGTCCCGCAGTGCGTTCCGGATAAAGGGGTGGCGGAGTGGCTCCGGGTCGAAGGCTCCGCGTAGTGCTGCCCAGCCGCCAACGGCCCTGACGTCGATTTTGACGCGAAACGAGGCAGTCTGGCTGTACAATGCCGACCGCTCGGGAACTCAAAATGGAAATCCCTGTTAACAACCAAAATAAATGAGGAGGAAGTAACCATGGTGGAAATCGAGTCCGTTCTGTATCAGGAGAGTAGTGGGGTCGCCCTCATTACACTCAATCGTCCAGACGCTCTTAACGCGTTGAACATAGCAGTGCTGGAACGGTTGTCAGTGCTCTTGGACGAGGTGAAGGCGAGCGATTCTGCGAAGGCTGTGATCTTCACCGGAGCTGGAGGCACCGCATTCTCCGCCGGGGCTGACATTCGGTTTCTCAGTCAGGCTACGCCCCTCGCCGTGCGAGAGTTTTCTATGCTTGCGGTGCGGGTCAACCATCAGATTGAAACGCTGGGCAAAGTGGTGGTGGCGGCGCTTAACGGATACGCGCTGGGCGGGGGGCTGGAGTTGGCTGAGTCATGCATGGTCCGGGTCGCCGTCAGGAAAGCCCGGCTGGGTCATCCGGAAGTTAAGATAGGCGCCTTGGCTGGCTTTGGGGGCACAACACGGCTTCCTCGGCTCGTGGGCAGAGGGCGTGCAGCGGAACTTCTCCTTCGCGGACGCTTGGTTTCCGCAGACGAGGCATTACAGATTGGGCTTATACAAAGCGTCGTGGAACCAGAGAACCTGCTCACGGAAGCAACCGCTATTGTGAATGACGTTCTTGCGCAATCTCCCATCGCCGTGAAATTGACATGGGAGGCTCTCCATCGCGGCCTGAACATGACGCTTGAAGAGTCGGCTTCACTCGGCGCGGACTACTTCGGCCTGGTCGCGTCCTCAGACGATTTCCGCATCGGAGTCAAGGCGTTTCTTGAAAAGAAGAACCCAGCGTACACCGGAAAATAATTAGTGCGCTCCACTATCTACTCAACCGATAGACGATGACGGCCTCGATGCCGCACTGAATCGTTATGATCAGCGGCGTGGGACGGCACGAACGTCCATTCCTCCAGTGCTACTCACCTTTCTCAAGACACTTCATCAGGAAAGGTCGTTGGTCAAGCGCTTCGTAATTCGGGGCGTGAAGGGAGCATCCTTCGTTTCGGCGGAGGACGTGGACTGGGCGGAAGCGTATGGCAACTATGTCAGGCTGCACGCTGGGCGTGAGATGCACCTGTTGCGAGAGAAGATGAGCGCGTTCACTGAGAAGCTTGATCCGCTGCATTTTCTGCGCATTCACCGCTCGTAAGTGGTCAACGTCGATCGAATCGCCCGGCTATCGGCAAACGAACATGCGGGAGAATATCTTTGAACATGCGGGAGAATGTCTTATCGTGGTGAAGAATGGCACGCGACTACGATCGAGTCGCTCTTACGCGGCAGCGATCCGCCAATTGATTGGTCGGTAAATGCGGACAGCCAGTTTTCCGGGAGTCCCGCGCGCGCGATGGATTCGCGCCACGCTGGTCGCTCCCGTGGCAGCGCCTGCGGTCGTCTGGGTTGGCTTTCTCGTAGCGGCCATTGCATCGACGCACCATGTAGCCAGCGGCATCAATCCCGTGGCCGGGTCTCTCTTCCTCGCCTTCGCCTTGTTCGTCTTTGGCTTTCCGGCCGCGCTCATCGCGACGATCGTGATCCTGCTGCCAGTCTCGATTCTGGCCGAGCGTTATCGGGCGGTCGCCTGGCCGATCTTTGTAGCGATCGGCGCCGTCGCGGGAGGCGTGATCATGCCGGCATTTCTCCATTGGCTCGAGCCGCGCGGGCACATCAGCATGTGGCCCGGTGCCGGCGTCGTCGCAGGTGCGGCGGTTGCCCTCCTCTTCTGGCGCATCAGTCGCCAGACATTTCGCGATAGTGGGGCACGCTAGGTCACGGCGTCGTGCGCTCGAACACCAGCACATCCGGCTTGTCGCGGCCGACGATGTGCACCGTCATCGTCAATGTCTTCAAATCGCTTGACAGCGCACTCTTCGGTATTCGCCACCTTCCCGTCGTATTTGTTGGTGATCACCAGAGTGCGGTCGTCCACTCGCCGGATCGAGGAAGAAACACCTCGGCCCGCGTTCGGTCCCTTATTCTTCGAATGCTGAAATCGCTGGAAAACAGTTTGATAATCGCGGGGTTTCTAGAAGGACCGCACTGAACTACGAGGGGATCGCAAACTCCGATTCCACGATGTCGGCCACGAGAATTCGAAACGAGACAAAAGTGTTCCCCATGGTCGTTTGAAAGGCTCTGTTCGGTCATCTCGCATCTGCTATTTCGTCTTCATTTCCATCGCGGCTTCGATCTTGAGATTCGCCGATCCGTCTCCCCTCCATCCGATGCCCTGGTACTCCATGATCCGCGCCGTGTTCTCAGCGACGTCCCGTCCGAAATAGAGTTCAACCACATGTAGAGCTAAATCGATCCCGGAGCTAAGGCCCCCCGACATAAAGATTACCGAGTCGCTCTGTACCCAGCGCACATTTCGTTGGAGCTTGACGTTGGGGAAGTCGCTCTGAAAGTCGTCCCATGCGTCATGATGGGTGGCTGCCTTTTTCCCCTCGAGCAACCCTGCTTGTGCGAGCCGGTAAGCTCCGGTGCAAACTGACATGACTATGTCGCTACGAGTTGCCTGTCTACGGATCCAATCCATCATCTTAGGCGATTTGCCGCTTTGTGCCGGAACGACCACGATGTTTGGTTGAGGCGCATCATCGAAAGTGTAATCAGGAATAATTCTCATTCCGTCAGAGGCGTGAATCGGTTTTCTGCTGTCTGAAACGATGTAGAGATCGAAGACGTGCATGTCGTTCATGGACGCTCCTCCAGACAGCATGACGTCCTGGAAGACTTCCCACGGGCCGGCAAAGTCGATCATCACGGCGTCATCCGTAAGGACGAACGCGACCTTTATTCTCCCTTTCTTCGCCGACGCAGCCAGCCTTGCGGTGGTTGCAGGGAATGGATCGGGCTGCTGGGCCAAGGCAAGTTGGCTTGAAGCAACGAGGAACAGAAACAGCGTTCTAGTTGTGTTGAACATTTTTTGTAGTAAACATTTTGCCTTCTCAGGTGAGTGATCGTCGGAAGAAAGTCCAGCACGAGAGCGACCGTAGTAACAAAGGCTACCCTGCCGTCCTGCCCGTAACAACGACAACATTCCGACGATTTCTGCCACCGATTGTTTTTGGGCACTCGATCGGCTCGCGGCGGCCTATTGACGAGTGACGAACTGGCTTCGATTGTGTGTGTCTCGAAGGTAGTAGCCCGCACCTATGGCGAAACGCTCTACCGGCTCGAGCGAGCTCGTGTCCGAAGAATCTCGGCCTCCGTGAGCAGGCACATCATCGCCTTGAAACTCGCATGGCCAGCCTGCGTACGGATCCGACGGTGAAATACGTCGTTTCATATCTCGCTCTGTACGCGGCAACGCTGGCGTTGCTAGTCCGTTTCGAGCACTTCGGAATCGTCGAGCCGCTGCTGGTTCTCGCCGTTGTGGGCGGGGGTTTCACACTCATCGCATGGTTGCTAACCCGGCACTTGGAGCCCCTTCCGGCCGCCAACCCCCGTGGCGGTGTTCCCTGGTATCTTTTTGTTGTTGTGGCATTTGCCACATGGGGGCTCGGAGCTGTCACGACGTCGCAGCCTTTGCACGATATCGTCGTACTGCTAGCGAAGATCGCCGTCTTCGTCGCGATACCATGGCTTATCTTCGACCGTGCCTCGCTGCCCCTGCGCTTCAAGCGTCGTGACCTATTCATCGCGCTGGGGATGGCGGCGGTCCTGTTAGCCTTCCAGTTCTTTTTCGGACGCGGCGCACACGAGATCGCGAACGCGCAGCTATCAGCGGCTCGCTTGACATCCGCGTTTGTTTTCGGATTCGTCTGGCTGTGCCTGGAAGCCGGACTTGTCGAAGAGTACTTCTTTCGGCGCCTGCTGCAGACGGGGCTCGAACAACTGACACGATCAAGCGTGAGTGGGATTGTTCTGGCATCGCTCCTGTTTGGCTTGGTCCATGCGCCTGGTCTTTATCTAAGAACGGCGAACACCGGCGAGGCGCTCGGCAGTTCCCCGTCTCTTCTACTTGCCTTCGGGTATGCCATAGTGATCGTCTCTCCGACCGGCTTCTTTCTCGGTACGCTCTGGTCGCGCACCCGAAATCTGGCCATCGTCGTCGTGGTCCATGGCGTGGGAGATCTTCTTCCGAACGTGGTCGATCTCGCTCACCATCTTTCCTGAAATCGCGAGATAAGATGGGGATCTCTCGATGCCTCACGGCCACCGAGCGCGAATATTATCGACACACGTGCCGAGC
>Ga0310810_10007068_pt1 | contig 12758 bp, 10 predicted proteins | sample NCmetagenome_FD_207641 | JGI IMG/M metagenome (GOLD analysis project Ga0310810, IMG submission 207641) | Soil microbial communities from experimental microcosm in Duke University, North Carolina, United States - NC | ecosystem: Engineered > Artificial ecosystem > Soil microcosm > Unclassified ... | reverse complement strand
TCGGCAGATGAACCTCGAATTCCTCGATTCGCTGAGCGATGCCGACCTGGATAAGCCGACTCCCTGGCAGCCTAAGGGCGTAGAGGAGCATTTCGCGACATACGGGAAGGCCCTGTTGACGCTGGCTTTGCATCAAATGGCACACCGGGGTCACATTACCGATGCGATCCGTTCTGCCGGGCGAGCCGTACCGATTGCTGTAAGCATGGAAGGCTAGCTGCGCGGGCCGGGGGTTTTAGCCCCCGTCCCCGCCAAATCTTTTCAGTTCAGCGAGATCACTGCGCGTAGATTTCGCGCCATCCGCCGCTGGACCATACTACGCCGGCAACGGCTCCCCCGATCAATCCAATGATCCCGGAAATAGCGACGTCGAACCCCTCGCATGCGATGCCCCTGCAGTCGTTCGCAAGGGCGCCGCCGATCCCGAGACCGGCCGCTGTCCCGACGCCCATGCCGATCAATACCTTGCGTACACGGTGGCGCTTCTTCTTTACTGCAACGCTGTGGATCTCCGGCCGCGGGAAGGACTGTGTGCCGGTTCCCTGCCGGATTACGAGGCCGCTGTCCGTCACGCTCTCCAGCTTTCCTGCGATCGGTTTTGAGGCGCCTGCGGCAACGCGAACTTCCGTCCCTGGGGCCAGTGCCTTTACGTTATCCCAACTCGAGGCCGGCGCCTGACCTAGAGCGGCAAGTGCCAGAAGCGGAATCAGAACAACCGTGCGATAAAGGGAAACAGCCAACACCGGTGGCAGTGTATCATGCAGCTCGATTCGTTTGGGCTACCGCAGGAGTGTCGCCGATTCCGGCGCCGGCGCCCGCCGCCACAGGCGATACCCGCCGAGGCTAACGGGCGGACCGTCTACCAGGCGGTAGTTTTGCTGCATCCAGGTCTCGACCCGGTCCAGTCGAAAGTTAAGATTGGTCCCGTTGGGGAACACGCGCAGAAACTCTTCGCGTGAAAGCTGCATGTAGAGCAGCCACTCGGGAGGGGCGGCCTGGAGCGCCGCCAAACCTTCTGATTCCTGTTCAGGCGTGGTCATGCCGGGCCCCAAGGCGCAAAAGGGCGTCGGGTTTGTGGCCTGGGTCAAGAAGTATTGGACCGGCATGTAGGGATAGACGAACAAAGTCTCACCCGGATGCACTGTCGCGAGCAAGCCTGACAATTCCGAGGCTTGGTTAGGTGCCGCCCGCAGTGTTCCGACTGGAGTGGCGACAGGGACAGTCTGACGCCATCCTTGGATGTAGTTCCAGGCGAACAAGCTCGCCAGGAGTGTCGACCCCATGGCGAGGGCCGCTCCGCCCCGCGAGGGAAGCAAGCGAGCCAGGGCCGCGGCCGCCAGCGTATAGGGCAGGGCCGCGACGAAAGCCAGGTGCATCACATCGGCGCGCGGAAAAGTAGTGATCACGAAAACACCCGCCGCCAGCAGCAGCAGAACGATCACGGGCCGCTGTTCCGGCGAAACCTTGCCCCGCCACGATAGAAGCCCGCCCCACAACAGCAGCGCGGCGATGGGCAGAATCGCCGGCAGCGCGACGCACGCCACCAGCAGCACACGCACGGCGGTCTCCGCGAATCCATTCGTGCCGTCGAGCAGGGCGCGGTAGCCGCCGATGATCGACCCGTACGGCATGTTGTTCAGCGCCGAATAATTTTGGCGCAGCCAGAACATCTGGTGGAAAAATCCAGGCAAACTTCCGGTCGCCCCCAGGATCGCCAGCGCCGCCAGCGTGATCACGGCGACGCCCCCCGCAAACGGCAGCAGGCTTCGGCGCCGTTCGGAACCTAGCAGGAGCCAGCCCCCCACGGCCGCTCCCACGAGTAGAAGCGAGGGCGTGCACCAGGCGGCGGCCGCGAACAGGGCGCCACTCCCAAACCACCGTGTCGCGCGCCGATTGGCCGAGACCGCCACGCACAGTCCTGCCAGAGCCAGCGTCGCGCTATCCCAACGGTGTTGCGCGGTCAACAGCGAAGGGTCGGCGATCTGGAAACCTGCAAACGCCAGCAGTGCCGCGACTGCTGCCCGCCGGCTGGCGAACCGCGCGACCAGCCAATACACCAGAGCGCACTGCAGCGAGAAGTCCAGGATCACGATCAGCCGTCCGGTCCACAGGGCCAGGCCCAGCCAGCGAAACACGATGGCTTGCAGCCAGTAACTGCCGGGACTCATGTAGGTGGCAAAATCAACATACGGCCGCTGGCCCGCCGCGATCCGCTGGGCCGTGTCCAGCACGATCCCTTCATCGTTGGTCAGTACCAGGCGCTGGCCATGCACTGCCAGCAGAACCGCCGCCACGGCCACGAAAATTGCAGCAGTGATCGTGGTGTTCTTGCGGATCATGCTTCCTTGCGCCACACAGCCAGCACACTTTTTCCGGCGCGGCCGAGGAAAATGGGATCGATCACACGCGAGACAGGCACTAGCAGCCGGTCCCAAGTCAAGATTTGCCGCTCCGTGGGTGATGCGCTGTGGAGCAGCAGGCGATTGGCAGCCGAAGCCAGCATTCCGGCGGCATCCAGGTACACCAGCTTTTCTAATCGAAGCGTAGGCGGCGCGGCCGCCCTGAGTGTTTTGCGCGTATAGCGCCGGAAGTGGCCGATGGCCGCGTCGAAAGGTGTATATAAAAACGGATGTGCGGGCGCCAGAATGACCAGTGCTCCGCCAGGCTTCAAGCGAGCCGCCGCGCGAGCCAACTCACCGCGGTCGTCCTCGATGTGCTCCAGCACGTCGAGGTAGAAGATGGTTTCGAACTTCGCCGCCGCCGGCAAATCATGGATGGTCCCCGTGGCCTTCTCATGCCGTCCTCCGGGAGGCAAAGCGATGCGCGCAGCCAGCGCGGCATCCGGCTCCAGGCAGATCCAGCGTTCGAAGTCGAGGCCAGCCAGCGCCTGAGTATTCGCTCCGATTCCGGCGCCTACTTCGAGCACCTCGCCGCGAATGAATCCCCGGATTTGTGCGCGCCAGTAGGCTTTCCAGTTGCGGGCTTTTTCGAAGAGCTCGAGTTCCGATCCGGCGTATTTCAATCGGGACTCCCGGCGGCGGAAGAAGCTTTCCGCGCTCCGGCCGCGGCATAGACCACGGTTTTGTCCAGGATGAAATAAGGAGCATCGCGAGCCAGCAGGAAACTCACCGAGCTGCGGCGGCTGGCGATCAGGAATGCGAACAGTGTCGCAAAGCTGAGCAGCTGGACCACCAGCACCAGCAGCAGGCCGGCGGTGAAGGTCGCCCACCCTGGAATCGCCAGGTCCGTAAACCAGCGGATACCTGCTGTTACGCCGATCAGCCCTGTCGCCAGGACCGCCAGGGCGGCCGAGGCGGTGAGCAACCGCGCGCTCACCTGATCGCTGAAAACCGACATGGCGCTCAAGCCGTGAATCAGCAGGCTTACGAAGTTCATCTTGGATTCGCCCGCCAGCCGCTGGCCTCGCGGCAGCAGCACCAAGGTTCGCGGCAACTGGGACCGATACACCGAGGCGGCATAATGATTCCACAGATCCGGGACCGCCATGAGCTGTTCGAGCGCGGAGCGGGAGATGACGCTGAAATTGCCGACCCGCACCGCTACGCCGGTCAGCGCGCGATGAGTCCATCGGTACGCGTAGTAGCACATTTGGAATCCGAGGCTCTCCATGCGCCTGGCCCGCGCGGCGAACACCACCTCGCGACCTTCGCCCGCCGCAAACGCGCGCAGCAACTCCGGCAGATCCTCCGGCCGGTCCTCGCCATCGCCATCCATCACCACCACGGCCGGGGCATTGGTGTACTCCCGAATCTGGTAAAGACCGAGGGCGATCGCCCGCTGGTGACCCTGGTTCGAGCGCAGGCGCAGGATCTCGACTGAATTCAGTGCCATGAAGCTGTGCGCGGGCCAGCCCTCCGGCATCGGCTGCGTGGAGGCGTCGTCCACCACCAGGACGGAAACCGGTCCCCCGAGCCCTCCGGCCACTCGGTCGAGTTGCGGTAGCAGCAGACCGAGTGATTCCCAGTCGTTGAAGTTGGGGATCAAGACGGTCAGCGATGCTCCCGAAAGTGCGCCCGAAACGGCCATGATTGAGACTCCGCATATCCAGCTTACTTCCATCGGCAATTGCTTGCAGGCGCTCCAGATAGGGCCATTTCGGTCAAATGAAGCCGGTGTGGGGCACCCATGGTAAACTAAATACTTTGGTTTTCCCACCAGAAGACCGTTAGCCCATCCCCGTGGAGGAAATTGCAAGTGTCTGAACGAATGCGACATATTTTTACGTCGGAATCCGTGACCGAAGGTCACCCCGACAAGATGGCCGACCAGATCTCGGATGCAGTCCTGGATGCGGCGCTGACGGTGGATCCCACCAGCCGCGTGGCCTGCGAAACACTGGTGACCACGGGAATCTGCATGGTGGCGGGCGAGATCACTACCAAGGCCACTCTCGATATCCCCAAACTGGCTCGCGAAGTCATCGCCGACATCGGTTTCACTGACGCGAAAATGGGCTTCGACGCCAAGACTTGCGGCATCCTCAATGTCATTCAGACGCAGTCGCCCGACATCGCGATGGGCGTGGACACGGGCGGCGCCGGAGACCAGGGTTTGATGTTCGGCTACGCCTGCGACGAAACCACCGAGCTGATGCCCATGCCGATCCAGATGGCGCACCGCCTGGTGAAACAGTTGAGCGACATCCGCCGCACCGGCAAGCTCACCTACCTGCGTCCCGACGGCAAAAGCCAGGTGAGCGTCGAGTACGTGGACGGACAGCCCAAGCGCATCGACGCGGTGGTCATTTCCACCCAGCATGATGACGATGTCACTACGGAGCAGCTCCGCGCCGACGTCAAGAAGCACATCATCGACCCCATCGTCCCCTCGAATATGGTCGATTCCGGCACCAAGTATCACATCAACCCCACCGGACGCTTTGTCGTCGGCGGACCTCATGGGGATACCGGCCTGACTGGGCGCAAGATCATCGTCGATACCTACGGCGGCATGGGCCGTCATGGTGGCGGGGCGTTCTCCGGCAAGGATCCGACCAAGGTGGACCGCTCGGCCTGTTACATGGCCCGCTACGTCGCGAAAAACATCGTCGCGGCGGGACTCGCCAAACGCGTCGAAGTCCAACTGGCTTACGCCATTGGCGTGGCGGAACCGGTCTCGGTGATGGTGAACTGCTTCGGTACCGGCACGCTGCCGGAAGAGCGTCTGGTGGAGCTGATTCGGGCCACCTTCCAACTCACTCCCAAGGCCATGATCGACACGCTAAAACTGCGCCGCCCGATCTATCGCAAGACTGCGGCGTTCGGCCATTTCGGCCGCACAGAAGACACCTTTAGCTGGGAAGCCACGGACAAGGCGCACGCGCTCAAGGAAGCCGCGCAGCCAGCCGGCGCGGCCCGTAGCTAGGCATCGGAAGTATCGTGCTAGTAGAAGGGTGCAAGCACTCACTGGAAATTACTGTCCCCCTCGCTGAGGTGGATCAGGAAACCGAGCGTGCGGCGGTCGAGATTCAAGGTAAGGCACGCCTGCCCGGATTCCGTCCGGGCAAGGCCCCGCTCTCCATCGTCAAGACGCGCTTCGCCGGCGATATCCGCCAGGGCGTCCTGGATGCCCTGGTGCCGCGATTCCTGCAGGCCGCCGTGGAGAAGGACAATCTGCAGCTGGTCGGGCGTCCGGGCATCACGGATGTCCATTTTCACGCCGGGGAGCCGCTGCGCTTCAAGGCCGAGTTCGAGGTCGCGCCCACCTTCGAGTTGGGCGAGTATCGCGGTCTCACGGTCACCTACAACGAGCCGGACATAACCGACGCCGATGTGGACGCGCGCGTGGAGCAGATCCGCGACCAGAAAGCTCAATACGTCAACGAAGAGCCTCGGGTGCTGGCCGACGGAGACTACGCGGTGGTGTCGCTTGAAAGCCTGGAGGGCGTCGCCGAGAAGGTCTCGCAGGACGAGATGATGCTCAAGATCGGCGACGAAGCCACCATGAAGGAGTTCAGCGAAAATCTGCGCGGCGCATCGCCCGAGGACGTGCGCGAGTTCACCGTCACTTATCCCGAGGATTACGATCGCCCGTCGCTGGCCGGGAAAGCGGTGAAATTCCGCGCCGTGGTGAAAGCCGTCCGCCGCAAGGAATTGCCGGAGCTCAACGACGAGTTCGCCAAGGATCTGGGCGATTTCCAGACGCTCGAGGAACTGAGGGAAACCATCCGCAAATCCATCCACCAGGAGCGCGAGCATCGCGCGCAGGAAGACGCCAAGAGCCAGTTGATCGACCGGCTGGTGGATGCGCACGATTTCCCGGTGCCCGACGCCTATATCGACCGGCAGATCCAGATCAATGTTGAAAACCAGCTGCGTTCGCTGGCCGCACAGGGCGTGGATCCGAATCAGATCAAGCTCGATTGGGAAAAGGTTCGGGGATCGCAGAAAGACCGGGCCGTGCGCGACGTGAAGGCGTCGCTGCTGCTCGACAAGATCGGCGAGCGGGAAGCGATCGGCGCCACGCAGGAAGAAATCGACCGCGAAGTCCAGCGGATTGCCCGCCAGCAGCGCGAGGCGGCCGCCATGACGCGCGCGAAACTTCAGAAAGAAGGCGGGATCGCCCGCATCGCCAGCCACATCCGCACCGACAAGACTCTCAGCTTCCTGTTCGAGCATGCTCGGAAAGAAGCCGGCAAAGAAGAAACAAAGCCAGAAACCGAAACACCTAAATAAATGCGAAACAAAATCACAGTAGTCGGCGGGGGTAATGTCGGCGCGAGCTGCGCGGTCAACCTCGCGTATAAAGAACTAGGCGACGTCGTTCTGGTGGACGTCGTCGAGGGCGTGCCCCAGGGCAAGGCGCTCGACATGCTCCAGATGGGGCCGGTGGAGGGCTATGACGTCCGCATCACGGGCGCCAACGATTACGCCCCCACGGCGAATTCAGACGTGGTGGTGATCACTGCGGGCCTGGCCCGCAAGCCCGGCATGAGCCGCGACGATTTGCTGCTGGCCAACCACGCCGTGGTCACCGGCGTCTCCGAGCAGATCGCTAAGTATTCGCCCAACGCGATCATCGTACTGGTGACGAATCCGCTGGATGCGATGTGTTGGAGCGCGTTGCGGGCGTCGAAATTTCCCAAACACCGGGTGATCGGCATGGCGGGTGTGCTGGATTCGGCGCGCTTCCGTACATTTATCGCCCAGGAACTGGATGTTTCGGTGGAGAACGTCACTGCGGTGGTGATGGGCGGCCATGGCGACACGATGGTGCCGGTGGTCCGGTTGTCGGGCGTCTCGGGAATTCCGCTGACGGAGCTGATCGCGCCGGATAAGCTGGCGGCGATCGTCGACCGCACGCGCAACGGCGGTGCCGAGATCGTCAAGTATCTCAAGACCGGCAGCGCGTACTATGCTCCCTCGGCCGCGGCGGTCGAGATGGTCGAATCGATTTTGAAGGACAAGAAAAAGGTCCTGCCCTGCGCGGCGTATCTGGAAGGCGAGTACGGCATCAACGGACTCTTTGTTGGGGTCCCGGTCAAATTGGGCGCCAAGGGCATCGAGCAGATCTACCAGATCAAACTGACCGAGGAAGAAAAAGGCATGCTCGCCAAGAGCGCCGCTTCGGTCCAGGAACTAGTGGATATTCTGAAGACGAAGTAGGGCGGTTCTGGAGACCCGTACTTCACTCAATTCCCATTTGCGCGAGACGATAGCGCAGTGCATTGCGCGTGAGCCCCAGCAGCCGTGCGGCTTGGCTCTTATTCCCGTCGGCCCGCTTGAGCGCCTCGCGAATCACCAACTGCTCGTATTCATCGAGCGTCATTCCTTCGGGAAGAAAGTGGTCGCTGGCGCCGGCGGCACTCGACCGGCGGGGAGCAGTATCAATCTTCACGTCCCCTGATTCAACGCGGGGTCCCTGCGCAAGAAGGACGCTGCGCTCCACCACGTTCTCCAACTCGCGAACGTTGCCGGGCCAATGGTAGCTCATCAGCCGCTCCAGCGCGCCTTCACTGACCTGGCCGCCGAACTTCTTGGCGAAATACTCCACCAGATAGGGGATGTCGTCCTTGCGCTCGCGCAAGGGCGGAATATTCATGGGCACCACGTTCAAGCGATAGTACAGGTCCTCGCGAAATGTCCCCTGCTCGAGCGCCGCCCGCAGATCGACATTGGTGGCCGCGATCACGCGCACATCGGTGTGCTGCGTCCTGTTGCTGCCCAGCCGCTCGAACTCGCGCTCCTGCAGCACGCGCAGCAGCTTCACCTGCACGGATCCCGGCACGTCGCCGATCTCGTCCAGAAACACGGTCCCCGTGTCGGCCTGCTCGAACTTGCCGGGCTTGGACGTGTTGGCTCCGGTGAACGCGCCTTTCTCGTATCCGAATAACTCGCTCTCCATCAGGTTTTCCGGAATCGCCGTGCAGTTGATCTTGACGAACGGGCGATCCTTGCGCGGCGAATGCTGGTGGATGGCGCGCGCGATCATATCCTTACCCACGCCGCTTTCTCCCGCCAGCAGCACCGTGGCCCGCGTAGGCGCCACGCGTGTAATGGTGGCGAAAATCTCCTGCATCGGCGCGCTGTGTCCGATGATGTTTTCGAATTGATAGCGCTGGCCCAGCGCTTCCCGCAGATCGCGATTCTCGTCGCGCAGCTTGCGGACCTCGAGGGCTTTCTCCACAACCACGGTCAGATGGTCGAGCGAAAATGGCTTGGGCAGAAAATCGACCGCGCCCTTCTTCATCGCCTCCACCGCGATCTCGACCGTTCCGAAGGCGGACATCACGACCACCGGTAAATGCGCGTTCTGGGCGTGCAATTGCTCCAGCAAAGTCAGGCCGTCCATGCCCGGCAGTTTCAGGTCGGTGAGCACCAGGTCTACGTCCCCAGCCTGTTTCAGCCCTTCCTCTGCCGTACCGACGGCTTTGACGCCGTAACCGTCCGACGACAGGTGCAGGCCGATGACACGGCGGTATTTCTCTTCATCTTCGATTACCAGAACTGTTGATTTTTCGGCCATCTCTGCTTTTACTCTGCCACAGGCAGGTACACCCGAAACACGCTGCCTTCGCCCGGGGTGCTTTCGACAGTGATTTGCCCGCCGTGCTCGTCCACGATCTTGGATACGATCGCAAGTCCCAATCCCACGCCCGCGGGTTTGGTGGTGAAAAACGGATTAAAGATACTTTCAAGATGCTTGGGATCGATTCCGGAGCCGCGATCGATCACCGCGATCTCCGCGTTCCGGCCTTCCGCGGTGGCGGTCAGGCGCGTCTTGACCGTCACCACCGATCCGGGAGCACTGGCCTGCGCGGCGTTCGACAACAAGTTGGTGATCACGTGCTCCATCAATTCCGCCTCCACGCGCACCGGCGGCACATCAGGCGAGTAGTTCTTAAATACGGTCGCGGACGCGGTGTCGCCCGATTTCTCGCGATCGAAGCGCTCGATGGCCTGATCGAGCATAGCGTGCAGATCGGTCTTCTCCAGACTGAGATTCCGCGGCCGCGCGAAATCCAGGAATCGCGTGATCAGCGAATTGATCCGGTCGACTTCCTGCGAGATATACCCCGCCATCTCGCGCGCGATGTCGTTCTCGGCGGCCACCTTTCGCCCCAGTAGTTCGGCGGAAGTCTTCAGCGTGCCTAACGGATTCCGCAGCTCGTGGGCCAGGCCCGCCGTCAACTGGCCCAGCGCCGCCAGGCGATCCGCACGGCGCACCTGCGCTTCAGCTTCCTCCAGATGGCGATTGGCTTCGGCCAGCTTTTCGACGGCGGCCTGCGATTTCCGCGCCTCGTTGCGATTCACTTCGGCCAGCTGATTTGTCAGGAATCCGACTACCGGCAGGAACAGCACGCGCAGAATCAGTTCCCCCTTGTCGTCGATCACCTGGTCGGGCCCGAGAAAGAGAAGGAACGATAAATACATGGCGCAGGCGGTCAGGGAGGACAGAGTGGTTCCCAGCAGGCCGAAGCTGGTGGCGGCGGAAATCACCGGCAGGAACAGAACCAGATAGAAGCTGCTCGATATTCCGCCTCCGTAGCCGATCAGCGGGTAACACAGCGCGAGTTTCAGCAGCACCGAGGGAATCGCGCCGAGCCGCGGTTCCAATACTTGAACAACCCCCAAAGCCCCGAGAGCAGCCAGCGTGACGGGATGCCGCTCCGGGCTGAAAATCGCCAGCGCGGAGAAGAACAGCAGCCATACGAAGTCCTGTGGCCGGACGTAGCGGCGCCAGTCGGATGTCACGCTACCATGATCTTATGAGCCGAACTACTTTGCTCGCAGGCGGGGCGATTCTGGCCCTTGCCGTTCTTCATGCCCCCCTTCCAGCGCCACTTCAGGCGGAGGAAGGGATGTGGACCTTCGACAATCCTCCCACCCGCCTGGTGCAGGAAAAATACAACTTCGCCATTACGCAGCAATGGCTCGACCATGTGCGCCTTTCGAGCGTCCGGTTGAACGATGGCGGGTCGGGATCGTTCGTCAGCCCCACCGGGCTGCTGCTGACCAACCACCACGTCGCTCTGGGGCAGCTGCAGAAGAATTCGACGCCCGAGCACGACTACGTCAAATCGGGCTTCTACGCGCGCACCTCCGAAGAAGAGATCAAGTCGCCCGATCTGGAAGTGAACGTCCTGGTCTCGATGGAGAACGTGACGGCCCGCGTGCAGGACGCCTTGAAAGGGTCGCGCAACGCGGAGCAGGAGTTCGCGAAACGCAAGGACGCGATCGCTGCCATCGAGCGCGAAAGCCTCGGGAAGACCGGATTCCGCTCCGACGTGGTTACGCTCTATCAGGGCGGGGAATACTGGCTGTATCGCTACAAGAAATACACGGACGTGCGGATCGTCTTCGCGCCGGAGCAGCAGATTGCGTTCTTTGGCGGCGATCCCGACAACTTCACGTATCCGCGCTACGACCTGGACTTCGCGCTATTCCGGGTGTACGAGAATGGCCGGCCCATCCAGAGCCAGACCTTTCTCAAGTGGAACCCCAGGGGCGCGGCCGACGGCGAGCTGGTATTCGTTTCCGGCCATCCCGGATCCACGCAGAGATTGGATACGCTGTCGCAGCTCGAAGCCGAGCGCGATATGTCCGAGCCTGCCACCTTGAAGATTCTTCACAACCGTATCGGCGCGCTGAAGAAGTATTCGGGGACCGGTCCGGAAGCCTCCCGGCGCGCGATGGCGCAGATCTTCAGCCTGGAAAACTCGCTGAAGGCTTACAATGGTCGCCTGCAAGGCTTGCAGGACAAGCGCGTGATGGATGCCAAGCGCGCGGATGAGACCAAGTTTCGGGCCCAAGTGGCGGCCAATCCGCAGTGGAAAGCTGCGTACGGGAACGCCTGGGACCAGATCGCCGCCGCCGAAAAGAAAGCCCAAACGCGTTTCAAGGAACAATATTTTCACGGATTGAACTCGGGCCTGGCGAATCTTGCCCAGCAGATCGTGCAATACGTCGCCGAGATCAAAAAACCGGATGGCGAGCGTCTGGCCGGCTACCACGAATCGCAACTCGAATCGTTGAAGCTGGGGATGTTCTCACCCGCGCCGGTTTACCCCGATATGGAAATCGCTCGTATCACGGGCGCGTTGGAGCTTGACCTGTCCGAAGTTGGTCCTAATGATCCGTGGGTCAAGCTGGTGATGAACGGGAAATCGCCGCGCGAGGTTGCGACGGAGCTGGTCAACGGAACCAAGCTTGCTGATCCGGAAGTGCGCAAGAAATTGATTGAGGGCGGTGAAGCTGCCTTGGCCGCATCCACTGACTCCATGATCGTGCTGGCGCGCAAGCTTGACACGATGCGGCGCGAGCTCAACAAGTGGTTTGAAGACAATGTCCAGAGCGTCGAGCAGCGCGCCGGTGAACAGTTGGGCAAAGCGCGTTTCGCCGCGTTTGGAAAATCGACCTATCCGGACGCGACGTTCACTTTACGTCTTTCCTATGGCCAAGTGAAGGGGTATCCCATGAATGGGACGATCGCTCCGCCCATGACCACGATGTTTGGTCTCTACGACCGGTCGGCCAGTTTCGGCAACAAAGGTCCGTTTGAGCTGCCGCAGCGCTATGTCGAGGGCCGCGACAAGCTGGATTTGTCGACACCGCTCAACTTTGTCAGCAGCAACGATATTATCGGCGGGAACTCCGGCTCGCCTGTGATCAATAAGAACGGTGAGATCGTGGGGCTGATCTTCGACGGCAACATCGAATCGCTGGTGGGCGATTTCGTTTATGAGGGCGAGACGAATCGCGCGGTGGCGGTCCACACGGCGGCGATCACGGAGGCGCTGCGGAAACTGTATGGGGCAGAATCTCTTGCTAACGAACTGCTAGTCGGTACTAAGTAGAGTGGAATTCGTAGCACCCTGGGAATCAACACCAGCAGAACGGGCCGCAGGATTTCTTGGCGAGCTCCGAAAGGAGATTTCCCCGGGGCACTGGCTGTATGAAATTCCCCTCCGCGCCCTTGCCCATTCGACTCGCAGCGACGATGTTCTGTTCGCACTCGACGACGGACGTGTTGTTGAGGTGCATCTAACCTGGGGAGGCATACCGGAGCGTGTACCATGGCCCACATATCAGGTTTACGAGAGTGTGGACCAGTGGGTCGCGAAGGCCGAATCCTAGCGGAGTAGGGCAGGTCTCCAGACCTGCGGCGGACTTTTAGTCCGCCAAAACGAAGGGCGGGGCTGAAGCCCCGCGCGGGCTAAAGCCCGCCCCACCAGGGATTAGTGACCCCAACTGAGCACGACGCCGCGCGTCTCATGATCGAATTGCGGCATCACCTGG
>Ga0310810_10007067_pt1 | contig 12758 bp, 13 predicted proteins | sample NCmetagenome_FD_207641 | JGI IMG/M metagenome (GOLD analysis project Ga0310810, IMG submission 207641) | Soil microbial communities from experimental microcosm in Duke University, North Carolina, United States - NC | ecosystem: Engineered > Artificial ecosystem > Soil microcosm > Unclassified ... | reverse complement strand
CGTGCTCCTGGTCGGTCCTCCCGGCACCGGCAAGACCCTGCTCGCCAAGGCCATCGCCGGCGAGGCCAACGTGCCGTTCTTCTCCATCTCGGGCTCCGATTTCGTCGAGATGTTCGTCGGCGTGGGTGCCTCGCGGGTGCGCGATCTCTTCGAGCAGGGCAAGAAGCACGCGCCCTGCATCATCTTCATGGACGAGATCGACGCCGTCGGCCGCCACCGCGGGGCCGGCCTGGGCGGCGGCCATGACGAGCGCGAGCAGACGCTGAACCAGCTCCTCGTCGAGATGGACGGCTTCGAGACCAACGAGGGCGTGATCCTGATCGCCGCCACCAACCGCCCCGACGTGCTCGACCCCGCGCTGCTCCGGCCCGGCCGCTTCGATCGCCAGGTGGTGGTCCCGCGGCCGGACGTGAAGGGTCGCGAGGAGATCTTGAGAGTTCACGCGCGACGCATCCCGCTGGCGCCGAACGTGGATCTCAAAGTCCTCGCCCGGGGTACGCCGGGCTTCTCGGGCGCTGATCTGGCCAACCTCGTGAACGAGGCGGCGCTGCTGGCGGCCCGGCAGAACAAGAAGCTCGTCGAGATGCTCGACTTCGAGAACGCCAAGGACAAGGTCCTCATGGGCGTCGAGCGTCGCTCGATGATCATCTCCGACACCGAGAAGCGCACGATCGCCTACCACGAGGCCGGTCACGCGCTGGTGGCCGACTTCCTGCCCGGCGCCGATCCGCTGCACAAGGTCACGATCATCCCGCGCGGCCGCGCCCTCGGCCTGACGATGCAGCTGCCGATGGACGACAAGTACAACTACTCGCGCGAGTACCTCATCAATCGCATCACGATCCTGCTCGGCGGGCGCACGGCCGAGGAGATCGTGCTGCAGCAGCAGACCACCGGCGCGGGCGACGACCTCGAGAAGGCCACCGAGATGGCCCGCAAGATGGTCTGCGAGTGGGGCATGTCCGACACGCTCGGCCCGCTCACCTTCGGCAAGAACGAGGAGCACATCTTCCTCGGCCGCGAGGTGGCGCGCCAGAAGGACTACAGCGAGCAGACGGCGCTGGCCATCGACGGGGAGATCAAGCGCATCGTCGTCGACTGCGCCACCCGGGCCAAGCAGATCCTCGAGGAGAACATCGAGAAGCTCCACGCCCTGGCCCGTGCGCTCCTCGAGCGCGAGTCGCTCGACTCCGAGGAGATCGCCCGCATCCTCCGCGCCCAACCCTTCACCGAGGCTCCCGCCCCGGCCTAGCTCGCCGTGGCGCGCGCAGTCCGGGCCGATCTGGCGGGTGTCACGGTCGGCGATGGCGTGCCGGTCGTCATCATAGGGGTCGTGAACGTCAGCCCCGAGTCGTTTCACTCGGGGTCCGTCTACCGGAGCGAGGAGGCGATCATGAGGGCGGGACTCGAGATGGTCGAGGCCGGCGCCGCCGTCATCGACGTGGGGGCTCGCTCGACCGCGCCGTACCTCGACACCGCCATCGACGACGCCACCGAGACCGAGCGGCTGGCCCGCGCGGTCGAGCTCCTCGCCGCCAAGCTCCCCGTGCCGATCTCCGCCGACACCTCCCGGCCTGGACCGGCCCGCGCCGCGCTCGATGCCGGAGCGCGCATCGTGAACGACGTCCGCACGCTGCGCGACCCGGAACTGGCGCGCCTGGTGGCCGCGCGCTCCGCCGGCGTGATCGTGATGGCGTCGCCGGCGCCAGCGACGCCCGCTGGCGGTCCTGCGCGCCTCGCAGCGCGACGATCTCGCGCGCATCGACGTCACGCCCCGCGTCGTGCCCGCGCGCATCAACAGAAGGGCGCTGCGCCCCTCGCGACCGTCCGCGCGCTGCTCACGGCTGGGCTGGGCCGGGCGCGAGCGGCGGGTGTCGCCGAGCGGCGCATCGTGCTCGACCCCGGCATCGGCTTCTTTCGCGGGGCGGGCGTCGCTTGGCCCGCCTGGGATGTGCGCGTACTGGCCGGTCTCGGTACGCTGCGGGCACTCGGCCGTCCGCTGGCGGTGGGCGTCTCGCGCAAATCTTTCATCGGGGCGCTCCTGCTTCAGCCCGATACCAGCGATCGTCTTTCCGGATCGCTCAGCGCGACGGCGGCGGCCGTGCTCGCCGGCGCCGCACTGATCCGCACGCACGACGTGGCGGCCACGCGCGACGCCGTGCGAGTGGCCGAGCGCATCCGCGGCGCCGGAGGCTCGCGGCCGTGAGCGGCCTGCTGGTCGGCTTCAGCTGGCGCGACGTTCTCGACATCTTGGTCGTCGCCGCGCTGATCTATCGCGTGCTGACGCTCTTCCGCGGCACGCGCGCGGTGCAGATCACGATCGGCCTGGCGGTGCTGGCGGGCGCGGCGATGACGGCGCGCGCGCTGGACCTGGCAAGCCTCGGCTGGCTGCTCGATCACTTCTGGTCGTTCTGGGTCGTGGCCCTGATCGTCGTCTTCCAGCCGGAGCTGCGACGCGCGCTGGGCTGGATCGGGCAGGGGCGCGTGCTGCAGGGGTTGCTCGGAGATTCGAGCGAGGGCGCGCGGGTCGTCGAGGAGATCGTGCGCGCGGCCGATTCACTGGCCTCGCGGCGCATCGGAGCCCTGATCGTCCTGGAGCGCGCCACCGGCCTGCGCCAGTATGCCGAGCTCGGCGTGGCGCTCGACGCGCTCGTCTCGGCGGATCTCCTCATCAGCCTCTTCCTGCCGTACTCGCCGCTGCACGACGGCGCCGTGTTCGTGCACGGCCCGCGCGTCGTCGCCGCCGGCTGCTTCCTGCCGCTGTCGCGCAACACGCAGATCGGCCGCTCGCTCGGCACGCGCCATCGCGCGGCCCTCGGCATCGCCGAGGAGACCGATGCGATCGCCGTCGTCGCCTCCGAGGAGACGGGCCGCCTGTCGGTCGCGGTCGCGGGGGCGATCGAGACGCTCGACGACGCGGCCGCGCTCCAGCGGCGTCTCGGCCAGCTCATGGGGCTCGGCAGGCGCTCGCCGGCCGGCACGCCCGCGCTCGGCGCCTTCCGGCGCTGGTGGAGTCGCCAGCCCGCGGTCGAGGCCGACGGTTCGGGCGGATCATCGCGGTCCTAGATGCTGCGCGCGGCCGGCCGTGACTGGCAGCTGAAGCTTCTGTCGATCGTGCTCGCGGTGGGCCTCTGGCTCTTCGTCGGCTCCGCCCAGCGCACCGAGGTTGCCCTGGCCGTGCCCATCGAGTACGTCGGCCTGGAGGGGCCGCTGGTGCTGGACGGGGCCCGCGAGGAGAGCGTGGAGGTCCAGGTGCAGGCCAGCCGCTGGTCCATCGAGCGGCTGAGCCAGGCCTCCCTGCGCGTGCGCGTGGACGTCTCGCGGCTGCAGGAGGGCCCCAACCTCGTGCATTTGCTGCCCGAGAACATCGAGGCCCCCCGCGGCGTGCGGGTCACCCGGGTGGCGCCGGCGTGGGCCAACGTGCGGCTGGCCCGGGCCTCTACCAAGACCGTTCCGGTGGTTGCCCGGGTCCTTGGTCAGCCCGCCCCCGACCATGTCCTCCGCCACATCGCCGTGCAGCCAGCGACTGTGGAGATCAGGGGGCCTCGCACTACAATCGAGTCACGGACTGCGGTCGACACGTTGCCGGTGGACGTGTCGGGCAGCCGCGAAGCGGTGACGCGGACGGTAGGCCTGGCGCTACCGGATTCCATCTATTCCGTCGACCGACGAACGGTCGAGGTCACCGTCGATATCCGACCGGAGGCAGCAATGCAGCAAGGGTCCTCGACTGGAGCCCGCCGGTGAGCCGGCTGTTCGGCACGGACGGCATCCGCGGCGTGGCCAACGAGCCGCCGCTCACTCCCGACCTGGCGTATCGCGTCGGCCGCGAGCTGACCGCGACCCTGGCCGCGCGCCGGCCCGGCGAGCGGGTCCGCGTCGTCATCGGCCGCGACACGCGGCGCTCGGGGCCACTGCTGGAGGCGGCGATGGTGGCCGGGCTCCTCTCGGCCGGCGCCGATTGCCTCACGGTGGGCGTGCTGCCCACGCCGGGCATCGCGCTCCTCACGCGCGCACTCGAGGCCGACGGCGGCATCGTGCTCTCGGCCTCCCACAATCCCTTCGAGGACAACGGCATCAAGCTGTTCTCGGCGGAGGGGACGAAGTTCCCCGACGCGTGGGAGGAGCAGATCGAGTCACGGCTGGCCGGCGCGGACGCCGCGCCCCGCGCCCGGGGGGCCGACATCGGACGGCTGACGCACTACGACCGTGCCGAGAAATACTACGTCGACTTTCTCTGCCGCTGCTTTCCGCTCGACCTGGCCGGCCTGACGGTGGCGCTCGACTGCGCCCACGGCGCGACCTACCGCGTGGCGCCGAGCGTCTTCCGTCACCTCGGTGCGCGCGTCATCACCGCCTCGGCGCGACCCGACGGCGTGAACATCAACGCCGGCTGCGGCGCCCTGCATCCGGAGAAGCTGCGGCAGCGTCTGATCGCGGTCAGGGCCGACGTCGGCTTCGCCTTCGACGGCGACGGCGACCGCCTGATCTCGGTCGATCACCTCGGTGAGATCCGCGACGGCGATTTCGCGCTGGCCATCGCCGGCCGCCACATGGCCGCGCGGGGCCGGCTCAAGGCCAACACCGTCGTCACCACGGTCATGGCCAATCTCGGGCTCGACGAGGCGCTGCGGGCCGCCGGGATCCAGGTGATCAAGACCCAGGTTGGCGACCGCTACGTGCACGAGGAGATGCAGCGCATCGGCGCCAACCTCGGTGGCGAGCAGTCGGGCCACCTCTTGTTCCCCGACCACGCGCCGACCGGCGATGGCATCCTCTCGGCGCTCGCGATCCTGGCGGTCGTGCGCGAGGCCGGCGAGCCGCTGGCCTCGCTCGCCACCTGCATGCGCAAGTTCCCCCAGGTGCTCGTCAACGTGCCGGTCTCGCGCAAGCCGCCCATCAATACCTTGCCGGGCGTGACCGCCCGCATCCGGGAGCTGGAGAGCGAGCTGGACGGGCGCGGACGCATCCTCGTGCGCTACTCGGGGACGGAGTCGCTGGCCCGGGTGATGATCGAGGGCGCCGACGACGTGCGCATCCGCACGATGGCCGACGACCTCGCCGCCGCCCTCCGCCGCGAGCTCGACCCCTGATGGGCGTACGCGGCGTGGGTGTGGATCTCGTGCGCATCCCGCGCCTGCGCGCGGTCATCGCGCGCTGGGACGAGCGGTTCCTGCGCCGCGTCTTCACCGAGGACGAGATCGCATACTGCCGGGCCCGCCGCGATCCGGTCATCCACTTCGCGGCCCGGTTCGCTGCCAAGGAAGCGGGGATGAAGGCGCTCGGCACCGGCGCCAGCGGCGGGGTGCAGTGGCGCGACCTCGAGGTGCGCCGCGAGCCGGGGCAGGCGCCGACGCTCGAGCTGCACGGACGCTCGCGCGAGCTGGGGCTGGCCCGCGGCGGCCGTCGGGTCCTGCTGGCCCTCAGCCACGACGGCGACTACGCGCTCGCCCAGGCCCTGCTGGTGGACGATGATCCGGCTGTGTCCGCGGATCCGGCGACTCGCTAGCGTGGCCGTCGGCGCGCTCCTGCTCTCCGGCTGCGCGACCGCGCGCGTGGACGTGCCCTCGAACGCGGCCGGCGGCCAGATCGCCGTGCGGCCCGGCCGGGCCGGGCTCGTCGTCGCCGCGCCGCACGGCACCAGCGACGTCAACACCGCCGACATGGCCGCGGAGATCGCCCGGCGCACCGGGTTCGGCCTCGTCGTCGCCACCGGCTTCGGCCTGGACGACGAGGACAGCGCGTCGCCGGCCCGCCGCTACCAGGTGAACCGTCCGCTGCAGGGTGTGCCGGGCCGGCCACCCGATGAACAGGCGCCGACCGACGCCGCCCGCATCGTCTACGACGCCTACGAGCAGAGCGTGCTGGGGGCCGCCCAGGGCGCGCTGCGCTTCTTCGCCGAGATCCACGGCAACAATCGCGCACAGTGCGCGGGCCAGATCGAGATCGCCACCGTCGGCATCGACGTGGAGCTGGCGCGCCGGCTGCGCGCGCTGGCCGAGCTGATCCGCGACGCGCACCTGCGCGCGCACGACGACGTCCAGCGCCTGGCCGTGCTCGTCGAACCGGCCGACGACGTCACCTATCGCGCCTCGGCGGCCAAGCGCGAGGGGATCCTGCGCCTGCCCGAGCGCGCACTGCACATCGAGCTGCCGCGCTGCGCGCGCCGCGACTGGCGCGAGATCTACACCGCGATCCTCGCCGACTTCCTCGACCAGGCCGTGACCCTTCCGATCGGTCGCTAGTCGCCCCCGTGAACGGCGAGGTCGCCGCCCGCTCGATGGGCCCGCGGCGCGCGCGCCTGGATGGCTCGCCTGGCGCCGTAAGCTCGATCCGGGCTCGGCAAGCTCGGACCCCCCATCCCCCGACGGGGGTTGGCGCGTGGCCACTTCGAGTTGTGGGCGGCTTGCTCCCCGAGCCCGAATCGAGCAACGGCGCGGACGGCTCGCCATGATGGCGCGCGCGCGGCGAACCCATCGAGCGGGCGGCGACCTCGCCGTTCACGGTCAGGCCTAGCGATGCTGGCGGTTTTGACCTCGGAGGAGATGAGGCGGGTCGACGCGCGGGCGATTCGCGAGCTCGGCATTCCGGGCGCGACGTTGATGGAGAACGCGGGGCGGGGGGCGGCGGACGTCATCATCCGGGCGTTGCCGGAGCTGGGGTTACCGGCGCGTGGTGTGCGGGTGGCGATCGTATGCGGCAAGGGGGGCAACGGCGGCGACGGGTTCGTCGTGGCACGGCGGCTCAAGCAGGCGGGGCATCGCGTGGAGGTCTTCCTGCTGGCGCCGCGTGCCGACGTGCGGGGCGAGGCGGCCGGCAAGCTCGCGGAGATGGAGCGGCGCGGTCTGCGCGCGCGCGTCGTCGAGGACGAGGCGGCGCTGGCGCGCGGGCTCGCCGGCGCCCGGCTCGTCGTCGACGCGATCCTCGGTACGGGCGCACGGGGAGCGCCGGCGCCGCTGATCGCCCGGGCGATCGAGCTCATCAATGCGAGCGGCCAGCCGGTGGTGGCGCTCGACGTGCCCTCGGGCATGTCGGCGGACGGCGCGGCGAGCGAGGGGCCGGCCGTGCGGGCGCGGCTCACGCCGACGTTCGCCGGGCTCAAGCGCGGGCTCGTCGCGGGGCCCGGCGTCGCGCTGGCGGGCCGCGTGAGCGTGGTGGACATCGGCGTGCCGCGCGCGGAGGTCGAGCGCGGCATCACGACCTTCGTGCTCGAGGCGGCCGACGTCGCCCGTCACTTCCCCCGGCGACCGCGCGAGACCCACAAGGGCAGCTACGGCCATCTCCTGGTCGTCGCCGGCTCGGTCGGCAAGACCGGCGCGGCCGCGCTGGCCGGTCAGGCGGCGCTGCGAGCGGGGGCGGGGCTGGTGACCGTCGCGACCGCGCTCTCCGCGCAGCCCGTCGTGGCCGGCCTGCTGCTGGAGGCCATGACCGAGCCGCTGCCCGAGACGAGCGCGCGCTCGCTCGCGCTGACGGCGCTGGAGCCGATCCGCGAGCTGGCCGGCCGGCGCGACGCGGTGACCCTGGGCCCGGGGCTCGGCCTCGACGAGTCCACGCAGGCGCTGGCGCGCACGCTCGTGTTCGAGTGCGAGCGGCCGATGGTCGTCGACGCCGACGCGCTCACCGCGCTGGCCGGACACCTCGAGCGGCTCCGCGGCGCGCCGGCCGCGCGCTGCCTCACGCCTCATCCCGGCGAGATGGCGCGGATCATCGGCGCCAGCGTGGCCGACGTGCAGCGTGACCGCATCGCCACGGCCCGTCAGTTCGCGACCGCGTGGGAGGCGCCGGTCGTGCTCAAGGGCGCCAGCAGCGTGATCGGATTGCCGGACGGCACCGTGCTGCTCAATCCGACCGGCAATCCCGGGATGGCCAGCGGCGGCACCGGCGACGTGCTCTCCGGCGTGCTCGGCGCGTTCCTGGCCCGCGGGCTGGCCGCGGAGTCGGCGCTGCCCGCCGCGGTCTATCTGCACGGCCTGGCCGGCGACGTCGCGGCCGAGCGCGTCGGCGAGGAGTCGCTGATCGCCAGCGACGTGATCGCCGCGCTGCCGGACGCGTTCAGGCGGATCGGTGCCGGCGCGTGAGCTGACCGCCCTCACGCCGGAGGAGACGACGGCGGCCGGCGTCGCGCTGGGCCGCACGCTCGCTCCCGGCGACGTCGTGGCGCTGTACGGTGGGCTCGGCGCCGGCAAGACCTGCTTCACGCAGGGGCTCGTCGCGGGCCTGGGTGTGCAGACGCGAGCCACGAGCCCGACCTTCGTCCTCGTGAACGAGTACCAGGGCCGGCTGCCCGTGCATCACGCGGATGCCTACCGCACCAGCAGCCTGACCGAGCTGATCGACCTCGGGCTGCTCGATCTCCTCGGCGGCGACGGCGTGACGATCGTCGAGTGGGCTGATCGGGCCGAGGCGCTGCTGCCCGCGCGCGCCATCCGCGTGCGCATCGACGGGCTGGGCGACGAGCCCCGGCGCATCACCATCGAGGATCCGCGCGCGCCGGCCGGGAGCGTATCGAACAATCCACGTTGACCGCCGTCGGGCCAGGCCGTACGAAGACCCATGGCGATCGATCAGTGGCCCGTCGGCGAGCGCCCGCGCGAGCGGCTCTACTACCACGGCGCCGACGCGCTCGCGGATGCCGAGCTGCTGGCGCTGCAGCTCGGCTCGGGCCGGCGTGGTCACGACGCCGTGCACGTCGCCCGCGAGATGCTCGCCACCTACGGATCGCTGGCCGCGGTGGCCGGCCGCGAGCTCGTCGAGCTCGCCCGGTGGCCCGGCGTGGGCCGCGCCAAGGCGGCGCGCCTGGTGGCCGCGTTCGAGCTCACGCGCCGGCTGCGCGCGCGCACGCCGGGCGTGCGCACGGTGCTCGGCAGCCCCGCCGAGGTCCACGCCGCCTTCGCGCCGCTCATGGAGGACCTGCCGCGCGAGGTGTTCCGGGTGGCGCTGCTCGACGCCCAGAACGTGCTGCTGCGGGACCTCAGCATCTCCGAGGGCACGCTGTCCACGAGCCTCGTCCACCCGCGGGAGGTGTTCCGGCCCGCCATCCTCGAGCCCGCGGCGTCGATCGTGCTGCTGCACAATCACCCGAGCGGCGATCCCACGCCCAGCCGCGAGGACGTCCGGCTCACGCGGCAGCTGGCGGAGTGCGCGCGCCTGCTGGATCTGAGGATCAACGACCACGTGGTCATCGGCCGCGGACGTTACGTGAGCCTGGCCGAGCGCGGTATCCTCTGAGCCAGGGCCGGGCGGACCGCACGGGCCCACGGAGGGCGCGATGGCCATCAAGGTGAGGAACGTGGGGCACGTGGTGCTGAAGGTCCAGGATCTCGAGCGAGCGGCGCGCTTCTACCGCGACGTGCTCGGGCTCAAGGAGGTCGCGCGCGGCAACTTCGGCCGGCCGATGGCCTTCTTCTCGACCGGCGACAACCATCACGACGTGGCGGTGCTGGAGGTCGGCGCCGGCGCGGCCCGGCCGGAGGCCGGGGCCGTCGGGCTCTATCACGTCGCGCTGCGCATCGGGACCACGCTCGACGAGCTGCGCGCGGCCAAGGCTCACCTGGAGGCGCACGGCTACACCAAGCTGCGCCTGACCGATCATCGCGTGAGCCAGTCGATCTACCTGGACGATCCGGACGGCAACGGCGTGGAGCTCTACGTGGACGGCGATCCGCAGATCTGGCGTCAGGACCCGAGCTCGGTGGCCTCGGTCGGGCCGCTCACACTCTGAGCGGCCCCATCAGTCAGCTCTTCGCCAGCTTCTCGATCTCCTTGCGGGAGAGTGTCTGCAGGCGGGTGAGGAGGCCCTTCACCTTCCGCTCCGAGGAGTGATCGGCGAGGATCAGCTTCCTGGATCGGCTGCCGTTGGCGATGTATGCGACCCAGTCGTCGAGGTTGGGCGTGCCGCGGTAGGCGACCGTCACCCCGCTCAATCGCATCCGCCGCCGTCCTTCAACCTTCGCGAGTGGTTTCCGACCCTCCATCGCGGTGTCGCCCTCTCAGTGTGTGCCGGTCGGGAATGACCGAAGTGCCAATGTGGGAGAGATGTGGTGCACGCCGCGTAAAGTACGAGCGCCGAGATTTCACTGTCAAGGGCTCGTTTGCACCCGTCAAGTGCGCGCTTCGTGCGCGGCAGCGCCGCTTCGCCCAGTCATCATCGGCAAATAATTCCGACAGGCGGAGATTGTGGACGAATGATGCGGCGATTCGTCGGCCCCGCCGCGTGACCCTGCGTCAGATCTGACCTTTTCTCGCACTGTGAATTCATGTGGACAAGTGGATAAGCTGTGGGCAACTTTCTGGGCCTCAGCGCGCGCGGATGAGGTGTTCGAGGATCCGACGGGCCAGGATCGGGCCGCGCGTGATGAACGCCGTGAAGTAGGAGACCGCCCGCGCGCCCTCGTCGAGCAGCGCGGCGGCCTTGTCGGGCGCATCGACGCCGCCGGTGGCGATGATCTCGAGCGCCTCGCCGAAGCGCTTGCGCGTGCGCCGCAGGTTCGCCAGCGTGGCCTCGAAGATCGCCGGCCCGCTGAGCCCGCCGGCGTGCTGGGAGAGCCGCGGCTCCTCGATGCGGCGCGTGTTGCCGTAGTTGACGATGCGCACGCCAGCCTGCAGCGCGGCGGGGATGATGTCGCGCTCGTTGGCCTCGGCGAAGTCCGGTGAGAGCTTGACGATGAGCGGGCGCGGCGACACCGCGACCAGCGCCTCCAGCACGGCCCGCAGCTCGCGCGGCCGCTCGTTCCACGCGTAGACGAGCTTGGTGTTGGGCGAGGAGATGTTGATCTCGACCAGGTCGCCGAGCGGTGCGAGCGCGCGCACCAGCGCCACGTAGTCCTCGACGCTCTCACCGCCGACGCTGACGATGAGCGGCACGCGATGCGGCAGGGTCGCGATCGAGGCCTGGAACGCCTCGAGCCCCGGGTTGTGAAAGCCGTTGCAGTTGACCAGGCCGGGCCCGGCGGCCGAGCGATGACGCACCAGGTTCGGCAGGGGATGGCCGGGTCGCGGGTTGACGGTGATGGTCTTGGCGGTGACCGCGCCGAAGCCGAGCCCCATCGCCCGGCGCAGGATGCGGGGATCGTAGTACTGGGCGGCGAGGATGAGCGGGTTGGCGAGCGCCACGCCGCCCAGGGTGGTGCGCAGGCGCGGATGGTCGAGGCGAAAAAGCCCGACACGATCGAATGGCAGAAGGCGCAGCGCCGTCTGACCCAGTGAGATGGCCGTCGTCTCCGGCACGCGGCTGAGCACGCCAGCGTAGAAGGCACGGTAGAGCGCGGCCACGGCGCGGGTCATCGTTGCGAAGCGGCCCGAGGATAGCACGGGGCTCCGCGCCCGCCGGTCCCGCCAGCCTTGACCTGGGCAGGGGGGGCCGCTAGGGTAGCGCTCAGGGGAGGGGCCAGGCCGATTGTGACTCGCTGGATCGTGGTCGGCGTCGCACTCCTCGTCACGGCGTGCGCCTCGGCCGGGTCGATCCCATCGCAGGTCGGCGCCGAGCGCGGCGCGGCGGTGGCAGGCTTCGCGTTCGCGACCGATACCTTCGCGTTTCCCAACGAGATCCGCGCGCGGCACCCCGATCGTCCCGACCTCTATGCGAACTACTGCTTCGTGCTGGCCCGCGGTCTCCGCCAGTTCTTCGCGTTCGCGCGCTTCGATCCCGGGGCCCCGCGCCTGACGCCCGAGGCGTACGTCGAGCGCGTGCGCGCGGTCATCGATCGTGCGCCCTGGGATGCGCCGCTGCCGGCCCAGGCGCGCATCGTCATCCCCGGCTACGCCACCCTGCGCGAGTTCTCGCGCGATCAGGAGCCAGCACTCAAGCAGGCGCTGGGCGGCCGGATCGGGAGCCTGCTGCACTGGAGCAACTGGCGCGTGGCCTTCCCGGTGACGCGCGGGCAGCAGGGCGACGTCGCGCGCGAGATCGTCGCCGAGCTCGACGCCGGGCGCCTGGTGCAGATGCTCGTCACCAACTGGCCCAAGCCCGAGCTGAACCACACCGTCGTCGCCTTCGCGTACCGCGCCGGGTTCCGGGGGATCGATCTGACGGTGTGGGATCCGAACGATCCAAGCCAGCCGGGGACGGTCACCTTCGAGCGCGAGCGTGGGCGCTTCTTCGCGAGCCATCTCTACGACACCGAGCTCGGGCCGATCCGTGCCTTCCGGATGCACAGCTCGTGGTGGCTGTGAGCAGCGAGGCGCTGGGCGCAGCGGCCGCGGTGCCGGCGCCGCCCCGCTGGTACACGCACCGTCTCAACCGTCCAGCGGTGTATCGCGCCGGCGCGATGCTGGCCGGCGCGCTGCCGCGGCGAGTGCGCCTGGCGCTGGCCCGGGGCCTGGCCGGCCGCGCGGCGGGATGGTTCCCCGCCGAGCGGGCCCGCGTGCGCGCCAACGTCGCGCGCGTGCGCCCCCAGGCGAGCCCCGCCGAGCGCGAGGCGCTGGTGGCCGACGTCTTCCGCCACTTCGCCGTCTGCTTCGCGGACCTCATCTCCACCAACCGCAGCGAGGCTCGGCCCGACCGGCTCGTGACGCGCATCGAGGGCGATGAGCACTTGCGGGCGGCGATCGCCGAGGGCCGCGGCCTGGTGCTGGTGACTGCGCACATCGGCAACTGGGAGCTGGGCGGCCGGCTGCTCGCCACGCGGCTGCAGCGCCCCACCCACGTGATCGTCGCCGCCGAGGCCAATCCGCGCGTCGAGCGCTTCCTGCGCGGCGGGCCCTCGCCGGTCCGCTTCGTGCGCCGGGGCGATCCCACCGCGATGGTGCCGCTGGTCTCG
>Ga0310810_10007066_pt1 | contig 12758 bp, 11 predicted proteins | sample NCmetagenome_FD_207641 | JGI IMG/M metagenome (GOLD analysis project Ga0310810, IMG submission 207641) | Soil microbial communities from experimental microcosm in Duke University, North Carolina, United States - NC | ecosystem: Engineered > Artificial ecosystem > Soil microcosm > Unclassified ... | reverse complement strand
GGCCAGCGCCGACGCCGAGGGCCGATCGCGGCGCAGCACCGTGAGTCCGATCGCGCCCACGACCGCCCCCGCGCCCACCGCCGACATCAGCAGGCCGAAGCCGTGCGCACCCTCGTGCAGCACCTGGTAGGCGATGAGCGGGACGATCACGTTGAAGTTCAGCACCAGCAGGCTGACGACGACCATGAGGCCGAGCGTGAACGTGATGCCCGGGGTCCTGGCCGCGAAGCTCAGTGCGCCCAGCAGCCCGGCCCGCAGGCCCACGCGACCGGCCGGATCGGGACGCCCGTCGGTACGCATCGCCAGCAGCGCGGCCAGCACGGCCAGGAAGCTCACGCCGTTGAGGAAGAACGCCAGCGCCACGCCGAAGCGCGCGATGAGCAGCCCGGCCACCGCCGGGCCCACGATGCGCGCGCCGTTGAAGACGACGGAGTTGAGCGCGACGGCATTGGGCACGTCGCCCTTGCCCACCAGATCGCTGATGAAGGCCTGGCGGGCGGGAATGTCGATGGCGCGGCCCAGGCCGTAGATGGCCGCGAGCACCGCGACGTGCCAGTAGCGCACGTGCCCGCTGCCGACCAGTGCCGCCAGCACGAAGGCCTGCACCATCATCGTGGCCTGGGTGATCAGGATGATGCGGCGCTTGCGCACGCGATCCGTCACCAGGCCGCCGACCGGCGAGAGCAGCAGCACCGGGATGAACTGCAGCGCGCTCACCAGTCCGAGCTGCAAGGGCGACTGGGTCAGCTCCAGCACCAGCCAGGCCTGTCCCACGCTCTGCATCCAGGTGCCGATGAGCGAGACGAGCTGACCGCCCCAGAACAGGCGGAAGTCGCGATGACGAAGCGCGCTGAGCGAGCCCACGCCGAGCCGGGCGTTCGGGCGGGTCATCGAGGCGTGCCGCGAGGCCGGATTCCTGTAATGCGGTCGAGCGTAGGCAGCTTGGCGCGAGCGGTCAAGCGCGATTTACCGATGGGCCTGGGCTAGAATGCCGGGCGAGTGGAGGAGCCCGTCATGCCCAGCGCCGCGGCACCGCTGACCCAGATCGAGATCGACCAGCGCGTCTACGATCTCTACGACGAGTACTGCCACGGGCGCATCGACCGCCGCGAGTTCCTGCAGCGGGCCAGCCTGATCGTCGGCGGCCTGGCCATGGCCCAGGCGCTGCTGCCGCGCTACGCGCTGGCCCAGACGATCTCGTTCACCGATCAGCGCATCAAGGCGAAGTACATCACCTATCCCTCGCCGGGCGGCACCTCCGGCACGATGCGCGGCTACCTCGTGCAGCCGGCCGGTCCCGGCCCGTTCCCGGCCGTGCTCGTGATCCACGAGAACCGCGGGCTCAATCCCTACATCGAGGACGTGGCGCGCCGGGCCGCCACCGAGGGCTTCGTGGCGCTGGCTCCCGACGGGCTCTTCCCCGTCGGCGGCTATCCCGGCAACGACGACGACGGGCGCGCGCTGCAGGCGGGCCTCGATCAGGCCAAGCTGCGCACCGACATGCTCAACAGCGCGCGCCTCCTCAAGACGCACGCGCTGTCCACGAAGAAGCTCGGCGTCACCGGCTTCTGCTGGGGCGGCAGCACGACGAACTACCTCGCGGTGGCCCTCGGCGCGGATCTCCAGGCGGGCGTGCCGTTCTACGGCGCAGCGGCCGAGACCGCCTCGGTGCCGTCGATCAAGGCGCCGCTGCTGATCCAGTACGCGGAGAACGACGAGCGCATCAATGCGCTGTGGCCGGCGTACGAGGCGGCGCTGAAGGCCGCCAACGTCAGTTACGAGATGCATCAGTATCCCGGCACGCAACACGGCTTCCACAACAACTCGACGCCGCGCTACCACGAGCCGTCGGCCAAGCTCGCCTGGGAGCGGACCATCGCGTTCTTCAAGAAGCACCTGGCCTGAGAACACGGAGACCATGAGCGACCTCACGCCCGCCGTCCGCGCCGACCTGGCCTCGACCGGCAAGCTCCGCGCCGCGATCAACTACGGCAACTTCATCCTCGCCACCAAGGACAGGGCCACCGGCGAGTCCCGCGGCGTGGCGATCGATCTCACCCAGGAGATCGCCCGGCGGCTCGGCGTTCCCGTCGAGATCGTCGCCTACGACAGCGTTGCGATCATGGGCGACGCCGCGCCCAGCGGCGTGTGGGACATCGCCTTCCTGGGCTCCGATCCCAAGCGCGAGGCGCTGATGAGCTTCACCGCCGCGTACCTCGAGATCGAGGCGACCTATCTCGTGCGCGGCGACTCGCCGCTGCGCACGGCCGCCGAGGTCGATCGCGACGGCGTGCGCGTCGCCGCACCGGCCCGCGCCAACTACGAGCTCTACCTGAGCCGCAACCTCAAGCACGCCCGGCTCGTGTCGACGGCCGGCCACGACGAGGCGTTCACCGCGCTCAAGGCCGGCCAGGTGGAGGCGATGGCCGGGCTCACGCAGGCGCTGCACGACCGGCTGCCGCAGCTGGCGGGCGCGCGCATCGTCGAGGGCCGGTTCATGGGCGTGCAGCAGTCGATCGCCGTCCCCAGGGGGCGCGACGCCGGCCTCACCTTCCTGCGTCGCGTCGTCGAGGACGCGAAGGCCTCGGGGCTCGTCGCCCGCGCCATCGAGCGCACCGGCGCGCGCGGCGTCTCCGTCGCGCCGCCCGCCAGGTAGTCGTCCGCTCCTCGTGTCGCCACCCGCCACTGACGTCGGGAGCTCGAGCGCGCGCGCGTCGCGCGGTGGGCCGGAGTCCGCCTACGCGTGGACACGGCTGTTCGTGGCCCTGCTGCTGTCGGGCATCGGCGGCGTCGGGATGTGGTCGGTGATCGTGGCCCTGCCCGCGGTGCAGGCCGAGTTCGGCGTGGCCCGCTCCGCGGCGTCGCTGCCCTACACCACGACGATGATCTGCTTCGGCTTCGGCGGCATCCTGATGGGACGGCTGTCCGACCGCTTCGGCATCTTCGTGCCGGTGACAGCCGGTGCGGTGGGCCTGGGGCTCGGTTACGCGGCAGCGAGCCAGGCGACGAGCCTCTGGCAGTTCATCCTCACCCAGGGGCTGCTGGTGGGCGTGGCCGGCTCGGTCGCGTTCGCCCCCCTGCTCGCCGACACGTCGCTCTGGTTCACACGGCGCCGCGGCATCGCCGTGGCGATCATCGCCAGCGGCAGCTACCTGGCCGGCACGGTGTGGCCGCCGATCATCCAGCACTTCATCCAGACCGCGGGCTGGCGCCGTACCTACCTGGGCGTGGCCGTCGTCTGCGTGGTGACGATGGTGCCCCTGGCGCTGGTGCTGCGGCGCCGCTCGCCGCTCGTGTCCAACGCGACGGCGACGACGGACCTGGCGCTGCGCGCGGCGCGGCCGATCGGGATGTCACCGGCGGCGCTGCAGGGGCTGCTGGTCGTCGCCGGGCTCACCTGCTGCGTGGCGATGTCGATGCCGCAGGTCCACATCGTGGCGTACGCCGGCGATCTCGGCCATGGCACCGCGCACGGCGCGAGGATGCTCTCGCTCATGCTCGGCCTCGGCATCGTGAGCCGTCTGGCCTCGGGCTGGATCTGCGATCACATCGGCGGCCGCCTCACACTGCTGGTGGGCTCGAGCCTGCAGGCGCTGGCGCTGATCCTCTTCCTGCCCTTCACCGGCCTCGTCCCGCTCTACGTGCTCTCGGCGCTGTTCGGCCTCTTCCAGGGCGGCATCGTGCCGTCCTACGCGGTCATCATCCGCGAGGTCTTTCCGCCCCGGGAGGCCGGCGTCCGCGTGGCGACCGTGCTCATGGCGACGGTCTTCGGCATGGCGCTGGGCGGCTGGATCTCCGGCGTGATCTACGACCTGACCGGCTCGTACCACGCCGCGTTCCTCAACGGCGTGCTCTGGAACCTCCTCAACCTCGCGATCGCCGTCAGCCTGCTGCGCACGCCGGCGCGGCCGGTCCCTATCCCGACCTGATCATCCCGCGCGCCCACCAGGCTTTTCCCCAGCCTGGCTAGAAAATACCTAGGTGCTGGCGCAGATCGATGCCCGTCGTGCTCACGGCGTCGGCCGTGCCGGCGAAGACGACGCGACCGCTGTTGAGGATCACCACATCGTCGGCCACCTCGAAGACCAGGCGCGGGTTCTGCTCGACCAGCACGATCGAGAGCCCCTGGGCCTTGAGCCGTCGCACCGTCGCCATCACCTCGGCGACGAGCTGGGGCGCCAGGCCCTCCGAGGGCTCGTCCATCAGGAGGACGCGCGGGTTGGACATCAGCGCGCGCCCGATGGCCAGCATCTGCTGCTCGCCGCCGGAGAGCGAGCCGGCGAGCTGGCGGTGCCGCTCGCGCAGGCGCGGGAAGACGCCGTAGACCGTCTCGAGCGTCCACGCCGCGGCCCGACCGTCGCGCGGCGTGCGGCCGGCCACGACCAGGTTCTCGCGCACCGAGAGATTGCGGAAGACGCGCCGGCCCTGCGGCACCAGCGCCACCCCCCGCGCGGCGATCCGCTCGGGCGTGTCGCCGGTGACGCGGTGACCGTAGACCGCGACGTGGCCGGCCCGCGGCGGCAGCAGGCCGACCGTCACGCTCATCGTCGTGGTCTTGCCCGCACCGTTGCGGCCGAGCAGGCCGAGCAGTCGCCCCTCGCCCAGCTGCAGCGACACACCGCGCAGGACGTGGCTATCCCCGTAGAAGGCGTCCACGCCGTCCAGGAGCAGCGCCTCACTCACCGAGGTAGATCTCCCGGGTGCGGGGATGGGCGACCACCTCGCTGCGCGTGCCCTCCACCACGACCTCGCCGAAGTGCAGCACCGTGATGCGCTCGGCGAAGTCGAGGGCCACGTCCATGTCGTGCTCGATCATCACGATCGTCACGTCGCGCGGGATGCCGCTCACCACGGCCAGCACGTCGCGCCGCTCCTCCACGGACAGCCCCGCGAACGGCTCGTCGAGCAGCAGCAGCCGCGGGCTCTGGGCCAGCGCCATGGCGATCTCCACCCGACGCCGCTCGCCGTAGGAGGTCTCGCGCAGCGGGCGATCGGCCAGCGCGTCCAGTCCCACCCGGGCCAGGGTCTCGCGGGCCCGGGCCAGCAGCGCCGTCTGGCGATCGAGACGGGCGAACGGGTTCCAGCGCAGCCGCGAGAGCCCGAGCAGCGCGAGGGTCACGTTGCGCAGCAGGGTCTCGCCCGGGAAGAGCGTGATGATCTGATAGGTACGCGCCATGCCGAGATGGAAGCGCCGGCGGCTGGACAGGCGCGTGATGTCGCGGCCGAAGAGCGAGACGGAGCCCCGGTCGGGCGCGAGCTCGCCGGTGATGAGGTTGAACAGCGTCGTCTTGCCCGCGCCGTTGGGGCCGATGATCAGCCGCCGCTCGCCGGCCCCCACGACCAGGTCGACGCTCGAGGTGACGCGCAGTCCTCCGAAGGACTTGTCCATGCGCTGCACGGCGAGGGCCGGGGTCGTCGACATGAGCGGCGGCCGGATTATCCCACGGGCTTGACACGCCCCGCGGGCGCGTGAGAAAGCATGCAGCACCCGCGCGACGCGAGCGCGGAGCCCCGGGAGGTCCTCGATGACCCGAGCTGCCCGCATCGTGCTCACCGCGCTCGTGCTGGCCCTGATCGCCGTCCCCGGCTCCGGCCCCGCCCAGCCCCGGCCGCTCAGGCCCTGGACCTTGATCCTCGACTTCGTCCCCACCGGCGAGTACGTGCCGCACTACACCGCGCTCGAGAAGGGCTGGTACAAGGACGAGGGCCTCGACGTGAAGATCCTCCGCGGCCAGGGCTCCGGCGACACCATCAAGCGCATCGCCGCCGGCCAGGGCGAGGTCGGCATCGCCGACATGTCAGCGCTGATCGCGGCGCGCGCCAACACCGACGTGAAGGTGAAGGGCATCGCGCTCTGGTATCGCCGCCCGCCCCACGGCGTCTTCGTGCGCAGCGACTCGCCGATCAAGACGCCGAAAGACCTCGAGGGCAAGAAGCTCGCGATCTCGGCCGGCAACAGCCACCAGATCCTCTGGCCGGTCTTCGAGAAGCTCTCCGGGCTCAAGCCGGGCTCGGTCACGTGGGTGACGATGGACGCCGCCTCGATGCCACCCTCGCTCATCCGGGGCACGGTCGACGCCGTGCCCTTCTTCGTCGTGCACGAGGCGCGCATCCGCAAGATCGCCAGGCAGCAGAACGTCGACCTCCGCCTGCTGGCGGCGTGGGCCGATCTCGGCCTCGATCTCTCCTCCACCTCGCTGGTGGCGCGCGAGGAGACGATCGCCAGGGACCCCGACGGGCTCAAGGCCTTCTTGAGAGCCACGATCAAGGGCGCGGATTACGCGTTCCGCGACAAGCACTACGACGAGGGGGTGGGCTACGTCGTCAAGCACCACCCCGAGGTCGATCCCGACGGCGCGCTCGGCGCCGCCCAGGTCGCCACCCGCTTCGTTTACGCCGAGGAGGTCGTCGCCGGCAAGGCCGCGGTCGGCCAGTTCGATGCGGCCCGCCTGGAGAAGACGCGCGACACCTACACGCAGTACCTCGAGCTCAAGCGCAAGGTGCCGCTGGAGGAGCTGTACACGAACGATCTGCTGCCGCGGTGATCCGTCTCGACCACGTCGAGAAGACCTACCGCACGCGTCGGGGCGACCTCGTGCACGCCGTCGAGGACATCACGCTCGACGTCGCCGACAACCAGTTCGTCACGCTGGTCGGCGCCAGCGGCTGCGGCAAGAGCACGCTGCTCAAGCTGGTGGCCGGGCTCACGACGGCCACGCGCGGCACCGTCACCATCGACGGCCAGGCGGTGCGCGAGCCCTTCCCCGACGTCGGCTTCGTCTTCCAGCATCCGGTCCTGCTGCCGTGGCGCTCCGTCCTCGACAACGTGCTCTTCTCCGTCGAGATGCTGGGCCGCGACGTGCGCCAGTACCGCAAGCCCGCCGGCGACCTGCTCGAGCTGACCGGCCTCGGCGGCTTCGAGACGAAGTATCCGCGCGAGCTGTCGGGCGGCATGCAGCAGCGGGTAGCGATCTGCCGGGCGCTCCTGCCCGACCCGAGCCTCCTGCTGATGGACGAGCCGTTCGGCGCGCTGGACGCGATGACGCGCGAGGAGCTGAGCCTCGAGCTGCTGCGCATCTGGGAGGAGCGGCGCAAGACGATCCTCTTCGTCACCCACAGCATCCCCGAGGCGATCCTGCTCGCCGATCGGGTCGTGGTGATGACGCCGCGCCCCGGCCGCGTCGCCCGCGTGCTCGACGTGGACCTGCCGCGGCCGCGCACCATGGACCTGGAGTTCGATCCGCGCTTCAAGCAGGCCAGCGACGAGGTGCGCGACCTCATCTTCGGCGGTCGGAGCGCCGCCGCACGATGAGAGGCCGGCGCGCGCTGGCCGAGATCGCGGTGCCCGCGCTCACCCTGGTGGGAGCGCTGGCGGCGTGGGAGGCGGCCACCCGCCTGTTCCGCATCCCGAGCTTCGTCATGCCGGCGCCGTCGGCCATCCTCGGCGAGGGCTGGGAGTGGCGCTACCGGTTCATCCATCACACCTGGGTCACGCTCTACGAGACCCTCGGCGGCTTCGCGCTCTCGCTGGCTGTCGGCGTGCCGCTGGCGGTGCTGATCGTCTACTCGCCGGCGCTGCGCCGCGCGCTCTATCCGCTCATCGTGCTCATGCAATCCGTGCCCAAGATCGCCATCGCGCCGGTCCTGCTGCTGATGCTGGGCAATGGCCAGTGGCCGAAGCTGGTCGTCGCCTTCCTCGTCGCGTTCTTTCCGATCGTCGTCGACACGGCCACCGGGCTGGCCTCCACACCGCCCGAGCTGCTGGACCTCAGTCGCTCGTACCGGGCCAGCGCGTTCAAGACCTTCCTGAAGGTGCGGCTGCCGATGGCGATGCCGTTCGTCTTCGCCGGCGCCAAGGTGGCGATCACGCTGTCGGTCATCGGGGCGGTGGTCGGCGAGTTCGTCGGCTCCGACGAGGGGCTCGGCTACGTGATCCTCTCGGCCACCTCGTACTGGAAGACCGAGGTCGCGTTCAGCTCGATGATCCTGCTCTCCCTGATGGCGATCGTGCTGTTCGGTGCCGTGTCGCTCGTCGAGCGCCTGGCCTGTCCCTGGCTGGCGCCGGCCGGAGAGGAGTGACCGCATGAAGACGCTCATCCACGGCGGCGATGTCGTCGCCTACGCCGCGGGCGGCCATCGCCTGGTCCGCAACGGCGCGCTCGTCTTCGAGGACGACCGCGTCACGTTCGTGGGCCGGGCCTTCACGGGCCCGGTCGATCGCCGCATCGACGCCGCCGGCATGCTGGTGATCCCGGGCCTGGTGAACATCCACTGTCACGCCGACACCGAGGCGGGCGGCCGGCTCATCGCCGACGTCGGCCGGCGTGACTACTTCCACACCGGGTTCCTGAACTACTACGGTCCGCGCCGCGGCACGAAGTCGCTCGGCCCGCGACAGGACCCCGAGATCGGCGGCCGCTTCGCGATGGCGGAGATGCTCCGCAACGGCTGCACGACCGTCGTGGACATCGGCGTCGCCGCCGAATCCCACGCCCGGATCGCCGGTGAGCTCGGGCTGCGGGCGTATCTGAGCCCCGCCTTCAAGTCCGCCGACTACGTCGTGGATGGCGACGGGCGGCTGTCCTACGAGGAGAACGAGGCCGAGGGGATGGCGGGGCTGGAGCGCGCCCGGGCCTTCATCGAGAAGCACGCCGGGGATCACGGCGGGCGGCTGCAGGGCATGCTCTTTCCCTACCAGGTCGACACCTGCAGCCCGGCGCTGCTGCGGGCCACCCGGAAGGCCGCCGACGAGCTGGGCGTCGGCATCGAGATCCACGCCGGCCAGAACCTGCTCGAGTTCCACGAGATCCTCCGCCGCCACACGATGACGCCGGTCGAATATCTGGCTGACACCGGACTGCTCGGACCCGACGCGATCGTCGGCCACTGCATCATCAGCACCGCCCATCACCTGGCCGCGCTGCCGGCCGGGCGCGACCTGGAGATCCTGGCGCGCAGCGGTGCCTCGGTCGCCCACTGTCCGCTGGTCTTCGCCCGGCGCGGCAACGCGCTCGAGTCGTTCGCGAAGTACCGGGGTGCCGGGATCAACGTGGGGCTCGGCACGGACACCTACCCGCGCGATCTCATCAGCGAGATGCGCTGGGCCTCGAACCTCTGCAAGATCGTCGAGCGCGACTTCACGGTGGCCACCGCCGCCGACGTCTTCACCGCGGTGACCCTGGGCGGCGCCCGCGCGCTGCGCCGCGACGATCTCGGCCGGCTCGCTCCCGGCGCCAAGGCCGACATCGTGCTGGTCGACATGCAGAGCTTCCGCATGGGGCCGTACCGCGATCCGATCAAGGCGCTCGTGCAGTGCGGCACCGGCGACGACGTCGCGCGCGTGATCATCGACGGCCGGACGGTGGTCGAGGATGGGCGCGTCGTCGGGATCGATGAGCGGGCGCTGCTGGCGGCGGCGCAGGTCGAGGCTGAGCGGTTGTGGGGGACGGTTCCCGAGTGGCACTGGCAGGGGCTGACGGCCGAGCAGCTCTCGCCGCAGTCGTTTGCTCCTCTCGAGCAGGACCTTTCATTGGATGACTCGACATGACTGAGATCAGCAGGCGCGAGTTGTTGACCGGCGCGGCTGCCGTCGCCGGCGCTGGCATCGGCGGCCCAGCAAGGGCGGCGCTTGGCCAGACCCCGAAGCGTGGGGGGACGTTGAGGTTCATCCCGATCGGGGACCTGAAGATCCTCGATCCGATCTGGACGACGGCGTATATCACGCGGGATCACGGGTACATGGTGTGGGACACCCTGTTCGCCACCGACGCGAATCTGCAGATCAGGCCGCAGATGGTCGACAGGTACAGCGTGAGCCGGGATGGGATGAAGTACAGCTTCATCTTGCGCGACGGCCTGCGGTTTCACGACGGGGCGGCGGTGACGGCCGAGGATTGCGTGGCGTCGCTCATTCGCTGGGGTAAGAAGGATCCGCTCGGCAAGCTGATGCTCGGGGCGACGGGCAAGCTCACCGCCAGCGACAGGAAGACGTTCGCGCTGGAGCTGAAGGAGCCGTTCGGGATGGTGCTGGACGCGCTCGGCAAGCCGTCCAGCAACGTGCCGTTCATCATGCCGGCGCGGCTGGCGGCAACCTCGGCCGACGAGCAGGTCAAGGAGCCGATCGGCTCGGGGCCGTTCCGGTTCGTGAAGGAGGAGTGGCAGCCCGGCAACCAGGTCGTCTACGCGCGCTACGCCGACTACGTGCCGCGCAGCGAGCCGCCGAGCGGCGCGGCGGGCGGCAAGCACGTCTACCTGGACCGCGTGATCTGGCGCTACATGCCGGACTCGGCCACGGCGGCCAGCGCGCTCGAGGCCGGCGAGCTCGACTACTGGCAGTTCCCGCCGGCGGACTTCGTCGCCAGGGTCGGCAAGAACCCCACCGTCACGACCTTCGTCGGCGATCCGGTCGGGCTGGTGGGCTGGCTGCGGCCCAATCACCTGCATCCGCCGTTCAACAACAAGAAGGCCCGGCAGGCGCTGCTCTACATGGTCGACCAGGAGATGTACCTGCAGGCCGCGATCGGGCTGCCGCAGTACTTCAGGACCTGCCCGGGCATCTTCTTCTGCGGCAACGTGCCGTACGAGAGCAAGGCCGGCGCGCCCGCGCATCAAGACCTGGATCGCGCGCGTCAGCTCATGAAGGAGTCCGGCTACGATGGCCGGCCGGTCGTGCTGCTCGATCCGACGGACCGGCCGGAGCTGCACGGCGCGGCGCTCGTCACCCGCGAGCTGCTGGTGAAGATCGGTGTGAACGTGGATCTGCAAGCGGTCGACTGGAGCACCCTGCTGGCCCGGCGGGCCAAGAAGGACGCGCCGAGCGCGGGCGGGTGGAACCTCTTCAACACGAACTGGATCTCGTCGGACGCCATGACCCCGGCCGTCAACGCCGGTGTGGCCGGCGGCGGCGAGAGCGGCTGGTTCGGCTGGTCCTCGAATCCGCCGCTCGAGAAGCTCCGCCTGGACTGGATCCGGACCAGCGATCCGGCCCGGCGCAAGCAGCTCGCCGATCAGATCCAGACGATGGTCTTCGACGACGTCCCGTTCGTGCCGTGGGGGCAGTACGTCCAGCCCTCGCTGTACCGCAAGAGCGTGCGGGGCGTGCTGCAGTTCCCGGCCGCGCTCCTGTGGAACGTCTGGCTCGACGCCTGACCGTTTGACGGTACTCTAGGCCTCATGCCGGCCCGGACGGGACGCGAGTATCTGCAGGGGCTGCGGGATCAGCCGCGCGAGGTCTGGCTGGGCGGCGAGCGCGTCAAGGACGTGACCGCGCATCCCGGCCTGCGCCGCGGTGCTGCGGCCATCGCCGAGCTCTACGACCTGCAGCACGACGCCGAGCTCGCCGACACCATGACCTTCGTCTCCCCGGGCAGCGGCGAGCGTGTGGGGCTGTCGTTCATCGTGCCGCGCACCCGCGAGGACCTGGTCGCCCGCCGGCAGATGATGCTGCAGTGGGCGCGGGCCACCTGCGGCATGATGGGCCGCTCGCCCGACTTCATGAACGTCACCTTCGCGGCGTGGGCCGGGGCGGCCAAGTACTTCGCGCAGTGCCGGCCCGAGTTCGGCGAGCACGTGCAGCGTTACCACGCCTACATCCGCGAGCACGACCTCACGCTCACCCACGCGCTCATCAACCTGCAGCGCAGCCGGACCGTCTCCGGCATCCCCAACCTCGAGGAGGGCGCGGCCCTGCACATCGTGCGGGAGACCGACGCCGGCGTGATCGTGCGCGGTGCCCGGGTGCTCGCGACCCTGGCCCCGATCTCCGACGAGATCGCCGTGTACTCGCCGCGGCTGGCCCAGATGGACCAGCCCCATAGCCCCTTCGCGGTCAACTTCGCGATCCCCGTCGGCACGCCGGGACTGAAGTTCCTCTGCCGGGAGAGCTTCGACCTCGGGCGCTCGCACTTCGACCATCCGCTCGGCTCGCGCTTCGAGGAGATGGACTGCGTGGCGTTCTTCGACGACGTGCTGGTGCCGTGGGAGCGCGTGTTCTTGCTGAGCGACATCAACCTGATCAACGGCACGGGCATGAGCACCGGCAGCTCGATGCACTCCGCGCATCAGGGCGCGGCCAAGAACCTCGCCAAGTGCGAGTTCGTCCTGGGCGTGGCCCTGCACATCACGCAGACGCTCGGCAACGCCCACCTGCCCCACACCGAGGAGCGCATCGGCGAGCTGATGATGTACACGGAGCTGATGCGGGCCTGCCTGCGCGCCTCCGAGGCCGACGCCGAGCTCGATCAGTGGGGCACGATGCGGCCGGCCGCGCTGCCCGTGGAGATCACCCGCAACCTGTTCACCACGGCCTACCCGCGGATGATCGAGATCCTCCAGCTGCTCGGCTCCAGCAGCTTCATGATCACGCCGACCGAGGCCGATCTGGCCTCCCCGCTGGCGCCGGCCATCGACAAGTACCTGGCGACCGAGGGCGCGACGGCGCGCGAGCGCATCAAGCTCTTCCGCCTGGCCTGGGACATCGCCGGCAGCTCCTTCGGCAGCCGCCAGGTCCTCTACGAGCGCTTCTTCGCCAGCGATCCGCTCACGCGTGCGCGATTCCTGGCCGCGATCTATCCCCGGCGCGAGGTCATGCAGCGCGTGACCGACTTCCTCGCCCGCGACGACGAGGCCTAGCGACCCTCAGCCGCCGAGCGAGACGTAGAGCTCGCCCTTGTCCTCCTTGATCGGGTAGGTCTTCAGCCCCTCCGAGGCGTCGCCCATCGGCGCGCCGGTCTTGAGATCGAACTGCCACATGTGCTCCA
>Ga0310810_10007065_pt1 | contig 12759 bp, 7 predicted proteins | sample NCmetagenome_FD_207641 | JGI IMG/M metagenome (GOLD analysis project Ga0310810, IMG submission 207641) | Soil microbial communities from experimental microcosm in Duke University, North Carolina, United States - NC | ecosystem: Engineered > Artificial ecosystem > Soil microcosm > Unclassified ... | reverse complement strand
CGGCAATTCTGGTTGTTCCGCCCGATACTTCCGGAAATGACCGGACATTCTGAGCTGCGTTAGGCGTCCCGAGCGAGCGTCAGCGACTTCGCCGCTACGCGGCTTCGCTCGGGACCACGTTAGCCGCACCTAACCAAAATTTCATGTACGGCTGTGACCGCCGTCACTCCATTCCGCGCGGCGAAAACGCATCCTTGGTATCACAACTCAGGCTTCGATCGTCACAATACCGACCCGGGCGCGATTCGCTGCCCTCGTCGCCCCGATCGATCAATACATGGCACTACTTGTGGAGACCCGCATGAACCGACGCATTCTCGCCCTCGCTCTCGCCGCGACGGCCGTCGCGTGCAAGGAGCAGCCCCGGAAGAACGCCGATGGCACCCCCGCCCTCAGCTACGCCGGCCAGGACTCCTTGCTCAAGCAGAAGGACAGCCTCATCGCTGAAAAGACGCGCCAGCTCAGCGAGCAGAGCGCGATCATCGGCGACGCCGCGACCAGCGCGCGTCTCATCAGCGAGATCGACAAGGATCTCGCAGCGGTGCGCGTGAAGTCCAAGAAGGCGAACGCGACGAACGTCGCCGAGACCGAGGCCAATGCCTCGAGCAAGCTCGAGACGATCCAGAGCAAGGTTCGCGTTCTCCTCTCGCGGCTCAACGCGAGCGAAGCCCGCGTCCGCAAGATGCGCCAGGATGAGCTCGCCCACGCGAAGGTCGATTCCGAGCAGGTCAATCGCCTCGCCGAGTACGAGCGTTCGATCCAGGACATGAAGGCGACCGTCGAGCGTCAGCAGGCCGAGATCGTCACGCTCACGCAGCGCGTCGACAGCCTCACCGGCGCCAACACCGTCCTCATCGCCCGCAACAACGAGATGTCCGCGCATGAAGACTCGGTCTTCGTCGCGATCGGATCCGAGAAGGACCTGATCAACCGCGGCCTCATCAAGAAGGAAGGCGGCACGAAGCTGATGTTCGGTCGCGGCAAGACGATCGTCGCCGCCCGGCACCTCGAGCCGGCGCAGTTCCAGACGATCTCGAAGCTGAAAGACCTGACGATCAGCCTCCCCGATCCGAACAAGACCTACCGCATCGTCACTCGGCAGGACATGCACTTCGCCGAGCCGCAGGATCCGAAGAAGGGCCGCGTGAAGGGCTCGCTCAAGATCTCGGACCCGAATGCGTTCTGGGGCGGATCCAAGTACCTGATCCTGGTCGAGCAATAATTATCGGGAAGAGGGAACGGGGAACCGGGAACTGAGAACGCCCTCGGAAGAGTGACTCTCCCGAGGGCGTTTCGCATCTAGCGAGCAGCCTCTATCCCCGTTCCCCCGTTCCCCGTTCCCGACTTACTCTCGCATCCTCTCGTAAACGGTGCGAGTCGCCTTCGACGACAATCCCAACTGAGCGCAGGCCGCCGCGAGCGCCAGCGGAAGAACATCGAGCACCGCGAGTAGCAGGTGCTGGGTACCCGCGCGGCGATGACCATCCTTGCTCGCCTCGATGAGTGCGTTGTCGAGTGCCTGACGAGTGTCGGCCGAGAGCGAGACCGGACGACGATCCTTCGTGTTCTCCTTGTCGGGCAGCCGCTCGACCAGCGCCTCGACGACGCGCTTTCGCGATCCCACCACCTGATCGAGCAGCACCGCGGCCATGCCGTCCTCGCGCGACGCGAGCGCGAGCAGGATGTGCGACAGCTCGACCGCGGCGTGGTCTCGGCTATTCGCTTCCTCGTATGCGGCACGGAGGACATCGCGCGCGCGACCGGTGAAGTCGTCCACGAGCGCCACGCCATAGGGTCCGCGCGTGCGCGCGTATCCTGGTGACGCCGGATGCGGCGGCGGCGACTCTGCGCCCGCCGGGCGACCGGCATCCGCGGCGAGCAGCGCGATCGTTTCCGCGCGCGCCCGCTCGAGAGTCGCCCCGTGCTCCCTCAACACCTGAGCGGCGATGGCCTTCTCCTCGGCGATGAGTCCGAGCAGCAGATGCTCGGTGCCGACGTAGCCGTGACTGAGGGAGCGCGCCTCCGCCATCGCGAGCTCCAGCGTCTTCTTGGCGCGCGACGTGTACGGCAGATCAGGCCCGACATCCTCGGTCCCACGTCCGGGCTTCACGGTGTCCTCCAGCAGCGCGATGATCGCGTCGCGACTGATGTCGAGTCCGTCGAGCACCGCGCCAGCAACGCCATCGTTTGTGCGAGCGATGGACAGCAGGAGGTGCTCGGTCCCCACATACTCGTGGTGTAACCGCACCGCTTCATTGCGTGCGTTGGCGAGCACTTTTCTTACGTGCTCGGTGAAGTTGTACCCGTGCATTGCCATGTGGCCGCCTGTGCTACCGGTCGTTTCGAAACACCTGCCCGTTCTTCATCACGAACCGCACTCGCCGCAGCGCCTCGATGCTCTGCGACGGATCCCCCTCCACCCCGATGAGGTCCGCGAGCTTTCCCGCGCCCACCGTACCTAACGAGTCCGCCATACCCATGGCGCGCGCGTTGAGTGATGTCGCGGCGACGATCGCGTCCATCGGCTTCTGACCGCCGTCGCGCACGCGACATACGAGCTCCTCCACATTCCGGCCGTGCGCCCCGGCGACGGCGTCCGTGCCGTACACGACGTCGAGGCCCGGTGTCGAGATCGCCTGCTTGTACGCCTTGGCCGCGAGTGGCAACGCGCGCTCCATGGACGCGAAGCCGGAGTCGTTGTAGTTACCGATGCCGTTGTACTTCGCGCGGTTGTCGAGGTAGTTGCGGAAGACGAGACAGACCTGCGGGTCGAAGTAGACCTTTCGCTCCGCGAGCAGCTTGAGCACCTCCGGCGTCGCGAACACGCCGTGCTCGATCTGCGAACACCCCGCGAGCGCCGCCGCCCGCATGCTCTCGGCGCTATGCGCGTGGACGACGCTGCGCAGACCAACGGCCTTCGCCTCGCCGCATGCTGCCGACAGCTGCTCGTCGGTCATGGTCTGCGTGCCGCCCTCTCGGATGCTCTTGGACGCGAACAGCTTGATGACGTCGGCGCCCTCCTGCTTCCGCTGGCGAACGAGCTGGCGGAGCGTGTCCGGCGAGCTGCGCTCGGTGAGCGGCACGAGTGACGTCAACAGTCGAGGGCCGGGGATCTGACCGCTCGCGATGGACGCGCGCAATGCCTTGTCCTCGCGCGAGCCGAGGCTCTGTGCGGTGGTGATGCCCGACCGGAGAGTCTCGTTCGCGTTGCCGGCAATCGCCAGCGCACCCTCGAACTCCGTCTCGCCATCGTTGCCGGCGTGATAACGGCCCTGGGGATTGAAGTGCCAGGCGAGATGATCGTGGGCGTCGATAATGCCGGGCAGCACGGTGAGCGAGCCCAGGTCATATACTCGCGCGCCGGCAGGGACGGCCGTGTTCGGCCCGACGGAAACGATGCGCGTCCCGCGAACGACGATGGTCGCGTTAGGGATCGTGCGCCCGGTCCCGTCCAACACGCGTGCGGCGCGGATGACGGTCACGGGCTCCTGCGCCCTGAGGCCGATGGGGATGACGAGGGCGAGAAACGCGGCGGCGAGAACGCTACGGAGGCGACGAACGGGCATGAGGCACCGGGGTTTGGACGTTACCCCAATATGGCACCTCCGCCCGATAAGTCATCCCATGGCGGTGATGTTCTTCGCGTCCACTACCAGGCTATCGGGGCGTCATCTCGGTCCAGCGCTGACCATTCCATTCCCAGGTATCGGAGAAGTCCTGGCCCGGGCGAGAGCCTCCGAACAGCACGACGACATTGCGGGTGGCGTCATAGCGCCCGGTGGCAAGGTCGCGCGCAGGTCAGGTCGCGCTCACCGGCCGTGACAGCGCCGGTTCCCCGACACGCACAAAGCCACCGGGTTACGCAAACGCGAGAGACCAGAAGCCGTTGCGCGCGCGAATCCCGAATGGTGCGATTGCATTCCAGGCGAACAGCGATTTCGCGGATGACGCGGAAGCGGCCGGATACTGTTTGCATTGAAACGATCTTTCGACGGGGGCATTGATCCGCCAGTCGATCTGCGTCTCGCTGTTCCATCGGCGATGAACCGTCCTGATCCGTCCCGCTGACTCGAAGCGAGACGCAGATGGCGCAGATCGGGCAGATGGCGCAGAGAGTATCCAACCCGGGTTCGCGCCTAACGTCCCGGCCGGGTGTTTTCTGCGGTCTTCTGCGGCTTCTGCGTCATTCTGTTGGACGGACCGCCAAACGTTGCAGAGTGCTGGCGAAGGATCGCGTGAATGCGAAAGCCGGATCCGGCCGTTTCCGCGTCATCCGCGAAATCGCTGTTCCTCCGGCCGTGGCGCGCGATGCGGAACGCAAAGCCGGATCCTGCATTTCGCTGTTCCCGGAAATCACTCCTCTCGCAGCGCGACCATCGGGTCCACGCGTGTCGCGCGCCGTGCCGGCACCACGCACGCCAGGATCGCCACAATAGTAATCAGCCCTGCTACAGCGGCGAACGTGAGCGGATCCGATGGCCTCACCTCGAACAGCAGCGACGACGCCAGGCGCGTGACTCCGAACGCCCCGACCACACCGACCACGAGGCCGAGCACTGTCGTCGACATTCCCTGGCGCAGGACCATCGACAACACGCGCCCGCGATCCGCGCCTAACGCCATTCGGATGCCGATCTCACGCTGCCGCTCGGTGACGAGGTACGACAACACGCCGTATGTGCCGACGGCCGCGAGCATCAGTGCCAGACCGCCAAAGATCCCGAGCAGCTGCGCGAGGAAGCGTTGCCGCGCGACGGAATCGGAGAAGACATCATCCATTGTTCGGAGCTTCACGATCGGCAGCGTCCGATCCATCGCGTTCACGGTCTCCCGCACCACGCGCCCGAGTGACTCGAGCGGCAGCGTCGACCGGACGACGATGTTCATGCTCCGTGGCGCACCACCGAAGACCGACACCGTCTGGTCGTACAGGAAGTAGACCTCGGTGCCCGTCTTCTGATCGATGCCTCCCTGCTTCACGTCCTTCATGACACCGACGATGGTCGCCCACGGGACCCTGTCGCCGCAGCACACGCGAATGCGATGACCGAGCGCGCTCTCCTTGGGCCAGTACAGCTTCGCCAGCGTCTCGTTGACGAGCACCACCGGCGTCGTCGTCGCCCCATCCTGCGGGCCGAACGTCCGGCCCTCGACCACCGGGATCTTCATCGCCGTGGTGTAGTCGACCGTCGATGTCTGGTAGTAATCGACGTTCGCCGGCGGACCGCCCTGCACGTGCTGGTAGTTCTCGAACTGCGTGTCGTTCGCGTTGACCTGCCGGAACGGTGGTAGTCCCTGCATCGCGGCCGCCGCTTGCACGCCGGGCGTGGACTTGAGCCGATTCGTGATGTCCTGGAAAAACGCGACGCGCCGCTGCTGATCCTGGTATTTCGATGCCGGCAGCACGAGCCCGAACGTCGTCATGTTCGCGCGATCGAACCCGGAGTCGAAGCGCATCAGCTTCCAGAAGCTTCGGAGCATGAGTCCCGCCCCGATCACGAGCATCACGGCGAGGGCGACCTCCGCCGCGACGAGACCTCGCCGCACGCGATTGCGCGTGATCGTGGCCGTGGTGCGAGTGCCACCCTCCTTCAGCGCGAGGCTCACGGCGCGCTGACCCACGTGCGGCAGCGGTGCGAGCCCGAACACCACGCCGGTGAGCAGCGCCGTCATGACGGTGAACAGCACGACGGCTGGATCCAGTCCGATCTCGGCGGCTCGAGGCAGGCTGTTCGGATTGGCGGCGATCAGTGCCTTGAGTCCGACGTACGCGAGACCGAGACCCGCTGCGCCGCCGAAGGTCGCGAGCGTGACCCCTTCGGCCATGAACTGCCGGAGCAGTCGGCCGCGCCCCGCACCCAGCGCAGTCCGGATCGCAAACTCCCGGTGCCGCGACTCGGCTCTGGCGAGCAACAGGTTCGCCATGTTCGCGCAGGCGATGAGCAGCACGAACCCGACAGCCACCTGCAACACCCACAGCGCCCGCGCGATGTTGCCGACCACGTCACTCTGGAGCGATGCGTACTGCAGCCGGTGATTCACCGGATCGGGGACGTGCGTGTTGGGCGTGATGTCCTTCCACTGCGCCAGCATGGGATTGAGCTCCGCGATCGCCTGGCGGATGCCGACCCCTGGCTTCATGCGGCCCACGAGATACAGGTAGTGCGATCCGCGATTCTGCCGGTTCGACGGGTCGAGGCCCATCGGCAGCCAGATCTCAGCCTTGGAGTCGTGAATGTCGAACCCCTGCGGCATGATGCCGAGGATCAGCGTCTTGCGGCCGTCGACGTCGATCTGTTTGCCGACGATCCCAGGATCGGCCGCGAATGCGCGCTGCCACAGTTCATAGGAGAGGAGTGCGACCGGTTCGCTGTTCGGCAGGTCTTCCTGCTCGTTGAACACGCGACCGCGATACGCGGGGACACCGAGCGACTTGAAGAGCGTCCAGGTCGCGTTGACCGCGTTGACGCGCTCCGGCGTATCGCCCTCGCTCAGATTCACCGCGTTCGACCGGTACGCGCCGATCTCGCTGAACGACTTCGCGCGTTCGCGGAGGTCGAAATACTCTGGCGGCGACACCCAGAACTTGTCGAAGCCGAGGCTCGGGAACTGGCTCGTGATCATCACGAGCTGGTCGGGCCGGGGGTAGGCGAGCGGCTTCAGGATGACGCCGTTGATGACGCTGAAGATCGCGCTGTTCGCGCCGATGCCGAGCGCGAGTGTGATGATGGAAATGATCGCAAAGCCGGGCGTGCGGGCCAGACTGCGAATCGAATAGCGAAGATCCAGCAGGATGTCGCGCATGACCACCTCGTCCGGAATGCTCGAGTCAGGGCCGACCGGCGGTCGGCGCGTTCGAGCATTTGACGGCGGCGAGGCGCGGAAGGTTCAGATCGTTGTCTGGCGCTAGGTGCGGCCTAGATGTGTTCGACTGGGATCCCCGGCGTGGGGGTGTTGGGCGGCAGGTCGATGATTCGAACTGGGCGGTCGCCGCGGTATGGGACGGGCTCGGGTCGCGGATCTGGCATGGGGCTCGGATCGGGATCAGGATCAGGCCACGGGCTCGGGTCAGTATGTGCTCGCATGGGATGCTCCTCCTTCTGGACAGCGGCGCCCGTAAAACAGTCATCCGGGCGGCAGAAAATGCGAGGTGTCCGCCTGCAATGATCGGGCGCGACGACTTTGCCAGTCCGTGGCATCATGTCATTCCGAGCGAAGCGAGGAATCATCGGGTTCCTGGTAGAGCGGTCAGCCCTCAACGGGGATGCGAAGGATTGCTCGCTTCGCTCGGAATGACATCGGGCTCGGAGTGACACACCCGGACCGAGTTAAGCAGTGGTTAGCAAGGATTTTCTAATGTGGCAACCGTTGTAGTTGGAGCCGCTTGCGACGTGCGTCACGGCGTGGTCGTGTCGGGGCTGCTATTCTGATTTGTGACGCGGCGCTCGTTCGCCACGTCGGGTGGTTATACGAGAAAAACCCCTGGCCGGTTGGGCGACTTCCACGGTTCGGTCACCGCGACCGAGGGTTGCATAGTTCGGCCGCTGGGGCAAACGTACAGGCGCTGGGAGAGCCGAGGCTGTCTCTCGCAGCGTAGTGGTGGCATTGATGTCGTTGACCGCGACCGTCTGACCACGTCTTGTGGTTGATGGGTCGCGACCTGTACATCCGCGTCTGAAACTGGTCGGTTGACGTGTCGCTCTCTCTCTACGAAAAGGTCAGCCTCAACTTCGGCTCTGGCGTCGTTGCCGTAGCACTCATTGGCACGTTGTCGTACGTGAGCCTTGGCAAGCTGGCCGTCGCCACCCGCAGTGTGGGTGACACCGAAGCGGTGCTCGAACAGGTCGACATGCTGCGCGCCAGCATTGCCGACGCCGGCGTCTCCCAGCGCGACTACCTGTTAGGCGGCAGTGCCGACGCCCGCATTCGCTTCGAGAATGCGCGCAGCAGCGCGAGCCGCAACCTCGAGCGGCTGCGCGCGATATCCACCATGAGTGCCGTTTCGAGCGCGCGCGCGGATTCGTTGGCGCCGGTGCTCGTGGCCCATCTCGACGACCTTGGACGCATAGCCAACGTGCGCCAGGCGCTCGGGCTGGATTCCGCGGCCGTGGCGATGCGCGACGACAGCGTCACGAACCTGCAGGAGCGCGTGGACGCGCTCCTGGACCAGTTCCGCGATGATCAGCGACTGCTGTTCGCAGCGCGCTCTCGCGAGCAGGCGGTGCGTGCGAGTGACGCCGGCATCCTGCTCGCAATAGGATTGCTCGTTTCGTTCATTGCGGCGGCGCTCGCGCTCGCGAACATTCGCCGCTATCTCGCCGATCGCCGGATGCTCGAGCTGCAGCGGACCGCGGTGCTCGAACAGGAGCAGGCGGCACGCTCGGCGGCGGAGGAAGCGAACCGCGCGAAGACGGATTTCCTCCGGATGATCAGCCACGAGCTGCGGACCCCGCTCACAGCGATCCAGGGGTATCTCGAGTTGCTCGAGATGGGCATCTATGGTGGGATGACCGAGGAACAGCTCACGATTCTCAAGCGTATCGAGTCGAACGAGCGTCATCTGCTGGCGATCATCAGCGATCTGCTGGACTTCGCGCGGGTGGATGCGCGTCGCGTCGAGCTGCGCATTGCGCCGCTGCCGGTCCGCGACATCCGCCTCGCGGTCGACCCGCTGTGTCGTCCACAGATCGATTCGAAGCAGCTCAGGTACGGGTGGCAGACGTCGGCGGATCACCTGATCGTCCGCGCAGACCGCGAGAAGGTTCGGCAGATCGTCGTGAACATGGTGTCGAACGCGTGCAAGTTCACGCCGGTCGGTGGATCGATCGAGGTCACCTGCGTGCGGCTGGATCGGGCGGTCGAGCTGCGCGTGACCGACACCGGGCCCGGCATTCCGCCACAGAAGCTCGACGCGATCTTCGAGCCGTTCGTGCAGCTCGATAACGGCCTAACGCGATCGGCGGCCGGGACGGGCCTTGGCCTGTCGATCAGTCGTGAGCTCGCCCGGGCGATGGGCGGCGATCTGGCCGCGAGCAGTAACTACGGACAGGGGTCCACGTTCACCCTGACGCTGCCGCGCGGGGACGTCGAATCCGAGCTGATGCCGGAGATTGCTACGCCCTCTGCATCCTTGTGGGGGGCGAAGGCCTAACGGCGCGAACAACACGTAACGGCGCGAACCGCCGCCGACGGCTGCCTGCTGCGGCTTCTAGCTGCTAGCTGCTGCTATTACCGGCCTGTCGGATCCCGCTTGACGGCGGCGCTGCTAACGGCGCGACTCAGTTCCCAGTTCCCAGTTCCCAGTTCCCAGTTCCCAGTCCCCAGTCCCCAGTCCCCAGTCCCCAGTCCCTACTTCTTATGGGGCGGAGGAACCGGCATCCGCGGCAACAGCTCGTCCCGGTTCGCGACGTGGTACAACACGCTCGCTACCACCGTCGCCGCCTGCGCGAGGTCGTCACGCAGCAGCACGCCCGCGACATCCAGGTTCGAGTGATGCGTGCGCGATTCGTAGTCGATCGGGTCCTGGATGAACACGAAGGCGGGGATCCCAACCGACACGAACGGCATGTGGTCCGTACTGCCTTCGTTCTTGAGCGTCGTCGTCGCCGCGCCAAGGTCGGCGAATGGCGCGAGGAGCTGGTCGAACACCGGACGCACCGGCACGTTCGCCTGGGTATAGATCCCTCGGACGCGGCCCGTGCCGTGGTCGATGTTGAAGTAGGCCGATACCTTCGCCTGCGCGGGCAATAGACGCATCGTCTCCGGATCGCCGAAGTGCTTCTTCACGTACCCCATCGATCCGAAGTAGTCCTCGTGCTCCTCTCCGTCCCATAGCGCGACGCGAATCGTCCGGCGCGGCGTCGCGTTGATCGCCTTCAGGATGCGAAGCGCTTCCATCGCGACCGCAGACCCAGCCGCATTGTCCGTCGCGCCGGTCCCCGGCGACCACGAATCGAAGTGGCCACCGACCATCACGACCTCATCGCGGAGCGTCGAGTCCGTGCCCGGCAACTCCGCGACCACGTTGTAACCCGTGGAATCATCAGGCACGTACCGCGAGCGCAGCGAGAGCTGAAGCGTGACCGGCACCTTGGCGTCGATCAAATGCACGACGCGATCGTAGTCAGCGCGCGCGACGACGAACGCGGGGACAGCGCCCGACACATCGCCGTCGTACGCCTGATAGCTCGACACGACGACGGCGTTGGCATTGTGGCTCGGCTCGAGCCAGGCCGCGACCCCCTCGCGCTTCAGCAGGAATGCAATGCGCTGGCGTCGGGCGACGTTCTCCGCGTACCCGTCGGCGTCGTCCCAGTAGTCCGCGGGATCGCCGGGCTTCGTGATTCGACGCATCGAGTCGAGCTCGACGTCCGTGAATCGTGCGCCGAGCGGCTGGAATCTCGCGAGGTCGGGATGCGCCGGATCCGACGCTGCGCCCGCCAGGACGATCTTTCCGCGCAGCTTTCCTTTATAGTGGACGAGGTCCGAGTCGTTGCGAATCGTGACGACCATCGGCGTGCCACGAACGATGCCGGCGGTCGGCGGACTCCAGGCCTTCGGGTACGCGACGAGGCGTGCGTAGTACGGCGCGACCATCTCCATCGACTGACCGTCGACTGTCCACGATCGACCACGACGCTTGCCCCACGGCTCCAACGCCGCGTTTGCGAGGCCGTACGACGCGAGCTCCTTCCGCGCCCACTCGGCAGCGCGCCGATATTCCGGCGATCCCGCGAGGCGCGGGCCGAATCCGTCGGACAGCATCGTTGCGGTTTCCAACACCCTCGAGCGCTGCAGGCCTTCAGCGCGAATGTGCGCGTTGACGAGCGAGTCGATCCGTTCCCCCAGTGCCTGGGCCGAGGCCGCGGCGGGGAGAACGATGGCGACGGCGGTGAGGGCGCGCAGTACTGTGCCTGGCATGGAGCGGAGTGTGAGATTCGAGAGCGCGGCGAGTCGCGGGACGCGTGAGCGAGGATAAGTTACCCCGGCGCGAATTTTCCCGTCGAACCGTCGACCGGCATTTGGTGGAGCACAATGGCAGCACACTCGGTCCTCGCGATCGATGACATGCATGGTAAGGAGGTCGCGACGAACGTGTCCGCGCGCTCGACGGCCGATCGTGTCGCGCTCACGACGGTCATCACTGGCGCGCTCGCCGTGGTGCTGCTCTCGCTGCCCTACAAGTCGTTCGATCTCGATCGCTTCTTCGTACCGAAGGAGCTCGCGTTGCATGCGACGGCGGCCATCACGGGACTCATTGCGCTGGCCAAACGTCCGCGCCCGGCCCTCTCACGCGTCGACACTTTCCTCGTCGCGTTCCTCATCCTGAGCGTCATCTCGGCACTGTTCGCCGAGAACTGGTGGCTGGCGACGCGTGCGCTCGCGATCACGGCGAGTGGCCTGACGATATTCTGGGTTGCGCGTGCGCTCGCCGCCGCGGGCTACGAGCGCGCACTCGTGACGGGTCTCGCGGTGGCGATCGTCGCCGGCGCGATGACGGCGCTGCTGCAGGCGTACGGCGTCGAGCCGGAGTACATGAGCCTGAGTCGTGCGCCGGGTGGGACGTTCGGGAATCGAAACTTCATGGCGCATCTGTCCGCGATCGGTGTGCCGATCGTCCTGCTCTGCGCCGTCGAGGCGCGACGGACCTGGGGGTTCGCACTCGGCACGGCAGGCATGGCGTTTCTTGCTGCAGCGCTCGTGCTGTCACGCTCGCGCGCGGCGTGGCTGGCGCTCATGGTTGGCGGTGCACTGATGGTCCTACTCGGCTGGCGCATGCGCGATGCGTGGACGGACGAACTGCGGCGTCGGCGTCTCGCGATCCTGGCCGGCGTGTCCGCTGTTGCCGTGGTCGCCGCTCTCGTGCTCCCTAACGCGCTCGAGTGGAAGAGCACCTCGCCGTACCTCGATTCGGTACGCGGCGTGGTGAACTACAAGGAAGGGAGCGGCGCCGGCCGGCTGGTCCAGTACCGCAACTCGCTGCGCATGTCGGTCGCGCACCCGGTGTTAGGCGTCGGGCCGGGCAACTGGGCGGTCGAATATCCGAAGTTCGCGTCGCGCAACGATCCGTCGCTCAACGAAGACGGCATGACGTCGAACCCGTGGCCGAGCAGCGACTGGATCGCGTTCGTGGCGGAGCGTGGGTTCGCGGCGGTGGCGCTGTATGCGCTCGCGCTGGTGGGATTGCTCGTCGGCGCGTGGATGCGTGCGCGCGCGGCGTCGACGTCGCACGAACGACTCGGTGCGGTCGCGCTCGCGGCGACGGTGGTGATTGCGGCGCTGGTGGGTGCATTCGACGCGGTCGTCTTGATTGCGATTCCGAGTTTGTTCCTGTGGTCGATCGTGGGCGCGCTGTCACCGGCGGGCAAACCGCGCGCGTCGCTGCCGCCGCATGTCCGTGGTCCGGTGGTCGGGCTGGCGGTGGTGGTCAGCGTGCTGATCGTGCTGCGCGCGAGCGGGCAGATCGCGGCGATGTCGGTGTACACGTCCGCCACGACGACGGCGCAGGCGGCACGCGCGGCGCTGTTCGATCCGGGCAGCTATCGCATCAACATGCGGCTGGCGGAATCGTACTCGGCGAGGGGGGACTGCAAGCATGTGCTGCAGTACGCGGGGGCGGCGCGAGAGCTGTATCCCAACGCGCCACAGCCGAAGCGGCTCATCAGGCGCTGTGCCCGCGTGAACTGAGGGCAGGGCATTGGGGTCAGAGTCGGGGGGGCGGTGGCCGACGCTGTCACCCCCCCCCGTACCCCGGGGTGG
>Ga0310810_10007064_pt1 | contig 12760 bp, 9 predicted proteins | sample NCmetagenome_FD_207641 | JGI IMG/M metagenome (GOLD analysis project Ga0310810, IMG submission 207641) | Soil microbial communities from experimental microcosm in Duke University, North Carolina, United States - NC | ecosystem: Engineered > Artificial ecosystem > Soil microcosm > Unclassified ... | reverse complement strand
CGCTCCGGGCGGCCAGCGCGGAGCGACCTCCCGGCCACGACGAAGCTCCCGGTTCAATGGAAAATCGTGGCGGGCCTTGAGCTTAAAGGTCTCGGGGTTATCGCGGAAGGCGCGACGTCCGATCGCGTCATCGCCTGGCCGATGGATCTGCCATCGGGCGTCCACCGGCTACAGCTGACGGACGCGTTGGCGACCACCGAGGACGTGCCGCTGATAGCGGCTCCCGAACGCGCCTTTGGCGGGGATTTCGACCGCTGCTGGCTGCTCGCGGTCCAGCTCTACAGCGTCCGCTCGGCCCGCAACTGGGGGATCGGCGATTTCACCGATCTCGCCGGCCTGATCGAACTCGCCCACCATCTCGGCGCCGACGGCGTCGGCCTTAATCCGCTGCATGCGCTGTTCGATGATCGCCCGGGTGACTGCAGCCCGTATTCGCCGAACAGCCGGCTGTTTCTCAACGCGCTCTATGTCGACCCCGGCAACATTCCGGAATTTCGTCTCAACGCCGCGACGCGGGATGCGCTGGCGCAGGTGAGGGCGGGCGACGTCGTCGACTACGTCGCTGTCGCCGCTTTGAAGGGGCGAGCACTGCGATCGGCATTCGACGCCTTCAGGCGTGATGCGACACAAGGGCGCCGGCGGGAATTCGAGAAATTCAGGGCCGAACGCGCGCCGTTATTGTCGCGCTTTGCCTGCTTCGAGACGCTGCGGCACAAGTTCAGCAAACCGTGGTGGGAATGGCCGGAGCCATGGCGGCAGCCGGACGACGCCAAATGTGCCGAGTTACGCAAGGGCGCGGATGCGGCCGAGATCGAATTCGTCGAATTCGTGCAATGGACCGCCGACCGGCAATTGGCAGCGGCCAGGGATCGCGCCGACCGGCTCGGCATGAAGGTCGGACTCTATCTCGACGTCGCCGTCGGCGTGCAATCCGACGGGTTCGATGCCTGGAACGAGCAGGCCGCGATCTCGCGCCATCTCGGCGTCGGCGCGCCGCCTGATCCGCTCAATACGGCCGGCCAGAGCTGGGGCCTCGCCGGCTTCAACGCCACCGGGCTGGAGCTGAAATCGTTCGAGCCCTACCGTGAAATGCTGCGCGCCGCGATGCGGCATGCCGGCGCGATCCGGCTCGACCATGTGCTGGGCCTGAAGCGGCTTTATTTGGTGCCGCAGGGTTTTGGCGCCGCCGATGGCGTCTATGTGCAGATGCCGTTCGAGGCGCTGCTGGCGGCGACCGCGCAGGAAAGCGTCGCCAACCGCTGCGTCGTGATCGGCGAGGACCTCGGCACCGTGCCGCAAGGATTCCGCGAGCAGATTGCCGATTGGGGCATCTGGTCCTATCTGGTGATGATGTTCGAGCGCGAGGGCCACGGGCCGTTCAAGGGCATCGATCAGTACATGGCCAACGCGCTCGTCACCTTCAACACGCATGATCTCTCGACCTACGCCGGCTGGCGTTCGTTCGGCGATCTCAAGACCAAGCGCGCGCTCGGCATCGATCCCGGCGAAACCGATGAAGCGCGCTGGCATGCGCTGGCGATGCTGGACGATGTGCTGCGCCATCACGCGATCGAACGCAACGATCTCGCGTCGGTAGTGAATTTCCTCGCGCGGACCAAATCCCGGCTGCTCGCGATCGCACTGGAGGATTTGCTCGGGGTGGCGGACCAGCCCAACATCCCCGGCACCGTCGACGAACACCCGAACTGGCGGCGCCGGCTTCCGGTGCCGCTCGAACAGATCGCGTCGAAAATCGACGTCGCCGCGCTGAAGGCCGCAACACGCGAGCGGTCACGCGCTTCGGATTGATCCAGGCGGTAACAAGCCTTGTCATGCAGGATCGAAGATTACGGGTTGATCGGTGATTGCGAGACGGCGGCCCTCGTCGGGCGCGACGGATCGATCGACTGGCTGTGCTGGCCGGCATTCGATTCCGACGCCTGCTTTGCGGCGCTGCTCGGCGCCCCCGAACACGGCCGCTGGCTGATTGCGCCGGCGCAGGAAGCCACCAGGATCTCGCGCAGGTACCGCGGCAACACGCTGATCCTGGAGACTCGGTTCGAGACCGCCGATGGCGTGGTCGAACTGATCGACTTCATGCCGCCGCGCGGCAACGCCTCCGACGTGGTGCGGCTGGTGCGCGGCGTCAGCGGCCGGGTGAGCTTACGGATGCAATTGGTGATCCGCTTCGGCTTCGGCGCGGATATTCCCTGGGTCAAGAAGAACGCCGACGGTTCGGGCCTGCTCGCGATCTGCGGGCCCGACATGACCGTGCTGCGGACGCCGGTCGAGACCCGCGGCGAGGACCTGACCACGGTCGCCGATTTTTCGGTCGGCGCGGGCGACACCATACCCTTCGTGCTCACCTATGGCCCTTCGCATTTGCCGGTGCCTGCGCCGATCGATCCCGTGCTCGCCCTGCAGGAAACCGAATCGTTCTGGAACGAATGGAGCGGCCGCTGCAGCCATGAAGGCGAACATCGGGATCTCGTGCTGCGCTCGCTGATCACGTTGAAGGCGCTGACCTATGGGCCGACCGGCGGCATTGTCGCCGCACCCACCACCTCGTTGCCGGAAAAACTCGGTGGCGCCCGCAATTGGGACTATCGCTTCTGCTGGCTGCGCGACGCGACGTTCACGCTGCTGGCGCTGATGAACTCGGGTTACACCGAGGAAGCTGCCGCCTGGCACAACTGGTTGTTGCGCGCGGTGGCGGGATCTCCGGCCAGCATGCAGATCATGTACGGCATCATGGGCGGGCGGCGGCTGCTGGAATGGGAGGCCGGCTGGCTGCCCGGTTACGAGGGCGCGCAGCCGGTCCGGGTCGGTAACGCCGCGCACGCGCAAGTGCAACTCGACGTCTATGGCGAGTTGATCGATGCCTTTCATCAGTCGCGCGTGGCCAAACTCCAACTCGACGAGGGAAGCTGGGCGCTGGAATGCACGGTGCTGGAACATCTCGCCGAGCAGTGGGACCGGCCGGATCACGGCATATGGGAACGCCGCGGCGACGGCAAACACTATGTTTCATCGAAGGTGATGACCTGGGTCGCATTCGACCGCGGCATCAAGAGCGCCGAGATGTTCGGCTTCAGGGCGCCGCTGGAAAAATGGCGGGTATTGCGCGACACCATCCATCGTGACGTCTGCGAAAAGGGCTTTGATCGCGAGCTGAATTCGTTCGTCGAGTCCTACGGATCGAAACTGCTGGATGCCAGCATCCTGTTGCTGCCGTCGGTAGGATTCCTTCCGCCGTCGGATTCCCGTGTGCGCGGAACGCTGCAGGCGATCGAGCAGCACCTGATGCGGGACGGCTTTGTGCTGCGGCACGATCCCCGCGAGGTCTCAAGCGAAACGCAACCGATCGAAGGCGCGTTTCTCGCCTGCAGCCTCTGGCTTGCCGACGCCTATGTGCTGACCGGCGAGATCGCGAAGGCCGAGGTGCTCTTCGGCCGCGTGGTCGCGATCGCCAACGATCTGGGCCTGTTGGCCGAAGAATTCGATACGGTGGCCTGCCGCCAGACAGGAAACTTCCCGCAGGCGCTGACCCATATCGCGCTGATCAACACCGCGCACAACCTCAGCGCCGCCAGGCAATCCACCCGGAAGCCGGCGATGCAGCGGTCGCAATAGTCATCGAAACCAGGTCACGCGAGCCGGCTTCCATCCCGACCGTTGCAGGCTGGGGCTGTGGGAGGCCTGCCTTCGTACCCCCGGATGGAGGGTTACGGCGAATAGATGCCGGCTCGCGTTTGCCGATTCACACCCGATGGAGGTCGGGAATGGCGTGAGGGTCGGCAACCCCAAACGGTGGGGTGACAGGGGCAATAAAGCGGATTTGCCGACGAAAGGCTTTGACGACTTCTGGATTTATCCTTTAGAGGCGCTTGATTTGGCGGCCTGCGCACAATGTCAACGTGTCGTCCCGTACCGAAACAGCCGGACGGAACTAGCCGAGTTCCAGAATCGCCTCGATGGCGCCGGCAAAGCCGTCGTGCTCATTGGTTTCGGTGACATGGGTGGCGTGCCTCTTGACGTCGTCGGTCGCGTTGCCCATGGCGAACGACACGCCGCTTTTGACGAACATCGCCAGATCGTTCTGCATATCCCCGATGGTCGCGACTGCATCCATTGAAATGCCCAGCCGCTTCGCCATGGCGTCGACAAAGGTGCCCTTGTCGTGGCCTGCCGGCGTGACGTCGAGATAATAGGTCTGCGACCGGACCGCGGTCGCTTCCCGGCCCACCGCCTGCTGCATCGCCACTTCGCAGCGTGCCAGCAGCGCTGCGTCCGAACTGGCGCCGACGATCTTGCAAGCGCCGTCGAGATGCGGCGTGAAATCCGCGATGATGGTCGGGTCGGCCCTGATCGCCCGCTTCTCGTGCGGGACGTATTCGCCATGCGGGTTGCGGGTGTACCAGCGCTCGTTGGTGAACAGCCAGATATCGACGCCGAATTCGTTGAGCAGGTCGAGGCTGCGTTGCGCCACGTCAGGGGCGATCAGATGCTGCTCGATTGGCTTCAACTTCGCATCGACGATCGCGCTGCCGTTGAACGCGCCAATCGGCAGCGTGATCGCCAGCGGCTCGATCAGAAAGCCCATGCCTATCGTGGGTCGGCTGGAAACGATGGTGAAGCCGATGCCGGCCTTACGCAGCGCGCTCACGGCGCTCTTTGCGCCGTCGGTGAGTATCTTGTCCTTGGTCACCAGTGTGCCGTCGACATCGGAAACAACGAGCGCAATTCGGGTCATGCAGGCACTTTCAATTGACGGATGATGTCGTCGACAATGGCCTCGACCGGGGCGTCGATCGATACGGTGATCGGCCGCTCAGTCGGCTGTGGCGGCTCCAACGTCTTGAACTGGCTGGTGAGCAGCCCCGGCGGCATGAAATGACCCTTGCGGGCGGCGAGCCGCGCGGCGATCAAGTCATGCGTGCCGTTCAAGAAGACGATGCGGACATCGTTACGTCCATGCACGAGGATGTCGCGATAGGCGCGCTTCAGCGCCGAGCAGGCGACGACGGCGCGTTCCCCTTGCGTGCAGGTGCGGTCGATCTCGTCCGCAATCGCCTGTAGCCAGGGCCAGCGGTCTTCGTCTGTCAGCGGATGGCCCGCGCTCATCTTCGCGACATTGGCGGGCGGGTGATATTTATCGCCATCCTCGCAGCGCCAGCCGAGACGCGCGGCCAGCCGCTCGGCGATGGTGCTCTTGCCCGAGCCGGAGACGCCCATCACCACCAGCGCGCAGGGGGTTGTCGCATCACCCACGAAGATTCTCCGGCAACGCCGCCTGATCCACCAGCCAGACCGTCTCGCCGGTGGATTGCGCGCGGTTGGCCGGCAGGTTCTCGCCTGCCAGCACGCGGGTCAAGATCGCGCGTTTTTCGCGGCCTGCGACCTCGAACAGCATTTCGCGGCAGGAAGCCAGCGTCGGCAGCGTGAGCGTGACGCGGGGCACAAACGGTTCGACGTTGGCCTTGGGAACGCCAACCACCCAGCGCCTGACCTCGTCGAGCGTCGGGTAGCCGGGAAACAGCGATGCGGTATGGCCGTCGGGGCCGACACCCATCAGCACCAGATCGAACAGCGGCCGGGCAGGGTCGAGCGCATCCGCGCCATAGAACGATTTCAGCTCCTGTTCGTACAGCGTCGCGCTTCGATCCGGATCGGCGGGGTCGGCAGTGCTGGTCGGGATCGGATGGATGTTCGCCGTCGGCGCGCACCGGTCAAGGAAACTCGCCCGCGCCACGCCCATGTTGTTGAGGGGATCATCCGCCGGCACGAAGCGCTCGTCGCCGATGAACCAATGCACGCGCGGCCACGGAATCCGGCTGCGCCAGGCATCGGTGGCGAGCAACTGGAAAAGCTTCTTCGGGCTCGAACCGCCGGTCAGGCAGACCGCCACGCGGCCGGGATTTTCCGCGATCCGTGCAATTACGCGCTCGGCCGCGGCTTTGGCCATCGCCCCCGGATCGGCAACGGAAATCACATGGCGATTGTCGTTCGATGTCATCCCTGACCAAGCTTTCGCCAACTTCGGCCGTCGCGCTCCATGAGGTCGTTGGCCTCTTCGGGGCCTTCGCTGCCGGGTTCATAGATCTTCAGACCCTTGCCGCCGGCGTTCTTCCAGGCGTCGAGAAACGGCTGCACCGCCCGCCAGCCGGCCTCGACGCTGTCGGCGCGCTGAAACAGGATGTTGTCGCCGATCATGCAGTCGTAGATCAGCGTCTCGTAGCCGGTCGACGGCTCGGCCTTGAAATAATCCTTGTAGCGGAACTTCATCTCGACACCATCGATATTGATGGTCGGGCCCGGCACCTTGGTGTTGAACTGCAGCGCGATGCCTTCGGTCGGCTCGGTCGAGATGATGAGGTAATTCTGCGACAGCCGGTCGACCGGCGTGTCGCGGAACATGGCGAACGGCGCCTGCTTGAACTTGATCGCGATCTCGGTGCGCTTGACGCCGAGCGCCTTGCCGGTGCGCAGGTAGAACGGCACGCCGGCCCAGCGCCAGTTATCGATGGTCAATTTCAGCGCAGCGTAGGTCTCGGTGGTGCTGGCCGGCTTGACGTCTTTGGTCCGGCGATAGTCCTCGATCTCGGTGTCGCCGACCATGCCGGCGCGATATTGTCCGCGCACCGAGTTTTGCAGCGCCTCCTGCTCGCTCTGGGTCTGGATCGCCGCCAGTACATCGGCCTTTTCCGAGCGCACCGAATGGGCGTCGAATTTCGCCGGCGGCTCCATCGCGACCAGCGACAGCAATTGAAACAAATGGTTCGGTACCATGTCGCGCAACGCGCCGGTCACGTCATAGAAGCTGCCGCGGTGGCCGACGCCGAGTTTTTCGTCGACCGTGATCTGGATGTGATCGATATGATTGCGGTTCCAGATCGGTTCGAACATGCCGTTGGCAAAGCGCAGCACCAGGATATTCTGGACGGTCTCCTTGCCGAGGTAATGATCGATCCGGTAGATCTGCTGCTCCTTGACGAGCTTCAACAGCTCGCTGTTCAACTCCATCGCCGATGCAAGGTCGGTCCCGAACGGCTTTTCGACCACCAGCCGCCGCCATGCGCCATTCTCGGCCAGCATACCGGTGCGGCCGAGTTCGCGGCTGATCGGCAGAAACGCACTGGGCGGTGTTGCCAGATAGAACAGGCGGTTGCCGCCGGTTTTTCGCGCGGCCTCGAGCTTGTCGAGCGCTTCGCTCATCGCGTCGAACGAGGCGGGGTCTTTTGGATCGGCCTCGATGCAGGTGACGCAATCCAGCACGCGCATGGCGAGCGCGTCGTCCACCGCGCGGGTGGCGTATTGGTGCAGGCCCTTGATCAGGCTGTCGCGCAACTCGTCACTCGTCATGCCCTTGCGGGCGATGCCGACGATGCAGAATTTCTCCGGCAGCAGGTCGGCCGCCGCAAGATTATAGAGGGCCGGGATCACCAGCCGGTGCGCGAGGTCGCCGGTGACGCCGAAGATGACGAAGGAGCAGGGATCGGGTTTCGCCTGTGCCAATCTGCCGACCGCCATCGATTTTACGCCTTTGGTCCCGGTTTCTTCGGCGGTTCCTTGTGCCCGCCAAAGCCGGCGCGCATGGCCGAAAGAATTTTCTCCGCGAACGTGTGGTCCTTGCGCGAGCGGAAACGGGCAAAGAGTGCCGCCGTCAATACTTCGGCCGGCACGGCCTCGTCGATCGCGGCATTGACGGTCCAGCGGCCCTCGCCGGAATCCTCGACAAAGCCGGAGTAGTTATCCAGCGTCTGGTTCTCCGCCAGCGCGGAGGCGGTGAGATCGAGCAGCCAGGACGGGATCACGCTGCCGCGCCGCCATACCTCGGCGATGTCGGCGATGTCGAGATCGAAGCGATGCGCTTCCGGCAACGCTTCGATATTGGCGTTCTTGAGGATATCAAAACCCTCGGCATAGGCCTGCATCAGGCCGTACTCGATGCCGTTGTGGATCATCTTGACGAAATGCCCGGCGCCGACCGGGCCGGCATGGATATAGCCCTGCTCAATACGGGGGTCGCGCCCTTGGCGGCCATCGGTGCGCGGGATATCGCCGGTCCCCGGCGCCAGCGTTTTGAAGATCGGATCGAGCCGGTCGACCACTTCCTTGTCGCCGCCGATCATCATGCAATAGCCGCGCTCGATGCCCCAGACGCCGCCCGAGGTGCCGACGTCCATGTAGTTCAGCCCGCGCGCTCTGAGCGCCTTGCCGCGACGGACATCGTCCTGCCAGAAGGTGTTGCCGCCGTCGATGATGACGTCGCCGGGCTGCATCAGTCTTGCAAGGTCCTCGATGGTCGCTTCCGTGATCTTGCCGGCCGGCAGCATCACCCAGGCGGTGCGCGGCTTCTCCAGCTTCGCCACGAAATCTTCCAGCGAATTGGCGCCCGTAGCGCCTTCGGCTGCGAGCCCGGCGACCGCCCTGGAATCCTTGTCATACACCACGGACGTGTGGCCGTTCCTCATCAGCCGCCGGACGATGTTGCCGCCCATCCGGCCGAGACCGATCATGCCAAGCTGCATTCGCAAAATTCCCTTAATTGAGCGCTTCCGAGATGGCGGCATCGAGCGCTTCAAGCGCAGGCTTGAGGTCACCCTTGAGATGGATACGCAGCGCGCGCCGGCCGCGTTCGGTCAGCACGTCGAAATCGCCGCGCGCCTGGGCTGCCTTGACGATGCCAAAGCTGGCTTTCTGGCCGGGCACCGGCAGATCCCTGGCGTCGTCGGCCGTGATCTGCAGGAATACGCCGCTGCCGGGTCCGCCCTTGTAGGCCTGGCCGGTCGAATGCAGGAAGCGCGGGCCGAATTCGGCGCAGGTCGCGACGCGGCGCCTGTCGCGGACCTTTAGCCGCATCTTCTGCAGCGTGTCGATCGAGCCACCGTCGCGCGCGATATAGGCCAGCAATGCAAAATAGTCGCCGCTGCCGGGGCGCGCGAGATGCGCCTTGATCCAGGAGCCGAGGGTGCCATCGGCGCCGGCCTTGCGCAGCGCGGCCGCATTGGCATCATCGGTATAGATGTCGACCTCGGTGGTGGCCATCACCGGCGTCTCCGCGGGCAGCGAACCGGTCTTCTCGAAGGCCGCCGTCAATTCGCGCGTCTTGATCTTGGCCGCCTCGACATCGGGTTGGTTGAACGGGTTGATGCCGAGCACGGCGCCTGCGACCGCGGTCGCCATCTCGAAGCGGAAGAACTCCTGCCCGATATGGTCGATCGACTTCATGACAATGCGGACCACAGGGTGTCCGGCGGCCTCAAGGGCGGCGAGTTTGTCGTCATGCGTAGCGTTGCCTTCGCCTTCGGTCCTTATATCGATGAAGAAGCGGTCGTTGCCGTAAATCGCGGGATCGCCGAGCGGTTCGCCGTCGATCGGGATCAGCCCCTTGCCCTCCTTGCCGGTCGACTCCGCGATCAATTGTTCGGCCCAGGCGCCGAAATCGGCGATCTTGTTCGACGACGAAATCGTCACCTTGTCGCGGCCTTCAAGCCCGGCGAGGCCGAGCGCAAGGCCAAGCTGCACGCCGGGATTTTCGTGCGGCGGCACGTCAGCGCCGCACGAGCGCACCATCGCCAGCGTGTGCCTGATCAGGTTGCGTACATCGATGCCCGCGGCCGCCGCCGGCACCAGTCCGAACGGCGACAGCACGGAATAACGTCCGCCGATCGTGGGATCGCCATGGAAGATGCGCGCAAAGCCCTGCCGGGTAGCGACTTTCTCCAGTGACGAGCCGGGATCGGTCACTGCGATGAAACGGTGTCCGGCCTTGTCGGCGCCGATTGTCCTGGAAACGCGATCGAAGAAATAGTCCTTCATCACGTTCGGCTCGGTGGTACCGCCGGATTTGCTGGAGACGATAAACAGGGTTTTGGCGATATCGACCTTCTTCTCCATCGCGCGCACCTGCGCGGGGTCGGTGGAGTCAAGCACATGCAGTTTTGGGAAGCCGGACTTCTTCGCAAATGTCTCCGCCAGCACTTCCGGCCCCAGGCTCGATCCACCCATGCCGAGCACCACGGCATCGCTGAAATCCTGTCCCTTCACGCGTTTGGCAAAATCCTCGTAGTCGGCAACGTCGGCGGCCGCCGCGCTGTTCAGCCAGCCAAGCCATTTATTCTCGTCGTCATTGCTCCAGACCGACTTGTCCTTGTGCCAGAGCCGGCGGATTTTCGCCGCGGCGCGCCAGTCCTCCGTGCTCTTCTCAACCGCCTTCCTGATGCCGTCGCCGAGCGCCAGCTGCTGTTTGTCGACCGCGCCGCCGAGCGAAGCGGCGCGCTTGTGCGCGACCGCGCCGTAGAGCTTGTCGGCGGCGTCGGCGAATTGTTTGACGCCGTCCTTGACCAACTCCGTTGTGATCGCATCGAGCGAGATGCCGGATTTCTCCAGATCCTCCAGCACGTGGCGGGCAGCCTCGATATTTTCCTCGAGGCTTTCGCGCGGTCTGCCGTGATCTCGGAATGCGTCGAGCGTGGCCGGCGGCACCGTGTTGATGGTGTCGGGGCCGATCAATTCCTCGACATAAAGCACGTCGCTGTAATCTTTGTTCTTGGTGCCGGTCGAGGCCCACAACAGCCGCTGCGGCTTGGCGCCGCTGGCCTTGAGCTTGTCCCACCGTGCGCCCGAGAACAGGCGCTTGTAGTCCTGATAGGCCATTTTGGCGTTGGCGATCGCGACCTTGCCCTTTAGCGCCCTCAGGCGTTCTTTTTCGCTGGGGTCGTTGGCCTTTGCGATCTTGTCGTCAAGCTGCTTGTCGACAGCGGTATCGATCCGGCTGACGAAGAAGCTGGCGACGCTCGCGACATGGCTGGGATCACCGCCTTTTGCCGTATATTTCTCCAGTCCGGTGAGATAGGCCTCCGCGACCTCACGATAAACCTTCTGCGAGAACAACAATGTGATGTTGATGCTGATGCCTTCACCGGTCAGATGTTCGATCGCAGGCAGGCCTTCCGGCGTTGCCGGCACCTTCACCATCAAATTCTTGCGCTTGACGTCTTTCCAGAGCCGTTCGGCCTCGACGATGGTGCCCTTGGTGTCCATCGCCAGATAGGGCGAGACTTCGAGGGAGACAAAACCGTCGTCGCCGTGCAGGCGATCGTAGACCGGCCGCAATACGTCGGCGGCGTGCTGGATGTCTTCAATGGCGAGGTGCTCGAACAGGTCGGCCACCGGGCGGTCGCCCTTTTTCAGTGCCTGGCCGATCGCGCCGTCATATTCATCCGAACTGCCGATCGCCTTTTCGAAGATCGAGGGGTTCGACGTCACGCCTTTGACGCCGTCGCTGTCGATCAGCGCCCTGAGGTCGCCCTTGGCGACGAAGCCGCGCGCCAGGAAATCGAGCCAGACGGCCTGACCATGGTTTTCGAGTGCTTTGACGGGATTCATGATGTCTGTTCTGTCCGGTCGGTCGGTTTTGCGGGTTCCCGGCAGCTTTCGGGTGCGAGGCGGGAATGTCAACACGTGGCGGAAGGCTGCCCGGCGGAATGTGGGTGTTCTGGGATAACGCGATGCGCGCCCGTTCGATCCCCGAGAGAGTATGACCCCAGGGAATGGCTGCAGTCTCGCACAAATTTGTGACGATAATGGGCGCGGCGATCAGGGCCGGAGGTAGAGATAGCCCTGCGATTGCAGTTCGGCGATCCGGACCACGCCGCCTTTGTCGGCGACAATAAAGCCCGGCAGCAGATCGGCGAGGCCGACCTTTTGAGCCTTCATCGTGTTGCCGCAGGCGGCGAGTTCAAGACCGGCTTTGGAGAACTGACCGACATGTTTGGACAGATCGGGGTTTGCCGAGGACGCATGGAACGCCCGTAGCGCCTGGCCGTGAACGACCAGCGCGATGGTGACATTGTCCGGGCCGCCGACACCGTCCAGATGGTTCTGGATGTTGCCGACCACAAAGCTGACCTTGTCGAGGTCGGAGAGGTGATAGACCACCTTCAGCCTGTTCGCCGCCGGCGCCTCGGTGGCCGCGCTGGCGCGCGATGCCGCAAAGGCTGCACCGAAAGCCGAGGCCGCGGCCCACAAGATGCTGCGTCGGTGCATGGTGTCCTCCAGTTCTTCGCCTTGTTACTGGTGCCGGAGTGCCGCGAGTTCCTGACGATCGGTCACGAGTTCGGCGCATTCGCGCAAATCGGCGCGATCGACCCGGAAAATCCGGTCGTCGGTGCCGGCCACCAACTCGTTGGTGGGCCCATCGTCCGGCTTGTTGCGTTGCCACAGCATTATCCGCTCGAGACGGATGACGGCGGACTTGTCGTCCTTGATCGCCACATCGATGCCGCCGCCGTCGCAATCGACGCCGCAGCCAAGGCGGATTTCCTCACCCTTGTCCTCGGCGACAACGTGGCCGCAGGACCCGCTGGAGTCGAATTTGCCCGGCCGGTGGCGATATTGGACGCCGAGGCGGAACGAATAATTGGTGGTCTGCTCTTCCGGCGGGATTTCGGCCGTCACGAGCAGCTTCATCGAGCTTACTTTTTGCTTCGGATGCTGCGCGAGATGGCCGGCGTCGTAGCGCCGCACGAAGCAGGCATAGGTCTTCTGACCGATCGGGCCCGCAAACATCCTGTCGTCGAAGGCGGCTGCCTTGGCCTTGTCGATCCCGTCCTGGGCAAGACTGCCGCCGGCAAGGCAAACCATTGCAGCCGATGCGGCCAGTGTGAGGATAAATGAGGACATACGCTTCGTTTCGAAAATTGCGCAGACGGGGCGCCGGTGGCGGCTGTCGCGTGGTGTGGGCGCGACTTGAAGA
>Ga0310810_10007063_pt1 | contig 12760 bp, 11 predicted proteins | sample NCmetagenome_FD_207641 | JGI IMG/M metagenome (GOLD analysis project Ga0310810, IMG submission 207641) | Soil microbial communities from experimental microcosm in Duke University, North Carolina, United States - NC | ecosystem: Engineered > Artificial ecosystem > Soil microcosm > Unclassified ... | reverse complement strand
ACGCGTCGTCGTTCGTCAACGGGCACATCCTGTTCGTGGACGGAGGCATGACGGCGGTGGTGTAGTGTTTTGCGTCATTGCGAGGAGCGAAGCGACGAAGCAATCCAATGATGCGAAGTTCTGGATCGCTTCGCTCGCTCGCAATAACGAGGCCTACGCCTTCGACCCGATCGTCACGCTCACCTTGCCGACGCCTTCGACCTCGCAGTCGAGCTTGTGGCCGGGGGCGAGCGCACTGACTCCTGCGGGGGTGCCGGTCATGATGATGTCACCCGCTTCGAGCGCGACCATCTCCGACAGCTTCCAGATGATCTCGGGCACGTTCCAGATCATCTGCTCGAGGTCGCCGTCCTGCTTCACTTCGCCGTTGACCTTGAGCCAGATGCGGCCTTTCTTCGGGTGCCCGATCTCGGAGGCAGGCCTGAGTGGTCCGCATGGCGCGGAGCCGTCGAACGCCTTGCCGATCTCCCACGGGCGCTTGATGTTGCGCGAGGCGATCTGCAGGTCGCGCCGCGTCAGGTCGATGCCGACGCCGTAGCCCCACACGCAGTCGAGCGCCTTCTCCTTCGGGATGTTGCGGCCGCCGCTTTTGAGCGCCACCACCATCTCGACTTCGTGATGCAGATCGTTGGTGAGCGGCGGGTAGGGCACCGTGCCGCCGTCATGCACGATCGCGTCGGCGGGCTTGGCAAAGAAAAACGGCGGTTCGCGCTCGTCCTGGCCCATCTCCTTGATGTGCTCCAGATAATTGCGTCCGACGCACCAGATACGCCGCACCGGAAACATTTTGTCGGTGCCGGCGACCTTTACGGTGGCCTGGGGCGGCGGCGGAATCACGTAGTCAGTCATCGTCTTTCCTGGTTGAGGTTTGAGAGGTGAAAAATCACTCCGCCGCGGCGGGCGCCTGCTCGCGCAATTGGAGCCGGTAGAACGAGGCGTAGCGGCCACTCTTGCGCAGGAGCTCGTCGTGCCGGCCGGACTCGATCATCGTGCCGTTCTCGATCACCAGGATGCGGTCGGCATGCATAATGGTTGAAAGCCGGTGCGCGATCACCAGCGTGGTGCGGCCCTTGCAGAGTTCGGCGAGCGCCTCCTGCACGTGGCGCTCGGATTCGGAATCGAGTGAAGCCGTGGCCTCGTCGAGCAGGATGATCGGCGCGTCCTTGATCAGCGCACGCGCAATCTCGATGCGCTGGCGCTGCCCGCCGGAGAGCTGCATCCCGTGCTCGCCGACCGGCGTGTCGTAGCCTTGCGGGAAGCTCATGATGAAATCATGGGCGTGCGCGGCTTTCGCCGCCGACACGATCTCGGATTCGGTCGCATCGAGCTTGCCGTAGCGGATGTTCTCGCGCACCGAGCCGCGGAACAGGTGCACGGTCTGGCCTACATAGGCGATCTGCCGGCGCAGCGAGCGGCGCGAGACCTGCGCGATGTTCTGCCCGTCGATGGTGATCGTACCCGAGCCCGCCTCGAAGAAGCGCAGCAGCAGATTGAGCACCGTGGACTTGCCGCCGCCCGAAGGGCCGACCAGCGCCGTCACCTTGCCCGGCTCGGCCGTAAACGACATACCGCGCAGCACCGGCTCGTTCGTACGATAGAAGAAACGCACGTCGGCAAATTCCACCCGCGCGTTGCTGAGCACGAGCGGCGGCTTGTCGTCGTCCTCAGGTTCGGTCGGGGCGGTATCCATCACCTCGAACAGCATGCGTACGCCGACCAGATGATTGTTGAGCTCGAGATTGAGCCGCGCGAGGCGCTTCGCCGGTTCGTAGGCGAGCAGGAACGCCGCGAGAAACGAGACAAAGGCACCCGGCGTCGCGCCGTTGTAGATGATCAGGTACCCGCTGTAGATGATGGCGAGGCAGATCGCGAGGCCGCCGAGCGTCTCCATCAGAGGACTCGCGCGGTTGGAGACGCGCGCCCACTTGTCGGCCTCGTGCTGAACAGCGGTGACGGTGGTGTCCAGGCGCCGTCGCATCTCGTTTTCGAGCGTGAAGGCCTTCACGACGCGCAGGCCCTGCAGCGTCTCCTGAAAGGTCTCGATGGTGCCCGTATAGCCGGTGAACTGCACCTTCATGATGGCGCGTACTCGGCGGACCAACTTGCGCAGGAACAGCATCGCGGGCGGTGCGATGATCAGGCCGACTAGCGACATGACCGGGTCCTGGATCACCATCACGGCGAAGAGACCGATCAAGGTTACGACATCGCGGCCAATGGAGGTGATCAGCAGGGTCAGCGCAAAGGTGACGGCGGACGAACCGGTGGTGAGACGCGCGATGAATTCGGAGGAATGGCGGTCGGAAAAGAACCCGATGTTTTCGGTCAACAGCTTGTCGAACAGGCGCCGCTGGTTCGCTGCAACGATGCGACTGCCGATGCGCATCATGATCACCTGGTGCACGTAAGTCGCGGCGCCCTTGAGCGCGAAAAGACCGAACGCCGCAGCGCCGACGAGCAAGAGCGCATTGAAATTCTTGTGGACGTAAGCCTGGTTGACGACATCACCGAGCAGATAGGCGGAGAGCGCCGTGCATGCGGCCGCGACTCCCATCATGGCGAAGGCGACCGCATAAAGCTTGCGGTAGCGTAGCGCGTGCTCGGCGAGCAGCCGCCGGATCAGGGCCGGCGCCCCGTACGGGTCCGCGAAAAGTGACTGGAAGCGGCTTGCGCTCATCTGTCGGGAGGCATGCCCGCCTTGCGGCGGATTTTCAAGGAAAATCAGCGACTACGGGTCGTGTTGAGATTGCCGGCTTTCTCGGAGATCCGTTCAGCGGTTGCGCAGCATCAGCTTGCGCTCCCAGCCGAGCGCATGGCGCACGATGGTGGCGAGGTCATCGCGCTGCGGCTTCCAGCCGAGCACGGCGCGGGCACGGTCCGACGACGCCACGATCTGCGCCGGATCGCCCGGCCGCCGCGGCGAGAGATCAACGCGAAAGTCGACGCCGGACACCTGCTTCACAGTATCGATCACTTCGCGCACCGAATAGCCGCGTCCGTACCCGCAATTCGCTGTGACCGAAGTTCCGCCGCCACGAAGATAGCGCAGCGCATCGAGATGCGCCTGCGCCAGGTCGCTCACATGAATGTAGTCGCGGATGCAGGTGCCGTCGCGCGTCGGGTAATCGGTGCCGAACACCTCGATCTTTTCGCGTCGCCCGAGCGCGGTCTCGACCGCAACCTTGATCAGGTGCGTGGCATTCTTTGTGGATTGTCCGGTGCGCAGCTCGGGATCCGCGCCCGCGACGTTGAAGTAGCGCAGGATCACGTGTCCGAGCCCGTGCGCGGCGCTGGCGTCGCGCAGCATGATCTCGGTCATTAGTTTCGACGAGCCATAGGGTGACATCGGCACGAGCGCGTCGTCCTCGGTCACCGGTACGCGCTCGGTGTTCCCGTAGACCGCGGCGGTCGAGGAAAAGATGAAATGCTTCACGCCACCCTTCACGGCGCACTCGATCAACGCGCGCGAATTGACCGTGTTGTTCCGGTAATAACCAAGGGGATCGGCGACCGAATCCGGCACCACGATCGACGCCGCGAAGTGGATGACCGCCTTGACGCCGTGATCCTTGATCAGCTTTGCAACGAGCGGCTGGTCCCCGGTCTCGCCAAGGATCAGCGGCACGCCCTCGGCGATGGCCCAGTCGAAGCCGGTGGAGAGATTATCGAGGACGACAACCTTCTCGCCGGCCGCGACCAGCGCATAGACCATGTGGCTGCCGATGTATCCGGCGCCCCCGGTGACCAGGACCGTCATCTGGCTCGTCCGTAACGGGATTCGGGGCCACTTCCTAGGCGCATTTCGATGAAGAAGCGGTTATTAGGCTTGGGCCACCGAATCCCGCATGTCCGATATCCTGTTCATCAAGACCTCCTCGCTCGGCGATGTGATCCATCACATGCCGGCGGTCAGCGATGCGCGGCGCCATAGGCCGCAGGCACGCATCGGCTGGGTGGTCGAGGAAGCCTTTGCGCCATTGGTGCGGCTGCACCGAGCGGTCGACAGCGTCGTTCCGGTCGCCTCGCGGCGCTGGCGCAGGGCGCCGCTTTCGCCGCAGACGTGGCGCGAGACCGGAACGTTCGTGCGCGCGATGCGGGAGCAGCCGCATGAGACCGTGATCGATGCGCAAGGCTTGCTGCGCTCCGCGCTGATCACGCGCTTCGCGCGCGGGCGGCGCCACGGTTACGACCCGGCAAGCGTGCGCGAGCGCGCCGCCGCGTGGTTCTATGACGAGCATCACGGCGTCGATCGCGGCCTGCACGCGATCACGCGCAACCGCCTCCTCACCGGCCAGGCGCTCGGCTATGCGCCGGATGGTCCGCTCGATTTCGGACTGGATCGCGCGTCCCTCATGAACGGTGCGCCCAGCCGTGAGGTCGTGCTGCTGCACGCGACCGCGCGGCCCGAGAAGGAATGGCTGGCGGCGAGCTGGATCGCCCTTGGGCAATCGCTCCAGTCGCGCAATTTTTCCATGGTGCTGCCTTGGGGGAACGAAATAGAGCGCCAGCGCAGCCTGAAGATCGCCGCCGCCCTTCCGAATGCCGTTGTGCCGGAGCTTCAGCCGCTCGATCAGGTCGCGCGCATGCTTGCGCGCGCCGCGTTCGTCGTCGGGGTCGATACGGGTCTGTTGCATGTTGCTGCCGCACTCGGCGTGCCGCTCGCGGCAATCTTCGTCGGCACCGAGCCCGGCCAGCATGGGCCACTCGGCGCAGGCAAGATCGAGATCGTGGGCGCACTTGGTGCGATGCCGACGGTTGCGGAAGTCAGCGCCGCCGTGGAGCGCATCGCGCCTTAAGCGGCCGGCGATTGGGCGAGCGTGCGTTGCGCGATGTCCAGCACGTGTTCGGGGGAAATATTGCGCATGCAGCGATGGTGCTGCACGCGGCATGTCGGCTTGTGGCAGGGCTGACACGGGAGTTTTTCCGCGGTTTGCTGGAGGGCGGCGGCGATTGGATTGAGCGGCGCCCAGTGCCACGGGCTGGTCGGCCCGAATATTCCGATCGTCGGCGTGCCGAGTGCCGCGGCGACGTGCATCAGGCCTGAGTCGTTCGAGATCGCGACGTTGGATGCCGCGAGCGCGAGGATCGCATTACGCAGGTCGCTGCCCGTGAGGTCGTGCGCCTCGGGTGCCTGATCGCGGATGACGCGCGCGAGCGTCGCCTCGGATGGGCCGCCAATCACCCAGACGTCGCACCCCTGGGCAATCAGTGCGCGCGCAAGCTCCGCATACGATGCGCCGGGCCAGCGTTTCGATGGGCCGACCGCGCCGGGCGCAAGCGCGACGACCGGACGCGCATCGGTCAGGCCGAGCCGTTCGCGCCATCCGGAAACCTCACCGGCTGGCACGCGCAGCTCAGGCAGCGGCCACTGTTCGGGCTGCGGAGCATCCGCCGGCAGCGCAAGCGCGGCGCACTGATCGACCATGCGCGGGCGCCTCCGTTCGCCCCGGCGCAGATCGTTGAGGAGCCCAAACCGCCATTCGCCGAGCCAGCCGACCCTTTCGGGGATCCCGGCGAGGAAAGGCGCGAGCGCGGCCTTCCAGGTCCGGGGCATGACAAGCGCGGTGCCATAGCCCTCGCGGCATAGCCGGTCGGCGAGCAGTCTGTATTCCGCGAACGGCAATCGCTTGCGCGGCAGATCGACGACGATCGCCTGGCGTACCTCCGGCATATAGTCCGTGAGCGGTGCGCAGAGCGTCGTAGAGAGCAAGTCTACCGGGCGTACCGGAAACCGCTCCTTGAGCAGCTTCACGACGCTGTGGCATCGCACGAAATCGCCAATCCACATGTACGGGATGATCAGGATCGGCCGGCGATCGAGTCCGGGAGTGCGCGATTCGGGTTGAAATGAAGTTATGTTCATTTTATTGAAAGTGAGAACGCCTGTTCAACCTATCGCGCGCCGGCCGGGTCTACGCTCGCAGGCCCGGTTTACCACGGTTTTTTACCAAGATTGCACCTCCGGGCCGCGTGGGGCAAAGGAGGGCCGGGCGCCATGATCCCGAAAGGTGGGTACCGGTTTTCGGATAAGATCATGCTCAAACGAAAAGCCAGAGCCCGACTCCGATTCACCCCAAGAACGATAGGGCTCCGGGTCCCAGGGATGCGTTGATGATTTTGGTGACCGGCGGGGCGGGATTCATCGGGTCGAATGTGGTCGCGAGCCTCAATGAGGCCGGCCGCAGCGATGTCGCCGTCAACGACTGGCTCGGCTCCGACGGACGGTGGCGCAACCTGCAGAAGCGCCAGCTCGCCGATGTGGTTGCTCCGGCCGACCTGTTCCGCTGGCTCGACGGGCGCAAGCTCGACGCCGTCATCCATCTTGGCGCCATTTCGGACACGACCGTCACGGACGGCGATGCCGTGATGGACAACAATTTCCGTCTCTCGTTGCGGCTGCTCGATTGGTGCACCGAGACGCGCACGCCGTTCATCTATGCGTCGTCGGCCGCAACCTACGGCGAGGGCAGCCAGGGTTTCTCCGATGAGTGGTCGGTCGCGGCGCTCAAGCGCTTCCAGCCGATGAACCTTTACGGCTGGAGCAAGCATCTGTTCGATCTCGCGCTCGCGGAGCGGGTCGCGCGACGCGAAAAAATGCCGCCGCAATGGGCGGGCGCCAAGTTCTTCAACGTGTTCGGCCCGAACGAGTACCACAAGGGCGCGATGATGAGCCTCGTCGCGAAACGGTTCGACGACGCGAAGGCCGGCAAGCCGATCCAGCTCTTCAAGTCGCATCGCGAGGGGATCGGCGACGGCGAGCAGAGCCGCGATTTCATCTATGTGGATGACGCCGTTTCGGTGGTGCGCTGGATGCTGGAAACCCCGCATGTCACCGGCATTTTCAATGTCGGAACCGGCAAGGCGCGCAGCTTCAAGGATCTGATGACCGCAATGTATGCGGCGCTCGGGGCGAGGCCGAACATCGAGTACGTCGACACGCCGCCTGCAATCCGGAACCAGTATCAGTATTTCACTCAGGCCGAGGTCGCCAATCTGCAGCGCGCGGGCTACAACGCGGGCTTCACGCCGCTTGAAGAGTCGGTGCGCCGCTACGTCACCCAGTTCCTCGATCGAGAAGACCGGTACCGGTGATGCTGGATTTCGAGAAACGTCTCGCGAGCATCGGCCAGCAGACCATCCTCTGCGTCGGTGATCTGATGCTCGACGACTTCGTCTACGGCGAGGTCGGGCGTATTTCGCCGGAAGCGCCGGCGCCGGTGCTGGCGGTCAAGCGCAATGAGGTGACGATCGGCGGCGCCGGCAACGTGGCGCGCAATATCGCTTCGCTCGGCGCGCGCTGCATCTTTGTCGGCGTGGTGGGTGACGACGCGCCAGGGCGCGATGTCATTGCACGTCTGCAAGCCGAGCAACTGATAGAGCCGTCATTGGTCGTCGATACAAGCCGTCCGACGACCAAGAAGATGCGCTTCGTCTCCGAGCATTTCTCCACGCATCTTCTGCGCGCCGACTGGGAACAGGCGGGGCCGGTCAGTGCCGAGCTCGAGGGCGAACTGATCGCGCGGGCGCTCGCGGCGATTCCGCGCGTCGGTGCCATCGTGCTCTCCGACTACGCCAAGGGTGTGCTCACCTCCCGTGTCGTCGCCGAGGTGATCGCAGCGGCAAAGCGCGCGCGCGTCCCCGTGATCGTCGATCCCAAGGCGCCCGACTACGCGATCTATCGCGGCGCGACCGTCGTCACGCCGAACCGGCGCGAACTCGCCGCCGCCACGCGGCGCGAGTGCGTTGGCGATGCCGCAATCCTTGCGGCTGCCGAGGAACTTGCCGGCATTGTCGAGTGCGAGGCCGTGGTTGTGACCCGCAGCGAGGAGGGGATGACTCTCTACGCGAAGGGCGAAGAGCCCGTGCACGTGCCGGCCTATGCCGTGAAGGTGCGCGATGTATCGGGCCCGGGAGACACCGTGGTGGCCATTCTTGGCGTGATGCTCGCACTCGGTGCCGACTACGAGACCGCGATGCGCGCCGCCAACGCGGGCGCCGCCGTTGTGGTCGGCAAGCCCGGCACCGCAACGGCGAGCGTCGACGAATTGCGCCACCGCCTGCTTCCGGCGGCCGCGACCGCGCTCGAAGACAAGATCGTATTCGATCGCTCGGTGCTCGACGCACGGCTTTCCGAATGGCGGCGTCAGCGCCTGCGCATCGGCTTCACCAATGGCTGCTTCGACCTGTTGCATCGCGGTCACATCCGGCTGATGGCGGCGGCGCGTTCGGCCTGTGACCGGCTGGTGGTCGGGCTCAACAGCGACGCATCCGTGATGCGCCTCAAGGGGAAGGGGCGTCCGATCCAGGATGTGACTTCGCGGGCCGACGTGCTTGCCGCTCTTGAAGCGGTGGACCTCGTCGTGGTGTTCGAGGAAGACACCCCGCTCGAATTGATCAAGCAGGTCCGCCCCGCCGTACTGGTGAAGGGCAGCGACTACGCCAGGAAGGATGTCGTCGGGCACGACCTCGTCGAGGCGGGCGGCGGCGAGGTGATCCTGGTCGATCTGGTGCCGGGCCACAGCACGAGCAGCATGGTGGCGCGGTCGGGCGGGTCCGCCAAAACAGGCACGTGAGTTTTGCGGGCGGCGGGGGACAGGCGTGCCGCAGTTGAGCGCGATCATCATCACCAAGGACGAGGCCGCCAACATCGGCGAATGCCTCGACTCGCTCGCGTTTTGCGACGAGCGGATCGTGGTCGATGCCACGAGCGCCGACGGCACGCTGATGATCGCCAAGCAGAAAGGCGCGCGGGTTGCGACCCACAGCTGGAAGGGATTCGGGCCGCAGAAAAACTATGCGCTCTCGCTCGCGCAGGGTGACTGGGTTCTCTCGATCGATGCCGATGAGCGCGTCACGCCGGAACTTGCCCGTGCGATCCGCGCCGCGATCGATGCCGGCAAGGCGGATGCCTATGAGATCCCGCGCCGCTCCAGCTTTTGCGGACACATGATGCGTCACTCGGGCTGGTTTCCCGATCGCGTGATCCGGCTGTTCCGCCGCGACAAGGCGCGCTTCACCGACGATGTCGTCCACGAGCGCGTCGTGTGCGATGGTGCGGTGGCGCGTTTGAGCGAGCCGATCCTGCACTTTCCGGTGCGGCGGCTCGAAGACGCGATCCGGCGTATTGACCAGTATTCGACGCTTGGCGCCGAGAAACTTGCGGCCTCCGAGCGCAAGATCTCGGCGGTTAGCGGGCTGGCGCACGGCATCGGCACATTCCTGCGCGTCTATCTCCTGAAGCTCGGCTTTCTCGACGGCGCCGCCGGGTTCATGCTCGCGGTTGCGAACGCGGAGGGCGCCTACTACCGCTATCAGAAGGCGTGGCTCGCGAGGCAGCGCCGTGAGTGACATCTCGGTCATCGTCTCGACCTACAATCGGCCGGATGCGCTCGGTGCGTGCCTGCGCTCGCTGGGGCGGCAGACGGTAGGGAACTTCGAGATCGTCGTCGCGGACGATGGATCGGGGCCGGCGACCCGCGATGTGATCGGCGCGTGGAAGGGAAAGCTCGGCATTCCGCTCACGCACGTCTGGCACGGGGATCGCGGCTTTCGCCTCGCTGAGATCCGCAATCGCGCCATTGCGGCGAGCGCGAGTGGCTACCTCGTGTTCCTGGACGGCGACTGTATCACCCCGGCTCACTTCGTTGCGGCGCATCGCTCGCTCGCCGAGCCTGGCTTCTTCGTTGGCGGCAATCGCGCGCTGCTGTCACGCGGACTGACCGAACGGATTCTCGCGAATAACCTCGAACCGGAGCGGTGGGGGCTTGCGTCCTGGGCGCGGCGCCGCGCGCGGGGCGACATCAACCGTCTGCTGCCGCTGATGAGCCTGCCGCTCGGACCGTTGCGCAAGCGGCTCGCGACCGAGTGGGAGGGAGTGCGCGGGGGCAACTTCGCCTTTCACCGCGCGGACCTCGAGCGCGTCGACGGATTCGAGACGGCGTTTACCGGATGGGGGCTTGAGGATTCCGACATCGTCATCCGCATGTTGCGCGCAGGCGTGCGGCGCAAGGACGGGCGTTTCGCGACCGGTGTGCTGCATCTGTGGCATCCGGAGGCCGACCGCTCGCGCTTTGCCGCGAACCGGAGCCAGCTCGCCGAGCTGATCACGTCGGACCGCGTGCGCGCGGTCAGCGGTCTTTCGGCGTTGACGCACGAACGGGCGGCGGCGGTTTGATGCGGCGCAATTTGTATTCGCGCAAGTTCTTTGCGTATCTGCGCGATAGCAGCGACGCCTCGGCGCGTGCGCTGGTTCCGCTCCTGGTCGATATTCATCCCGCGCGCTCGATGATCGATGTCGGGTGCGGCATCGGCGGTTGGGTGAGGGCGTTCGGGGAGCGCGGCGTGAGCGCGGTCGGGATCGATGGCGACTATGTCGACTGCGCGCAACTTCTGATTCCCCCGGACCGGTTCGTCGCGCATGACCTCAACCAACCCATCGACGTCACTGAACTCGGTCGCCGTTACGGCGATACGCAGTCCAGCCGCTTCGATCTTGCGATCAGCCTGGAAGTCGCCGAGCATCTCCGGCCGGAGCGCTCTGAAAGCCTGGTGCGCGACCTTGCCGGACTCGCTGACGTCGTGCTGTTCGCCGCCGCAATTCCGTTCCAGGGCGGGGCAGGGCATATCAACGAGCGCTGGGAATCCTGGTGGGCGCAAAAATTCTCCGACAACGGCTACGATCCGTTCGATGTGCTGCGCCGCGACATCTGGGGCCGGCGCGATATCGCGTGGTGGTACAAGCAGAACGCGATCTTTTACGTAAAGCGGAATTCCGCTGCGCATGCGCGATTTTGCGCACGTTTCGGGCAGCCGGTCGGTACGATGTTCGACCTCGTTCATCCGGAATTGTTCCGCGGCAAAGCCCCGCGGCTGAAGCACGGCAACGTCGTGCAGAAAGTGTTGAACAGGTTTCGCCGCTCGGCCGACGTTCCCCGCGCGCAAGTCTTCGAGACGCCGCTTTACCGCGATGAAGGCTGGCATCGCGATGCCAAGCCGAAGTCATGACCGCCGGGTTCGACGCATCGCCATGGGGCACGCATCTCCCCAGCGCATATGAACGCGCGGTGCTGGCGCTGACGCGCGCCATGCCGGAGAACTGGCTCGGGTTGCGGCTGGCCATCCTGTTTCGCCGCCTCATCACGGGGCGCATTGGCGAAGGTTGCCGCGACACCATGCTTTGGGGCATGCGGTTGCGGCTCTACCCGCGCCGCAACGGCTGTGAAAAGAACGCGCTGTTCACCCCGCAGATGTTCGACACCATGGAGCGGCGCGTGCTTGCGGACGCGGTGCGGCGCAAGGGGAGCGCATTCACCTTCGTCGATATCGGGGCGAATGTCGGGCTCTACTCGCTCTATCTCGCCTCGTGCGGCGATGTGCACACGCTCGCGATCGAGCCGCAGCCCGGCATTCTGGAGCGGCTGCGCTTTCATCTTGCCGCAAACCCGCCCACCAAGGTCGATGTCAGACCGATCGCGCTCTCGGATCGCGAGGGCGAAGTGACGCTCGTGCTCAACGACAGCGACAGCGGCGGCACACATATCGACAAACCCGGCCTCGACCGGCACGGCGAATGCATCAGTGTTCCGTGCAAGCCGCTGCTGACGGTGTTGTCGGAAGCCGGGATCGCCTCAATCGACGCGCTGAAGATCGATGTGGAAGGCGCCGAGGACATCGTGCTGGCACCGTTCCTGCGCGATGCGCCGGCCTCGCTGCTGCCGCGGCTCATCCTGATCGAGGACACACGCGGGTTCTGGAGCCTCGATCTGTTCGCGCTGCTGGCCGGCCGCGGCTACACTGAAGCGGAACGCAGCCGCCAGAACGTGGCGCTCTACCTCGGCTGAGAGACATGGCGGACACGACGACCGCAACACTTCTTGCCTTCGATCGCGCACGGCTTGGGCGCGTGGCGGACTGGCTCGCCGTCGGCATCGCGGTTGCGATGCCGTGGTCGATCTCGGCCTCGCAAATCCTGACCGCCGCCTGGCTGCTTGCGTTGATTCCTGCGCTCGACGTCGCGGGAATACGCCGCGAATTGCGGGGGGCCGCCGGTGGGCTGCCGGTGCTGCTCTGGCTGCTGGCGCTCGCGGGCATGCTGTGGGCGAACGTCCCATGGAGCGCGCGCTACGAGGGGCTTGAGGGCTTCCACAAATTGCTGGTCATTCCACTGCTGCTCGCGCAATTCCGCCGATCGGAGCGCGGCATCTACGTCGTCTACGGCTTTATCGGCTCCTGCACTGCGCTTGTGCTCGCCTCGTGGGGCCTGATGGTGCTCTGGAAGCTTCGGAGCGTGTACGTGCCGGGCAAAATCCCGGGCCTCCTGGTGAAGGATTACATCGCGCAGAGCTCGGAATTCCTGATCTGCGCCTTCGGCCTGCTTGGGTTTGCCGTCGAGCGGTGGCGGAAAGGCGATATGCGGTTCGCCGTCGGCGCAATCGTTGTAGCCGGGCTGTTCCTTTCGAACATCTTCTACATTGCGCCCGGCCGCACTGCGATCGTCATTATGCCGGCGCTGCTGGTTATTCTCGGGTTCTACTATTTCGGCTGGAAAGGAATTGCTGCTGCTGTCGTTGCCGGCGCTGTTCTCGCCGCTGCCGCGTGGGCTGCATCGCCGTTCCTGCGCGCGCGTGTGCTCGCAAGCTTCTCCGAGGTGCAGGCCTATGAGACGCAGAACACCGAATCTTCCTCAGCGATCCGGATTGAGCTTTGGAAAAAGTCGCTCGGCATTATCGCCGTCGCCCCCGTGATTGGTCATGGCACAGGC
>Ga0310810_10007062_pt1 | contig 12761 bp, 10 predicted proteins | sample NCmetagenome_FD_207641 | JGI IMG/M metagenome (GOLD analysis project Ga0310810, IMG submission 207641) | Soil microbial communities from experimental microcosm in Duke University, North Carolina, United States - NC | ecosystem: Engineered > Artificial ecosystem > Soil microcosm > Unclassified ... | reverse complement strand
TCTGCGTTACGAATGACTGGCACCATGATTCCGTCGTCGGCTTCCACAGCGATTCCCACGTCGATCGAGTTTGATTGCACCACTCGGTTTCCAATGAATTTCGCCGCCGCGGATGGATTTTTCGCCAGCGCAAGCGCGAGCGCGCGCAGTGCGTAAAGGCCGAGGCCGGGTTTCGGATCGCGCGATTGCCGATCTTGTAGCGCCGCATCCAGATTGAGTGATGAACCGATCGTTGAAAGGGGACGTGTCCAACTCCTACGCATCGCATCGGCCACGCCGGCGCGAATCTTTGAAGCTTCATGCACCGTCTGGTTCTCTAGCTTGTGCAGAAAACCTTCGAGATCTTTGATCGTTACCCGGTTGCCAGCGCCGGTTCCCATGATTCCTGCGAGATCAGCAGTTGTTAGCTGCAATTCAGCCATGCGCGCGCGGACGCGCGGGGACATGAAGGTTGCGCCTTTTGTAATTGCCGGAACGGGCAGATCGCCGACCCGGTCGCCGTCGCCATCGCGCGCGGCGATCTTTTTTCCTCGCGCCGGAGCAACCTCCTGGTCCGCGCGTGCAGGAATTTCTTCCGCGACTTCCTTCTGCGGAGGAGTTGGCGGTGCGTGTTTGGCGAAGCGCGCAGCGTCTTGTTCGCTCGCTTCAACATAGCCGAGCACCGCGCCCACGGGATACGTCTCCTTCAACTGCACGGTAATTTTGTCGATCTTGCCTTTGCAAGGCGTGGTCACGCCCATGACTGCCTTATTTGTCTCGACGTCGATGATTTCCTGATCGTCCACAACGTCTTCGCCAGGTTTGACCTTGATATCGACGATTGTGGCTTCGGCGATTGATTCGCCAAGCTGCGGCATGATGATCGGGACTTGCGGCATAGCTAGTCAGTCATTCCGAGCAAAGTCGAGGAATCCCGTTGCGCAATGTTAAACGTTTCCGCGGGATCTTTCGACTGCGCTTCGCTTCGCTCAAGATGACAGTTGAGGGTGGCATAAACTTATTCTCGAAGTAACGCGCGCGCTTTTGCGACTATGTTTTTCGCGTTCGGCCGGTGCGCGCTCCAGAGATTTGGATGATAGGGAATCGGTGTGTCTTTCGCGTTGAGACGTTGGGGCGCGGCATCGAGCAGATGAAATCCCTGGTTGGTGACCCGCGCGATCACCTCCGCGTTTGTGCCGCCCCAGGGAAATGATTCACCGACACAAAGCAAGCGACCGGTGCGCGCAACAGATGCAAGCACGGTATCGGTGTCCAATGGCTTGACCGTCCGTAGATCGACAACTTCAATCTCGAGGCCTTCACGCGCGAGTTCCTCCGCAGCGGCCAGGGATTCCTGCGTCATTGCGCTGTAACTTACGATCGTAAGATCGCGCCCCTCGCGGGCGATGCGCGCACGGCCAGTCGGCAAAGCTTTGTCCGGCAACTTGTCGGCTTTGAGATGGTAATAAAGATATTTGTGCTCGCAGTAAACGACGGGATCATCGATCGCCACAGCTTCTATCAGCATCGTGTAAGCATCTTCTACTGTGGCCGGTGTCATGACAATGAGACCCGGGTAATGCGCGTAAAGCGATTCCATCGATTGGCTGTGAAACGGGCCGCTTCCTTTTGTTCCACCGGAAGGCAAACGCACGGTGATTGGCACCGGCACGCCCGTTCGCCAGTAATGCGTTCCTGCGTTGTTCAGAATCTGGTTCAGAGCGATGCTCGAAAAATCTGCGAACTGCATTTCGACAATCGGCCGCATTCCCTGCATCGCAGCGCCAATGGCCGTGCCGACGATCGCATCCTCACTGATCGGTGTGTTCAATACGCGCCCCGGGAATTCCTTCGCCAAACCTTTCGTTGCTTTGAACGCGCCGCCAAACGTCCCCCCGACGTCCTGTCCGTAAATGAAAACGCGATCATCGTCGCGCAACAGTTTTGCCTGCGCTTCCCGGATCGCTTCGAGATAGGTGAGGCTCACAATGAAAAAATGACGAGTGACGAATCACGAATGACGAAATAATGACGAAGCTCGAATGATAAAAGGTCATCCTGGGCGAAGCGCAGCGGAGTCGAAGGACCCCGTGGAATTTCCTTTCTGGTCTGCCGCGGGATTCCTCGACTTCGCTCGGAATGACAGGCGTTTATCTCGTCATTTGTCATTAGGATTTCCTTCGTCATTCATCCTCGCCGACGTGGTCGAAAAGATCACGTACCGATAACGCGCACCAATCTTCTTTGTCGGCTTCCGGCACAGCTTCCTTTTGAGCGATCGCAACTGCCTCGTCCACCTGCGCGACGGCGTCTTTGCGCCATTCGGCCAGGGTGTTTGAATCCAGCAGATTGGATTCGATAATCGTTTGCTCAGCGACCTTCAAACAGTCTCGCGCAAACGCCTGACGCTTCATCTCTTCGGGCACGTAGCCGGCGTCATCGTGTTCGCCATGGCCGGAAAGGCGCAGCACCGAGGCGACGACCAACTGCGGCGAACGTCCCGCGCGGGCGCGTTTGACCGCGCCGCCAATTACGTCCAGGCACGCGGCGAGATCGGTTCCGTCCAGACCATAACCTTCGAACCCGTATCCGATCGCCCGTTCCACCAAATCGTCGCAGGCAAATTCGCGGTCGTTAGTTGTTGAGTACGCGTAATGATTATTTGTCGCGACAATCACGAGCGGTACCTGTTCCACCGCGGCAATGTTCATTCCTTCGTGAAAAGCTCCGGTTTGCATCCCGCCTTCGCCGATACAAGAAAGGCCAACGAAATTTTTTTCTCCTCTAAATCGCTTCGCCATCAATGTGCCTACCGTAACGGAAACCATAGCGCCGAGATGGCTGATCATCGCGAGTTCGTTATCGCGCGGATGCCCTCGATGGATATTGCCGTCGCGCCCACGCATCGGACCCGAGCGCGAGCCGAGATACGTGCGGGTGACGTCGACCAGCGGTTCGCCAAACGCAGATCGCCCAGCCTGGTCACGAATCAGCGGCGCAAAAATGTCGCCTTTTTCTAGAAACAAGCCGCATGCGACGCTGACCGCTTCCTGGCCTTTGCCGATGTAAACGCCGCCCGTGATTTGGCCGCCGCGGTAAAGACTAACGAGCTTTTCCTCGAGCGTACGTGCCAGCAGCATCCAGCGAAATGCTTCGAGAAAACGCTCGTGGGGAGGCGCGGTCTTGTCCGCAGCGTTTTCGCCCAGTAACGCGGTCGCTCTTTTTTTTCGTTTTAATTTTGCGGTCCGCTGCGCCGTCTGAAGCATCGCGTCATTTTAGCCAAGATCGGCAAGTGCGCGCAAAGTTTTTTGTCGCGCAGCTGTGCAGGTGGAACGCGTTGTCCTCAACGCGTTGGAAAACCCACCAATCTATCGTCTTCGGCGAAGACGATCTACCTACCGCGCTGCGAACGCGAGACGCCGCTGTCTCGGCGCGTGTTCGCCACCGTTTGAAGCTGGTTCGGTGACAGGTTGAGCTGGCGCGGTGAGTTTCACACCGACTAATTTGCTCACGCCGCGCTCTTCCATTGTTACGCCGTACAGGATATCAGCTTTGGCGATCGTTCGTTTGTTGTGCGTGATGATGATGAATTGGCTCTGGTGAACAAATCGGTCTAGCACGCGGATGAAGCAGTTAATGTTATTTTCGTCGAGTGGTGCGTCCACCTCGTCGAGAATGCAGAACGGGCTCGGGCGCACCATGTAAATCGCAAACAATAACGCGACGGCAGTCATTGCGCGTTCGCCACCACTCAATAGAGACACGCTTTGTAATTGCTTCCCCGGCGGCTTGGCCGTGATCTCGATGCCGCAGTTCAGCGGGTCGTTCTCATCCAGTAGTGATAAGTCCGCGCGCCCGCCACGGAATAGGTCGCCAAACATTTCCCGGAAATTCGCCCGGACTTGCCCAAAGGTGTCGGCAAACAGTTTTCTTGTTGTGGAATTGATACGCGCGATCACATCGAGTAGCTCGCGCTGGGAATTCGTAAGATCGGTGTTTTGCGCTTCCAGGAACTTGTAACGCTCCTCGAGTTCGTCGTACTCGTGCACTGCCTCGAGGTTTACTGGTCCCATGTTGTCCAGCTGTGTGCGAAAATCGGCGATAAGTTTTTCCAGATCGATCTCCGGCGAGCGCACGCGCCCTCGCGTGCTGAGTTCGGAGCCCTCGCCGAAATCCTCCGCGGACGGGCCAGCATCCGAGGGTTTCTCTCGATCGTCACTTGGGGTCTGCTCGTCGGCGAGGGCACCGATCCCGCAGGCGCGGGACGAGGCGCGTGCGCTCCCCGGATCAGCTGCAGTCGCGCGCTTTTTCAATTGCGCGCGCAGAACTTTTTCCAATGCAGGCTCATCGAGTGTGAAGCCGCGAAGATCGATCTGGTAGCTACGGGAAATGTGCCCGAGGAGATTGTCGATCTTCATTTGGAATTGCGATTCCCTGATTTGTCCCTGTGCCCGCTGGTCCTGTAATTCGCCTAGCGAGTCGCGCACCCGCCGCAGTTCGCTTTCCCGATCGGAAACCGCTGCAAGTCGTGCGCTGCGCTGCCTGGCGATTTTTGCGCTATTCGCTTGTGCCTCGTCACGCTGCGCCGTTTGAGTTTTTATCAGCGTTTCAGAGTCACGCGACTCCTCAGCCTGCGTAGCTAATTTCCGTTCGTACATCGCGATGTCCGCATTCCGCACTGTGATCAACTCGGCAAGCTCGGCATCACGCGCGCTCATTGGTTCACGTTGCGCAATCAAATTTTCATGGCGCTGGCGATCAGTTGCGACCCCGAGCCGCAGTTCGTTGGTTCTCTCGGTTAACTCTTCCTCACGAAGCACGGTCTGTTTCTGCGCGGCTTCGAATGCGCCTAACTCAGCCTTCTGATTGGCCAATTGATCGCGCCCCGATTGAAGATCTCGCTCTAGATGCGCCATCCGTTCGTCGGCTGCCGCTATCTGGCGGTCCAGGGCGGTTCTTTCAGACTGCAAAGTGTCGATCTTGCGTCCGGTCTCGCTCAGTTCGCGCTGAAGCCGCGACGCGGTTTCAAGGGCGGTTTTCGCTTCATCCCGCCGCGCGCTGACTGAATCGCTTTCCTTTGCCAAAGTAGCTTCTTCTTTTGCCAGATCGGCGATTTGCGCTTTGCGCTCGAGCAAAGAGGCTGCGCGGACTTCGCTGCTTCCCGTGAAAACAATTCCCTGTCGAGAAACATATTCGCCGGCGAGCGTGATCATCGCCAGAGCAGGTTCTCGCTTTTTGCACTCGAGCGCCTGTTCCAGTTCCGCAAAAATGACGACGTCACCGAGCAAACTAGTGACAATTGCTTCTAGCGATTTCGGTGCTTTAACCTTGTCAGTAGCCCACGCGAGCGCCTGCGGCGGAAGAGCTTTTTCTGCCGGTTGCGGCGCTGCTCCTGTTAGCTTCGGGATAAGCAGCGCGGCGTGTCCGAGCTTCTTCTTCTTTAGGTGTCCAATGATTTCCGAAACAACTTTCGCGTCCTTCAAGATAACGGCGTGCAGATTACGGCCGAGTACGGCTTCGATCGCCCGAATGAATTTTGGATCAACATCGAGTTGCGCAACCAGCGAACCGGCGATCGCGTCGCGGAATTTTTCAGGATCGTTGCTGCCCTTGAGCAGAGCTTGCGAACCTTCGGCGAGGCCTTCGCCCTCTTCGTTCAGCTGACGCAACACGTCCAGGCGCGATCGCTTTTCAGCGAGTGTGCGATGGAGTGTGGCGAGATTGTGTTCCGCTTGAGCGAGTAGTTTCTCCTTTTCGCGAAGAGTGGTCTCGACGTCGATCGGCTGGGTCCGCGCCGCTTTGAGCGAGACCGCAATTTGGCCGACGATTTTGTCGCGCGCTTTGGCCAACGCTTCGATCTCTTTTACGAGCTGTTCGATTTGAGCATGAGTCAATTCACGTCGCGCCTTGGTTCCGGTGAGTTCCTCTTCGAGAGCAGAGATCCGACTTTCAGATTTCGAGAGTGCATGTTGCAATTCTTGCAACCGTGTCACGCGATCGCTGCGTTTTCTGTGGATTTCTCCGGCGAGAGCGGATAACTCGGCCAGTTCGGCCTCCTTTTCTTTCAAGTGCTGCTCGATTTCCGCGATGGAACTGTTCGTTTGCTTGATTTGGGCTGCCTGCTGGTTGCGTTTGTTCTTAGCGTCAGCCACCTCCCGTTGCGCGCGTTCGATCAATTCGGCCAATTCTTGTGCGCGCTGGCGATTGAACTCGATGCGGTTGCGGTGCGTTGCAATCTCGCTGTCCAATCGCTGAACTTCGGCACGCGACTCGGCGATCTCCGCGTCGATCTTGTCCAGCGCGGCGCGTTCTTCTGCGAGCATGTTTTCGCCGCTGTCGATTTTCGCGCGCGTAGTCTTCTCGCTGTCCAGCAGACGCTTGATTTCTTCCCGCGACGTGGCCAGCTCGCGCTCGAGAAAAGCCAACTGCTTGGAAGCGTGATGTGTCTCAAGCACGCGCAAATCTGTATGCAACGCCTGATAGCGTCGGGCTTTCCCCGCCTGCCGCTGAAGTGATCCGATCTGGCGTTTGACTTCCTTGATCACGTCGCCGATGCGCAACAGGTTCGCTTCCGTTGCCTCGAGCTTTCGGAGCGCCTCGCGCTTTTGCGTTTTATATTTCGTGATCCCGGCTGCTTCTTCGAAAACTGCGCGTCGATCTTCGGGACGCGAGCTCAGGATCATGTCGATTCTGCCTTGCTCCATCATGGAGTAAGCGGTTCGCGCGATCCCGGTATCGGCGAAAAGACTTTGAATATCGCGAAGCCGGCACGGCGTTTTGTTCAGCAGGTATTCGGAATTTCCGTCGCGATAAACGCGGCGCGTCACGCGTACGTCATGCCACTCAATTCCGAGCTCTTCAGCGCAATCGGTGAAAGTGAGTGAGACTTCCGCAAATCCTACCGGCTTGCGAGTATCGGCGCCGTTGAATATCACGTCGGCCATCTCGTCGCCGCGGAGCGATTTGGCAGATTGCTCCCCCAGCGTCCAGCGTACGGCGTCGAGCACATTGGATTTTCCGCAACCGTTCGGACCGACTATCGCGGTGACGCCCTCATGGAAATTGAAGACGGTTTTATCGGCAAACGATTTGAAACCGAATAGCTCGAGCGATTGTAGATGCATTTTGGGCCAAACCCCGGGCCTTCGGGAGCCTCAATACAGCAGGCTTATCAGGCTTACAAGCGGAAAATCACACAATTTGAAGTGGTTCCCGAACCTCCCGGCCACAGGATATTGTGGACAGGCTGAAATGAAGTTATCCACTCGCGCGCCCCAGTTGTAGTTCCCACCCATTTGAAAAGCACCCCCCTTGACGCGTGGAACTTAACTCGCGCTCTTGCCTTAAACAACTCGATCACTGAGGATGCGCCGATGGCTGATGAATCGCCCGCGTGGATACAACAGGAAGAGCGCATCGATCATCAATTGGTTCGCGGGATTGGAATTCCAGCTCTGACGGCGAATATCGTCAGCTCGACGATCGGCGCTGGAATTTTCGTGATTCCGGCGGCAGTCGCCAAGGGACTCGGATCCGCGGCGCCTCTCGCATTTGTTTGCTGCGCGATTGCCATGGTCTTGTTCGTCACATGTTTCGCGATCGCAGGCAGCCGCGTTTCATTGACCGGCGGTCTTTACGCGTACGTCGAAGTGGCGTTTGGGCGCTACGTCGGATTCCTCGCGGGCATGCTTTACTTTCTCACGGCGCTCGGCGCGGTTGCGGGCGTCGTCAACGTATTGGCAAACTCCGTCGCCCTGGTGATGCCGTTGCTGGGCGGTCCGGTGATGCGGATTATCGTTATGCTCGCGGTTTATGGTTCGCTGGTGGTGATCAACATCCGTGGCGTGCGTCAGGGCGCCGGTGCTGTCACCGTGATCACGGTTGCCAAGCTTCTTCCGCTCCTGTTGTTCATTTGCGTAGGAATATTTTTTATTCACGCGCCGAATCTGGCCTGGAGCGGTTGGCCGAGTAGCAAATCGTTAGGCGATGCGGTTATTCTTTTGATTTTTGCTTTCGTGGGGATCGAGGTGGCGTTGATTCCGAGTGGCGAAGTGAAAAATCCGGCCCGCACAGTGCCGCGGTCGGCATATCTGGCGCTGGTGATTACGACCATCATCTACCTGATGATCCAACTCGTCGCGCAGGGGACGCTCGGCACCGACCTGGGGAATCATCCCGAAGCGCCACTCGCCGAATCGGCGGCGACATTCCTTGGCAATTTGGGCCGCATGGTTCTCCTGGCTGGCGCGAGCATCTCCGCATTCGGGTTTGTGACCAGCGACATCCTGAGTTCGCCGCGAATGATTTTTGCTTTCGGCCGCGACGGCGCATTGCCACAATTTTTCGCTCACGTGCATCCGCGGTATCGATCGCCGGACGTAGCGATCATTACTTACGCGGCAATCGCGTTCGTGATTTCAATTAGCGGAACGTTCGAGCAGTTGGCGGTCCTTTCGAACGTCGCGGTTTTGTTGATGTATCTGCTTTGCTGTGCTGCTTGCTGGGTTTTGGTGCAACGCGATGTCCGCTCGGACGGGGAGCCATTCAATTTCCCAGGAATGAAAATTGTGCCTGCGCTCGCGATCCTCGCCATCGTTTGGATTCTCTGTCACGCTACGGTTCGCGAATTCCTCGTGACTGGAATCGTGCTGGCGCTCTCGTCGGTTCTCTATTTTGCGCGTACGAAGTTTCGCGGGAAAGCGTAGGCAAACGGCAAAAAACTGATTAGCTTCCCGCCATGCGCGACAATTATCTCGAGGAGTATTATTCGTTCCTGCGGTTTCCAAGCGTCTCGACTGATGACAAGCATAAAGACGAGTTGGTCGAGTGCGCAAACTGGCTGGTGAACAAGCTCAACAGGATCGGTCTGCAAACGCAGCTTGTACCTACGAAACGTCATCCCATCGTTTGGGCGCGCAATGAACACCAGCCCGGTCGTCCGACGGTTATGATTTATGGCCATTACGATGTGCAGCCGCCGGATCCTCTGGAACTTTGGGATTCACCGCCGTTCGAGCCTGTCTTGAAGAACGGCTACGTGTTTGCACGGGGGTCGACGGACAACAAGGGCCAAATCCTTGCGCACATTCTCGGAATTCAGGAAACGATTGACGAGCATCGTGAGCTGCCGGTGAATTTGCATTTGGTGATCGAAGGTGAGGAGGAGATCGGAAGTGCGAACCTCGGCCCTTTTCTCAGTAAAAATCGCGACGCGCTGAAGTGTGACGTGGCAGTCGTTTCAGATACGGGGATGATCGCGCGTGGCGTGCCGACCATGAGTTATGGCCTGCGCGGCGTCACCGCGCTTGAGGTTAAAGTGACCGGTCCGAAAATGGATTTGCACTCGGGCGTGTTCGGCGGGGCTGTCGCAAACCCGATCACGGCACTGGCGCAATTACTCGCCACACTTCACGATCGCGACGGTCGCGTGGCGATTGCAGGATTTTACGATCGCGTTAAACCACTCGAAGACTGGGAGCGCGAAGCGTGGCGCAAACTTCCGGTCGACGGCGACAAACTGATTCGCGAGGAAACGGGTGTGCCTGAGCTTTTCGGGGAGGCCGGCTACAATTCAGTGGAACGCATTTGGGCGCGGCCGACCGCCGAGATCAACGGAATCGGCGGCGGATATCAGGGGCAGGGGACAAAAACGGTGATTCCGAGCCACGCGTTTGCGAAACTAACGTTCCGTCTCGTTTCAGACCAGAGAGGCGAAGAAATATTGGAATTGGCGAAAAAGCATTTGGAAAAGAATTTGCCGAAAGGCGTTACGATGGAAGTTACCATGGGCCACAGCGGCCCGTGGTATCTCACAGATCCGCACTCCGCAATGGGCGAAGCGGCACAACGCGCATTGCGCAAAGCGTTCAACCGCGACGCCGCGCTCATCCGCGAAGGGGGCAGCATCCCGATTGTCTCCGAATTCCGGGAAATTCTCGGTGTCGAGACGCTACTGATGGGACTCGCTCTACCCGATTGCCGCGCTCATTCCCCAAACGAAAATTTTCCTCTCGAAAATTTCGAAGGCGGCATCCGTCTCAATAAAGCCATCCTTCAGGAGCTGGCGCAATCGTAGCACAGACATCTTGTCTGTGGGGCTGGCGGGCATCCTGCCTGCCGCCGATCTCCACGTACTGTTAGCGTGCGCTGTCCTCGGGGCATCCGGCCGAACTACTCGACTCGAATCTCCGCTGAGGAGAGCGGACACTACAGCGTCGATTTATGAAATGGCTCCTGATTCTTGTGATCTTGTTCGCAGCTGTTGACACTGCGCCTTCGGCCCAGGAATCGCTAGGCACAAAGATCAAAAAAGTTTTCGAGCCATCGCCTACACCGACTCGCAAACACCGAAAGAAAAAATCGACACCAACTCCGTCGCCCGAGGCTTCGCCGAAACGAAAGAAAGCTTCTCCGAGTCCATCGCCAACCGCGACCCCCAAGAGCAAATCAAAGCGCAAAAAAGCATCTCCTACTCCCACACCGAGCGAATCCCCGTCGGCAACAGAGACGCCGTCTGCAAGTCCGGCGGAAACACCCGAACCGGCTCGAGGAAAAAAGGACTGGCCGAATGCTTCACTTTCGCCTGACCAAATTGCGGACTACGACAGCGATCCGCCCAAAGTTCGCCAAATCCTGGACGCCGGCCTCGCCCTGACAAAACAAAATCTGGGCTACACCTATGGTTCCGCCGATCCCGCGAACGGCGGAATGGATTGCTCCGGTTTCGTTTATTACGTTCTTAAGCAAAACGGTTTCCCTGACGTGCCGCGCGATTCCAGTCAGCAATACGTCTGGGTGCGCAAAGGTGGCAACTTCAAAGCGGTCGTGAGCCGTAAGGAAGACTCATTTGAACTTGATGATCTCAAACCAGGCGACCTGCTCTTTTGGCGCGGCACCTATAACATCGATCGCGACCCGCCAATCACGCATAGCATGATTTATCTAGGCCGCGAAAAACGAACGAACAAGCGCGTAATGGTCGGGTCAAGCGACGGCCGCACATACGACGGCAAACAACGTTGGGGCGTCAGCGTCTTCGATTTCAAAATGCCGCCACCACCCAAAAGCGGCGACGCAAAAATCAGTCCGGGTTTCGTCGGCTACGGGCGGATTCCTGGGTTAGCAACGGAATAAGGCTACTTATCGCCGGCCGCTTCCACAACAGTCGCAGACGGTTTCGGTGCTGTTGCTACTGCCGAGTCAATGGGAGAATGATGATTGCGGCGCCCGTATGCGACGAGTGCGATTGTGATCAAAATGAGCATGATGATGAGGACCACGCGTTGTTCATTCGCAGAGAGCTCGAAAATTCGGAGCAAGCGTTTCATTTCATTGCGGCGCGTATCATCGGCTGCGTGTCACGTTGAGCAAAGCGAAACATCTCTGGCTTCCAGGACATAATCCGAGATTCTTCTCCCGCGCCGGCGGGATCAGAATCACAAGGTGAGTTGTGCTTCAATTCTTCGCGTAACGGATTGGATCCTTCATTCCGGCTTCGCGAAAGCCTTTAAGCCGTAAAAGACAGGAATCGCATTCGCCGCAGGCAAGACCTTCCAATGTCGGATCGTAACAGCTGTGGCTGAGCGAAAAATCGACACCAAGCTCGTTTCCTTTGCGGATGGTGTCGGCCTTGGAAAGTTTGATCAGTGGGGTGTGAATCTGGAACCGTCGCCCCTCGACACCTGCTTTCGTTCCGATATTGGCCAGGTTCTCAAACGCTCCGATAAATTCCGGACGGCAATCGGGGTAGCCGCTGTAGTCGATGGCGTTGATGCCGATAAAAATGTCATTGGCAGGAAGCACTTCGGCCCACGCGAGCGCATACGCGAGGAAGATGGTGTTGCGCGCGGGAATGTATGTGACTGGAATTCCCTGCGCGATTTCTGTTTCCGAACGCTGTTTCGGAACGGCGATATTGTCCGTGAGCGCCGAGCCGCCGAAGACGCGCAGGTCGATGTTTGCAATGCGGTGTTCTTTTGCGCCTAACGATTTAGCGACGCGGCGAGCGGCTTCCGTTTCGATTTGATGACGCTGGCCATAATCGAATGAGAGGGCGTATGTTGCGTACCCTCCTGCGATCGCGATTGCTAGCGTCGTAGTTGAATCGATTCCGCCGCTTAAGAGGACGACTGCGGACTTCATGCGGTACGAAAATCCGAAATCCGAAATTCGAAATCCGAAACAAGCACGAAACTCAAAACCGGAATGTTCAAAACGATTGTTTCAAGGCGCGTATTGTTAGTTTCGAGCTTTGATGATTCGGATTTGTTTCGGATTTCGATATTCGAATTTCGAGTTTCACTTCTTGTCGGGATATTCGGCGCGAACCGTTAAAGTGATTCCACCGCGCGCGGAGAATTGTGCGGTCACGATGACTTCGCGCGGGCGGCAGGCTTTCACGAAATCGTCGAGAATACGGTTTGTGACGGCTTCATTGAATGCACGCTCGTTGCGATACGAAGCGAGGTAGAATTTCAACGATTTACTTTCGATGCAGAGACGGTCCGGCACGTAATCGATATCGATTCTGGCGAAATCAGGCTGGCCCGTAACTGGACAAACGGAAGTGAAATCGTCGGTTTCAAAATGAATGCGATAATTGCGTTGAGGAGCCGGATTCGGAAACGTCTCCAGGCGCGCCTCGGCAGGGGATGCAGGAAGCTTTACATCGCTGTGCCCGAGCAATCTAAATGCGTCTGCGCGTTTTCGTTTTGGCATGGCGGTGAACGTTCGCTCGCAGGCGATTCCGGTCAATCGGATCTGTTAGGCGCCAAAGGTGCTGG
>Ga0310810_10007061_pt1 | contig 12764 bp, 9 predicted proteins | sample NCmetagenome_FD_207641 | JGI IMG/M metagenome (GOLD analysis project Ga0310810, IMG submission 207641) | Soil microbial communities from experimental microcosm in Duke University, North Carolina, United States - NC | ecosystem: Engineered > Artificial ecosystem > Soil microcosm > Unclassified ... | reverse complement strand
ATCGATTCGATCGAGCTATTGGCGGAGGCCCGCGGTGGCGTCGCGATGGACCGGTCCGCGACGCTCGACTGGGGCGCATTGCGCGCGCGCGTCAGGTCGACCGGCATGCGCAACTCCAACGTGATGGCGATCGCGCCGACGGCGACGATCTCCAACATCTGCGGCGTCGCGCAGTCGATCGAGCCCGGCTACCAGAACCTCTACGTCAAATCCAACATGTCGGGCGATTTCACCGTCGTGAACGCGTTCCTGGTCCGTGACCTCAAGGCGCGCGGGCTGTGGGACGAGGTGATGGTCAACGACCTCAAATATTTCGACGGCAGCGTCGGATCGATCGACCGCATCCCCGACGACCTCAAGGCGCTGTACGCGACCGCGTTCGAGATCGACAGTGCTTGGCTGATCGAGGCGGCTTCGCGGCGGCAGAAATGGATCGACCAGTCGCAGTCGCTCAACCTCTACATCGCCAACCCCTCCGGCAAGAAACTCGACGCGCTGTATCGCCTCGCGTGGACGCGCGGCTTGAAGACCACCTACTATCTGCGCTCGCGCAGCGCGACCCATGTCGAAAAGTCCACCCTCAAGGGCACCGACGGCAAACTCAACAGCGTCTCTTCCGTGACGATGATGTCGGCGGCGCCGATCGTGGTGCCGTCCGCGGTGACGGCGCATGATCTTTCCGGCGCCGTCGCATGCTCGATCGATAACCCCGAATGCGAAGCCTGCCAGTAAGCAGCAAGAAAAAAGGAAACAACCCGATGCTTGACTGGTCCGAAACCTCAGCGTCCGCGCGTCCCGTGCCACCGGCATTCGCCGCCCAACCCGTGACCGGGCCCGATCAAACCGGGCTCGGCGCCATCGACCGCCGCGGCGGAAGGGTCTCCGTCGACGACAAGCGGATGATCAATTGCCGCGCCGATGTCAATCAATTGCTGCCGCTGAAATACAAATGGGCGTGGGAGAAATATCTCGCCGGCTGCAACAATCACTGGATGCCGACCGAGGTCTCGATGCAGGCCGATATCGCGCTTTGGAAATCACGCGACGGCCTGACCGAGGACGAGCGCCGCGCCATCAAGCGCAATCTCGGCTTCTTCGCGGCCTCCGAGAGTCTCGTCGCCAACAACATCGTGCTGGCGATCTACCGCCATCTGACCAATCCGGAATGCCGGCAATATCTGTTGCGGCAATCCTTCGAGGAGGCGGTGCATACCCACACCTTCCAGTACATCGTGGAGAGTTTGGGGCTCGACGAGGGCGAACTGTTCAACATGTACCGCGAAGTCCCGTCGATCACCGACAAGGCGGCATGGGCGCTGAAACACACCCAGCATCTCGACGATTCCGATTTCAAGACCGGGACGCCGGAATCCGACCAGGCCTTCCTGCGCGACCTCGTCGCCTTCTACGTCATCTTCGAGGGCATGTGGTTCTATACGGGATTCGCGCAGATCCTCTCGCTCGGCCGCCGCAACAAGATGGTGGGGATCGCCGAGCAGTACCAGTACATCCTGCGCGACGAATCCATCCACCTGAATTTCGGCATCGACGTCATCAACCAGATCAAGATCGAGAACCCGCATCTGTGGACACGCGCATTCCAGGAAGAGGTCCGCGACATGGTGCGCACCGCGGCCGAGCTGGAAGCCGCCTATGGAAGGGAGACCATGCCGCGCGGCTTTCTCGGGCTGAACGCGGCGTTGTGCGAGACCTACATGCACTTCATCGCCAACCGCCGCTGCGCCCAGCTCGGGCTGGCGCGGGTGTTCGACGAGACTGAAAACCCGTTTCCATGGATGTCGGAAGCGATGGACCTGAAGAAAGAAAAGAACTTCTTCGAGACCCGGGTGATCGAATACCAGAACGGTGGCGCGCTGACCTGGGAATAGGGAAAATTGCGGATGGCACCGCAATGACGCCAGGCAGCTTCACTCGATGATCTCGTCGGCGGTCGCGAGCAGCGCCGGCGGTATACTGAGGCCGAGCGCCTTGGCGGTCTTGAGATTTACGATCAAATCGTATTTGGTCGGCGCCTGCACCGGCATATCACCCGGTTTCTCGCCCTTGAGAATGCGATCGACGTATCCCGCGGCACGCCGGACCGGTTCGTGCGTGTTCGGCCCATAGACGATCAGGCCGCCGTCTACGGCATAGTAACGGTACGGGTAAACAGTCGGCAGTTTGTAGCTGGCGACAAGATCGATGATGAGCTTCCGATGAGCCGCTGTACCACCTGCGGTAACGATTACGCCTCCGTCTCCGGCGCGCGCGAACGCCGCGATCCCGCGCTCAATCTCGGCTTGGTCGCGCACGCCCAGCGGCGTGAGCTCGATACCGAGGGACTGTGCCACCGAACGAACCGACGCGAATTGTCCGATGCCTGCCGCTGATGAAGAATCGCGAAGCACCAGGGCTCGCCTAATTCCGGGCGCGGCCTGCTTCAGCAATTCGGCCCATTTTCCGCTCATGCTGTACTCGAAATTCGAGAAGCCCGTGGTATTGCCGCCTGGGTGCGCCATGTTTTGCACGAAGCCGGCGCCGACCGGATCCGGGACGTTTACGAAGACGATTGGAATAGTACGCGTGGCTTGTTGCACTGCGCCAACAGCCACACTACCGATGCTGACGATCACATCGGGCGTAAGTGCGGCCAGTTCGGCGGCGTAACGGCGAAGGCGGTCGATATCACCACCGACCTGACGATTTTCGATTTTGAGATCGCGGCCGACGTTCCATCCCAATTGCTGAAGGGCTTGCTGGAAGATTGTCTGCCGAATTCGTGCTTCGGGATCGTCCGATCCGAGGATGTTGAGCATGCCTATGAGGCGCGCACGCTCCGTCGTTTGCGCAAGCACAGGTAATGGCCATGCCACGACCGAACCAGCAGCAGCTCTGATGAAATCGCGCCGGCGCACGGCGATTGCTCCCAACCCCGATGGCAATTTTCGCACAAACATAGCACAAGGAGACGCCATGTACGACCGCTTTGACGAGGGCCCTTGATGCCGAGAATGAGGCCTGCGTGATGCGCCGCATTCGGATCGGTCGGGTATCTTGATTCAAATCAAGGGTCGCCGCGGTGGCTCCAAACATATTGCCTGGACCGCATCCTCACAGGAGGTCAGCATGCGATTCCTGGCAATAGCTGCTCTGAGCCTTATGCCCGCTTCGGCTTTCGCCGCCCGGGACTGCCGGGTCACCGGATTGCCGGCCGAGTTTGGCATCGATATGACGGCCTACTTCGCTGTCAAGTCGGGCGAAACATGCAATTTCCCGATCAGAATTCCGGGCATGATGAATAGCTCGGGCGTTTCCCAAAAGCCGGCGCATGGAACGTTAAGGCAGCTCAACGTAACGACCTTCAGGTACAGCGCGGCCTCCGGATACAGGGGCAGCGATACATTCGCCATCTATGGTGTGGGAAAAGGTCCATACGGCTCCGGCCGGTCGGTTATGACCGTGAACGCGACGATAGAATAGGCGCGGCAACCGGGTTTACGTCCCTTGCGGCTTCGACGATCATGGGCGCACTGAAGTTTGGCGGATGCCCTGCAGGCTTCGCGCCGTCGCGACGGCGTCCGCCGAAGATTCAAGGAAGACGCCATTGCCTGCAACGGTCACTTCGAAAGCGGCGGTCGTGCTGATGCTTTGGGGCGCCGTACCAGCGCTGTTGGCTGAGGCAAGGGCTTCACCTCTGGAGCGCGTCGAGTTTGAAAGCGCCTCTCAATGGCGCATGGGCACGCTCATGCCGGGCGACCGCATACAGGGCTATCTGGCGAGGCCCGATGGCGCAGGTCCTTATCCGGCCGTCGTCGGACTGCACGGCTGTGCCGGGATGCATGACACGACAAGGCAGAAATTGGCCGATCAACTCGTCGCCTGGGGCTATGCCGTCTTGCTCGTCGACAGCTATGCAACGCGTGGCATCGATCACGCGTGCACGTCGGACGCGTTTGTCACCTTCCTCAAGCGCAGGCCGGATGCCTACGGGGCTCTCGTCTTCCTGGCGCGCCAAACCTTCGTCGATCCGCACCGTGTGGCTGCGGTTGGCTTTTCGGCAGGCGCCAGGGTTGCCCTCTCGGCGGCGGAGCCCAACTCGTTCGAACACTTCGCCCCTCCAGGCTTGCGGTTCCGGGCCGCGGCTGCATTCTACCCGCCGTGCAGGGGAGCAGAGGGACGTCCGCAGATTCCCACGCTCATCTTCATCGGCGCCCTCGACGATTGGACGCCGGCGGCAGACTGCTCGAGCAGAATCGCGCGCTGGGGCGACGACGGGCCGCCGGTCGAGCTCATTGTCTATCCCGGCGCATACCATGGATTCTATTACGCTCACCTGCAGCCCGGCAGGACGATGTTTGATCACTGGCTGGAGTACAACGGCGCGGCTGCGGAAAATGCAGATCGCCGCCTGCACCAGTTTCTCGATCGCCACCTCAAGGCCGATAGCGGCAACGGTAATTGACGTCTTTTGCGTCTCACCGGCTGGGCGCGCGGGTCAGATCTTGTTGCCGATGTTGTCTCGATTGCTGGTGTTGGTGACCGGCCATTGGAACGGCCCTGCTGTTTTCAATTGCGCCACATAGGGCGTGTAGTCGCCCAGACTTCGCCGCGTCCCGATATTGCTGTCCGGCAACATGAGCTTGAACACGCGATAGTAGTCCTCGATGATCGCCGCCTGCTGCTCGAGGTTGAAATCGCTGAGTTTGGTCGATGAATCGAGGTCGTATTTATAGGCCTTTTCGTATTTGCCGTGATATTTGATGTAGAGATAGGCACCTCTGACCATGTTGTGGCTGCCGTGACCCGACTGCCAGACATGCGTCATCTCATGCACGAACACGCCGGCCCAACTGTCGATTGACAGGCTGTAGTCCCGGCTCCACATATGCCGCGACATGTTCGGGAAATAGCCGGGCGTGAAATTATTGTCTTCGCCGCCCATATCATCGTCGTTCCTGCCGACGACCTGATTGTCGTAATCGAGCGTATTGTCGAAAATCGGAAACAGCAGGTCTCTCTCCCCTCGTGTCAGGACGCGGGGAACCGGGTCTGGCTCCGGCGCGACGGGCGCCACCGGCGCCGCAGGCACGGCAGCAGGAGCCGAAGGCGCCGCCGCCGGCGTGCCCAGCGCCTCGAGTCTTCGGAACATCGGCCCGCCCGGATCAAAAAACCCAAGATGCTGCCCCGGAAAATTCTTCGCCTCGAACGCTACGATCGCCGCATAAAGGTCATTGCTCGCGATGCCTGCGACGATCCGCGGTCTCAGGCCCTGACCCTGGCCGCCGTTGGCGGTCGAGACGCGGTTCAGCAGGTCGATGACCACCCTCTGGTCGTCAACCCAGTTCTGGCAATGTCGGCCACCGGCCCGTGTATGTCTTCCGACGCGCGCGCGAATGGGCATGATCTGACTCCAGCCTGATTTTGTTGCTCACGGTTCACCACCTCCAATCGCTGCGTGGGTCGGCCGAACGGCCCGTCCCGCAACTCCGCCCTGCTTCGATTTTTTTTCTGCATACAAGGCGCGGCGGCGGAAGACCTCGCCCGGGATTTGATTTTCGCTCAAGACAGGCTTGAGTATTCCTTGAGAGGGCGCCCGTCGTGTCACCTGTGTTCGCGCATCGCGGCGAAACGACACTATGCCGCATTCCTCGGGCGCCGACCGCTACTCATGCCGTCTGCCAATCCGCAACCACTTCCGATATAGTGCGTCGCACCTTCTTGCGTTGCGCCGGTCGCGTGTGAACTCTGGAGCGGACGATGTCCGACCTCACGTTCTGGCTGAAGAGTCTCGGCCTCGAAAAATACCAGGACGCACTGGAGAGGGACGACATCGACCTCGCGGTGGTGCCGGATTTGACCGACGGCGACCTGGAGAAGCTCGGCCTCTCGCTTGGCCACCGGCGCAAATTCCTCGCAGCCGCATCAAAGCTGCGGGCCGAGGCCACAGCACTGCCGGCAGCCGCCGCGCCAGCAGGCGACAAACCTGAGCCCGCTCCGCCAGCGCAAAGTCAGCCCGCGCCTTCGGCGGAGCGACGCCAAATGACCGTCGTGTTTGTCGATCTGGTCGATTCAACGGCACTCGGCCGCGCGCTTGATCCGGAGGACCTTATCGTCCTGCTCCGCCGCTACCGCGAAGTCTGCCTCGCGGCTATCGCCCGCCACGATGGATTCGTGGCGCAATATCTCGGTGACGGCATCCTTGTCTATTTCGGTTATCCGCAGGCGCTGGAGGACGCTGCCGCCCGCGCAGTGCGTGCCGGTCTCGAGATCGCGAAGGGGGTCGGGCAACTAAAGCAACCGGACGGCTCGTTGCTCCAATCGCGAGTCGGCATCGCGACTGGTCTGGTTGTCGTCGGCGAAGCCGGCCGCGGCGGCACGGCTGGTGAAGAGACGGTGGTCGGCGACACCCCCAACCTCGCGGCACGGCTGCAATCGCTGGCCGAACCAGCCAGCGTGATGGTCGGTCCGGCAACGCACCGCCTCACCGCCGGTTTGTTCGACTACGACTTCGTTGGCGAGCACAGTTTCAAGGGCTTCAGCGAACCGGTTGCGGTATGGAAGGCGCTTGGCGAGAACTCGGCCGAAGGCCGCCTTGCGGCCGCGCACGCGACCGCCGCGGGTCCGATGATCGGACGCGAGCACGAACTTGCCTTTCTCCATGCCTCCTGGCGACGCGCAAAGGAAGGCAATGGGCATGTCGTGCTCGTTACCGGCGAGCCGGGAATGGGCAAGTCGCGGCTCCTGGAAACCTTTGCCGAGCGCACCAGGGACGAGCGGCGCCGGCTGTTACGTTGCCAATGCACCCCCTATCATCGAAACAGCGTGTTGTTTCCGTTTCGGATGCTGCTTCGGCAAACGCTCGAAATCGACGGCAACGCGCCGCCGGCGGTCAACATGGAGCGGATCGGCCAGGCGCTGGCAGAAGTCGGCCGCGGCGCGCGATCATCGACGTTGCTGCTGGCGGAATTGCTCGAAGTGCCGTCCGAAGACAGGCTGTCGCCCACCGAAATGACGGCCATCCAGCGGCGTGACGAAACGCTGGCCATCCTGGCGGATGTCCTGATGGCGCCGTTGGAAGGTCCGGTGCTGCTGCTGCTTGAGGATGCGCATTGGAGCGATCAGACCACGCAAACCCTGATCGAACGCCTGCTCAAGCGCATCGAACACGAGCGGGCGCTGGTGATGGTTTCCTATCGGCCAGAGTTGAAACCCGCCTGGCCCGAACATCCGCACGCCACCCTCCTCACCTGCAAGCCATTCGGCGTGGAGCAATGCGGCGCGCTGATCCGCCGTGTCGCGAGCCGGATGCGTATCGACGATGCCATGGTGCAGGAGATCATCAAGCGCAGCGACGGCGTTCCGCTTTTCGCAGAGGAACTGACCAAGGCAGTGCTCGAACTGAACTCGGCGGCGCCGGGTGCAGTGCCGCTGACGCTCCGCGATTCATTGATGGCGCGGCTCGATCGCCTGACGGAAGCCAAGGATGTAGCCCAGATCGCCTCGGTGATCGGCCGGCAGTTCGACTACGCCTTGCTGGCGGCGATCGCGAACGCCGACGACGCCCGGCTCGGCGCCGCGCTGGAACGTTTGCGCGACAGCGGCCTGCTCTTCGCCGCCCGCGATGGCGACGAGGCGAGCTTCAATTTCAACCATGTACTGGTGCAGGAGGCCGCATACGAAAGCCTGCCGCGCAGCCGACGCAAGGTGCTGCACGGCCGCATTGCCCATTATCTCGAAAATCGTCCGACCAACGCCGGGGACAGCGAACCGACCGTGATCGCCCATCACTACAGTCAGGCTGGCGAGGCGGAGACTTCGTTCCGGTTCTGGATGCTGGCCGCCGAGCGGTCGTACCGGCGTCTGGCGCTCAACGAGTCGATTGCCAATCTCAATTCCGCGGTCGCGGAGGCCGACCGCGTTGCTGGCGCGGAGCTCAGCACGCGCCTTAGACTTGACGCCAAGTTACGACTCAGTGCGACGCTGGTGATCCAGAAAGGCCCGCAAGATGCCGAAGCCGTGGCAGCACTGCAGACCGCGGCAGCACTTGCGAAAGAGGCAAATGCGCGTCCGCAGCTATTTCAAGCCACCTGGGGTCTCTACATCAATGAAGCGAGGAACCGGCGTTACGACAGAGCCGAGATTTTCGGCAACGAATTGAGGCGCATCAGCGAGGAGCTCGGCGATTCCGACCTGCAATATGAGACGCTCCATCACCGCTGGGGCCTGACTTTTTTCACCGGCCAAACCTCCAAGCTGCTGGAATGTTCGGCCGAAGGAATAGAGCGGTACGATCGCGAGCGTCATCACAAGCTGTCACAGGTTTATGCCGGCCATGATGCCGGCGTCTGCGCTTATTGCTTCAGGGCGCTTGCGCTTGGCCTCACGGGCCGCGCCCGGATCCAGCCAACCGTCGCGGCCGCGCTTGAACTCGCGACGTCGCTGGAGCACCCGTTGACGCTTGCCTTCGCCCACAGCGTCGCCGCGGGCGCACTGCATCTGGTGGGCGATCTGGGCGGCGCTCGCGAGTCGGCCGAACAATTGATCCGGGTTTCGACAAAGTATGATTTTGCCGTTCAGCGTACGGTCGGCCGTTTCATATTGGGCGCAACGCGGATATTGCAAGACGATCCGGCCGCTGCGCTGGCGGAAATGGAGCCGACGTTCGAGGCCACGCTCGGCTATGGCTTTCTTGGCCTGCTGCCGGCGACCATTATGTGTGAAAGCCTCGCACATGCCGGCCGCCACAAGGAGGCATTGGCCCTCGTAACCCGGGTGCTCAATGACTTGCCGACGCCTGAGATCGGCTCGTTCATTTCCGAGCTATGGCGGATGCGTGGTGAACTGGTGCAACGGCTCGGCACCGGCGCACAAGGTGAGGCCGAGCGCTATCTCAGGATCGCGCTGCGGATTGCGTGCAGCCAAGGCGCGCCGGTCTACAATCTGAGAGCAGCGACGTCGCTTGCATATCTGCTCGCCGAAGCCGGCCTCCACGCGGAGGCGAAGGCAGCGATTGATCCGGCGCTGATCAGGGAACTCAAGGAATGGAGGGGGCCGGAAGCCGTGATTGCCCGCAAGCTGCGGTCGGAACTTGAATAGGCTTTGCCAGCGGCAAGCTCGCTGAGCGATGCCGTAGCTGCTACCGGCGCAATTCCGGCACGAGGGTGCCCGCGGCCTTTGGTGGCTCGTCACGGACGTGGACGACGGCAATGCTGTCCGCATAGAGCCGCTTCCAGCCGGCGAGGTGATCCATCACCTTGGTCGCGGGCAGGCTGGGCGTCAGCAGGGTGGCATCGATCCGGTACTTGTCGAATATTCGCAGCAGGGTGTCGACGTCCTTGGCGGTGACCGCGTCGAAATAGTCGATGACGAATTGTTCGCCGTACAATTCAGCGCGGCCGTCGATGAAAGCCTTGATGTCGCGGGACATCAGATAGCCGCCAAACGGCGAGGTGCTGAAGATCCGCTCGGCGTTCCGCTTCTGCAGCACCTCGACCGCGGCAACCGGCATCTGCGTTTGCAGGAACGAAAACGGATGGTGTGCCACGAACGCCTTGGTGGTGATCCATCCGGTGACGGTGATTGCAAGCGCGGCCAGCATGACGACATGGGACCGCGGCTGGCCTTCGCGGGCGGGAGCCGTGCCGGTCAGCAGCGTTCCCAATTGTTCGGCAAACGGCTTGGCCAGAACCAGCGGAACGATGAAGGCGAAGATTTCTTGGTTTCTGGCGTGTGCCAGCGCCATGTCGGTCAAACCCAGCACCAGGATGATCCGTGGCACCGACAAGGTGAGCCCGCGATGGAAGGCAAGCCCGATCAGGCCAAGCAGCGAATATTCGAAGAAGGTCCAGGTGCCGAAATTGGTCGGCATCCATTCCCAGATCAAGATCAGCAGCTTGCCGAGGCTGAGAATTTTAGCGGCACCCAGCAAGGTGTCCCAGCCATAGGGCGTGGCGCAGCACGCCGCAAGTGCGGCGACGCCGAACAGCGCCCAGCGCACGGCAAGCGCCACGCGGTCCTTGGCCTCACTGGTCCAGAGTGCTTCGAGCCCGATCGGACCGATCAGCGCCAGTCCCAGGACGAAGCCGCCGTGCAGATTGGCCCACAGCGCCAGCACCGGAAGCAACAGCCATGACGGGCCGCTGCGGCGATCGGCGGCCACCATCAGTCCACCGAGGAACGCCACCATGAACGGGAACGCCAGCATGTGCGGCCGCGCCAAAAAGTGGGTCGCCGATATCAGCACCGCCAGCGTGACGAGAAATATCGAGCGCGCCGGATCGACATGCTCGTCGAGCAGATACATGAAGATCGCAACCGTGGCGCCGATCGCAAGCGAGGTCAGGATCACCGGTCCGGCCCAACCCAGTGAGTTGTAGGAGAGCGCATAGAGCACCTGCGACAGCCAGGAACTCGACATCCAGGGCTCGCCCAGCCGGGTGAAGGAATGGACGTCGGTGTAGGGCATGGCGCCGTTCTCGACGATCCATTGCCCGATCCGGATCTGCCAGAGCGTGTCCGAATCCCGCAGCAGGATTTCGCCGATCGACAGGAAGATCAGATAGGCGCCCACGCCGGCCAAAAGCGGCACCAGGGCACGCACGAGGCTGCGGATATTGGTGCCATTGGCGATCGGGTGGGCGACGGAAATGGACATCTGCACCTTGTTGGACGCGATCGGCAAAAGGGATGGTCCGCTACTGCACCATGGCCGCTATACGCTTCGGTAAATCGCGCGCTCCTGCGCCCGAAAATGACGATAATTGGCGAAAAAGCCGTTAACCGAACCGGCCGGCGATTTCGCCGGATCAGACCTGCCGGGCCCCCTAATCCAGCGCCGGCAGCAGCGCCGCAGCCGGCGGTGCCATCCGTGTCGCCGACGAGGGCGCCGCGGCGTCAAGGAAGTACTTGCCGAGCAGGATAGAGATCGCGGCCAGTGCGACCCCGCCGAACACGTCGATCATGTAGTGCGCGCCGATCACAGGCGTTGCGGCGATCATCAGCAGATTGAGCGCGGCCGCGAGACCGCCTACGAAACGCACCGGCCATAGCGCCCACATGTAGAGCACGGCGGACGCTGCATGGAAGCTCGGAAACGACACGATGCCGGTGAGCTTGAACATTTCGAGATGGCGCAGCGAACCCTCGCGCAAGGCCAGGATGTCGCGCAGCTGCGCCGTGTACAGCGAACTGTCCAGCGAAGCGAATTGCGACGGCGCGATGTTGAGGCCGTACCAGGTCCCGATCGCCGGGACGAAGGTCGAAATCGCCACCGTGATGATGAGCGCGATGGAGAACGCAAAGACGAACACCTGCAGTCGCACCCATCGCAATGTCAGCGTGAGCGCGACGGGTACGGCGAGCAGCATGATCTTGATCAGGCCGTAGCCGCGCAGCAGCAATCCTGAAAGCCAGTCGTGATCGTTGACGTATCGTGCGATCGCTTGCGGATCCATTCCCATCGCGCGATCGATTGCAAGCAGGGCATCGTCCTGCAGCGGCCAGTTGGCCACGCCGGTGACGTAGGTCAGCGGTCCCATGATGATGACGACGAAAAACAATTGCGAAATCGCGCCAAGCGAAAAGATCAGCTTGGGGTCCGCCCGGTCGCCCTTTGCGTAAGCATGGAGATAGACGATCGCCGCCAGCGCCGTCGCAATCGCCGTGGGAATGAGTGCTGCGACCGGCTCAAACGAAAAGCCGCAGAGGATGACCCCGAACAGCAGCACGCCGCCCATGGCGGCTATCGGGATCCAGTTCAGATGAAACAGCCGCCAGGCAACGCAAGCGCTTGAATTGACCATGCCGCACCGGATGAGTTTGTGCCGCACAGTCGCGCCGGATCGCTTAACATCCGGTTATCGCCGCCCACCCATATACCGCGGTCGGCAATGCCCGTAAGCGGCTCCCGACCGTCATATTTGCGGCTTGTCTTCCGCCCTGAATAGTTGTTCAGTTCTTCAAAGCGGTTGGGGACAATCGCTCAAAACAATGAAGACGTTGCGCGTTCTTGGCCGACCTGCTGAGGGGAGTCAGACGCGTCGGGGACGGGAAACGCGCCATGGTCTATCGGCGGACCCATCAGGTGGTAAAGCGGCTGGCGGCGCGCCGGAGCGCCATTTTGGCCGCGGCGCGGGATGCTGCAGCGGAAGGCGGCATGGCCGCGGTGCAGATCGCGCCTGTCGCGGTCCGCGCCAATGTCGCAGCCGGCACCGTCTACCGCTATTTCCCCTCCAAGGCCGAACTGATCTCCGAACTGATCGCCGAAGTCTCGCGCGACGAACTGGCCGCGATCCGCCGCGCGGCCGAGGCCGCGCCCGGGCCGTCGTCGGCGCTGGCGGCCGCCGTGACCACGGTTGCCGTCCACGTGCTGTCGCAGCGCAAGCTCGCCTGGGGCATCCTGGCGGAGCCGGTCGATGTCGACGTGTCGGCCTCGCGGCTCGCCAGCCGCCGCGAAATATCGGGCGAGATCGCAGCCCGGATCGATGCCGCGGTGCGCGCAGGCCATCTGCCGGCGCAGGACACCGCGATCGCCGCCACCGCGCTGCTCGGCGCGGTGCACGAGGCGCTGGTCGGCCCCCTGGCGCCGGACCATACCGACGATCCCGGACGGCTGCGCGACGCCGTGCAGACCGTGACGCTGCTGGCGCTGCGCGCGGTCGGGGTGATGGATGCCCGCGCCCGCGGCCTCGTGGTGCAGGCGGTGCTGCCGGCCAAGGCGCTGGTGGGGGCGTAAGGCTTACGGCTCTCCACGGTGCAGGCGGTAC
>Ga0310810_10007060_pt1 | contig 12764 bp, 13 predicted proteins | sample NCmetagenome_FD_207641 | JGI IMG/M metagenome (GOLD analysis project Ga0310810, IMG submission 207641) | Soil microbial communities from experimental microcosm in Duke University, North Carolina, United States - NC | ecosystem: Engineered > Artificial ecosystem > Soil microcosm > Unclassified ... | reverse complement strand
TCTATCAAAATACATTTTCCAGCGACTTTATGACAGTCTGGACATAAGCCTTTTGGGAATACTTAAATCCTTAGGAAGTATCGTAGCTAGTACATCACCGCTGGGTTCCGTAGCTAATCTGGACGCGGTACCTAGATATGTTTATTTGACGATGGCACCAACTGAGAATTCACATACGGTTGCAGGGTATTGTACTGTTGGATGTTTCCCAGGTATAAGGCCTCTAACAGATAATGAAGTTTCTAAGGCCACACGTATCCTCGACCAGGGTAGGCCTGTTGTGCTTGGACTGATACGCGCGTCTAGCATAGGAGATATTGGACTTAATCATCAAGTTGTAGCGTATGGATACCATTATGATAAGGCATACAACGGTTACACCTTTAACATATGGGATAATAGATTCCCAAATAAGGAAGTAGAAGCAACATGGTATCCGGGAGTTCACTATGGAAAACTATGGTATTGGCAACAACATTTTGTACCAGGTAAGGGCTTCGTAACAGAGTTATTGTCGGACCCCGGGTCATGGAGGGGTTTCTTTGTTGAGGATTATTCGCCAAAGACACCTCCCAATATACCTATTGATATAGATTACGATGGGGTGGAAGACTCAAACGACAACTGCCCTGGCCAGAAGAATCCCGATCAAACAGACACCAATAAAGATGGCGTAGGGGATGCATGCCAGATGGGTGATCAAGATAATGATGGAATAACTGACTTTAAAGATAACTGCCGATATGCCGCCAATCCTGATCAAAAAGATCAGGACAATGATGGAGTAGGTGACGCATGTGAAAATATTATTTTATAGCGATACTATGAGCGATGCCCCGCATGATGAAGGGTAACGTAAATCCCGATTCATTACAAGTTGTTTTGACACTTTTGGCAAAAGTCATTCTTGTAAAAATCCATTCGCAAATAACATTTAACGGCTAGGTGACTAGGAACTAGCGGAGAATACCCTTCAAATTTACTAGAATGATGAGCATATGAAGCTTTTACTTTATCATATTGTAACGATAAATTTACCTAGATGGAAGGTATGAAGCACAAAATTGTCTCTAGAAGAGGATTCAGAGTTTTAATCTGTTTACAATATGAATTTGTTTGTTTAATTATACGAGGAATGCCTCCACCAGCTGTTTGATTAGCACTTTCCACCGTAGCGATATTGGTAATTGTGACTCAATCAATAACCAGAGTCAGGGGTATTGGTTTTTGCGTGCGTTGAACAAGAACAACCAATTCCCCCACATTATGTATGACCCTTATGTTTAGGTGTGAATTATAACACGTGTCATCTATAAGTGACTTAAGTCCACGGAATATGTATTTCTTTATCAATAAACCGTCATACACGATAACTCTGATCGTTAAAGCCAAAATTTCATAACTTGATGATTCGCACTCGTTTATAGTAGAAAGGACTAATTGCTATTGATGTATCAAAAAATAGGAATTCTAGTAGTGCTAGCAAGTGTCCTCTTATCAACAGCCGTGCTTGCGACTCCAAGTCTTAAAGTCGCAAATGCTCAGGGTAACGCGACTCAGGGTAACGCGACTCAGGGAAGCCAAACTCAGGGATTACCCATCGAAGCATGGATTAAGATCTTGAAAGATAAAAATCCAGCTTTGGCCGGTATAGAACAAGATTCAAAGGTGAAGGACGCTATAGGAAAGATCAAAGCGATGCAAGACCCAAAGCAAGCCGTTGAGACATTTAACGCATTGCAGGCCTTGCAACAGCTGATGAATCTAAAGTCAGCTCAAGAAGCGCAATAATTACTTACCTCCTTTCTTTTTTTCAAATAGGAGAATATAATCATTAGTAACGATATTGTTTATTTGATTAAACCGTTATTTTTAGAAGGTGTTTAATATCTGATAGAAAATTATTAAAGGATATCTTTCTTATCAATATACAAAGGAAATCAATATCGATATGTCAAATTTAACACATACAAACAACAGGTTAATGGATGAACTTGTCAAGGATTACAATACTTACTGATTAACAGAACTCGAAGCCACAGGGTTGCGGAATTTCACAAATCTCATAAATTTGGAAAGTCGATTAGTAGACTGGTGGACAATTCCTAACGTGCTGATGGGAAATAATACCTCATTTTTGTATATTCCCATAATCTTTAAATTGAATCGCATGTACATAATGTTGTGACTGATAATAAAGAGAGTGTAGACCCCTCCAACAATGAAAAAACAGACTTAAACCCAACAAAAGAATCCAGCGTTGCCTCTCAAGCCTACTCAATTTCGAAGGAAAATGTTCCATCTATTAGTAAAATCTTAATTACTGATGATGGACAGGATGAATCAAACAAGGTATTTAACTATGCTGTATCCCTATCCAGAATCTCAGGAGCAGAGTTACAAATTTTACGAATTTTGGAAAAATTTGAGAAAATAGAAGGTGCCTCTTTAGAAGGTGTGTCTGCACAAGGCTCTAAAAACAAGAGGTTAAAGCACCGGTAATAGAAGAAATGGAATTAAAGATAAAGAGATGTAGGGAAGCTGGCTGTGAAAATAAAATTTCGTATAAATTCAAAGTGGGCAATCCTTTAGAGGAAATAGTGAAAGAGATTAAGGTGGGAAATTACGATTTGTTAATCTTAAGAAGTGTTCATCTCGATTCTGGAGTGAGAGCTTTTTTCAGTAGTGCACGAAAAATAATTGGTAACGTAGACATACCTGTATTGGTAGTTCGTTAAATAAAACCATTTTTCTATCATAGCAATTAAGCTACTTTGTATCTATTTCAACCATTTCAAATAGACTAGGCGATTCCAAATTACTGTAAATAAATCTTACGTTACTAAGCAAAGTACCTGAATTTAATATTTGAGTCGGAGAAGTCGTATAGTGAATTAAAAATCTTAGGTTGTATATTTTCGGGTTTGAAGTGACGAAAATAAAAAATTAACTCCCTATTTGTTGTATGTTAATAGGGTTAGCAAAATCAAAGTTGTGTAATCCGGCTCTCATTGTTGTGTCTGTACATGGAGCATTATCCTCCATATAACTCGACCACATAACATGACATGTCCTACATTTGAATTCGCCTGGTGGCCTTGCTGGTTTTATTATTCTCTGCATATTATACTTACAACACATCAGATATAACAACCTTGCCTTTAATTACATTGATTTAAAGTAAAGACAATCGCAAACTCTACAGGGGTCTTTGTTGTCTATTTGACCAGCATAATATACATGTCGATTTTTAGGATGTAGACAATAAGTGCAAACGTCATGTTGACTCATCGAAGCAATACTGGGATTATGAGGACATAAATGTTTGGAATTATTAACTAATAGTTAGCATCATTTGTTTATCTCCACATTCTCAACAAACATCAAGTCCTTTTGTCCATTCATCGTATCTCTGACAATGAGTTTTATCCTTTCGTTTCCAATCCTCTTGATCATAATCCAGATCGACAAGCTTAATCATTTCTGTTTATAGTAATTAAATTTCTTCAATTCGCGGAATAGGGCTGATCGTTTGTGAATCAAATTTGATATGAATTTAACAGTTAAATTTTGAAGACTCTTTTTTTTATTTTATATTAATATTATAAGTTAGGAATTCAAGAAGTGTTATTAAAAAGCCAAGATGACAACAACGGATGATAAGATTTCATTAGTCCTGACAAAAAATAAATAATTTTCAGTCCTAGTTTTCATTCTTATGAATAACATGTAATGCGTAAGCACTTAGAATAATCTTGTTTCTAGCAGTCTTTTTTATCATTCCGCTATCAGACAATTGATCGACTATTTTATCCGTTTGTTTACTGCTTAATGCTAATCCTTCGCCTACCTGATATTGATTAATAATACGTAATTCCCCTCCAGTTAAATCATATATCTTTTTTAGGAATATAACAAATTCAGGCTTAAACATTTAGATGAACAAGTTAATCGCATTCGCATTTAAGGTTTCATGGAAAAGGCTACCTTTATCTAAAACCACATCAGATTTAATGAATGCTAATTTTGTAATGGGCCGGAAAGGATGAATCTGGAATTTCAGGTGGGTCTTAATTAGAATATCTAAATCTAGTTTTTAAAAACTGCGCCTCAAAATTTGGTGGGCCGGAAGGGATGAGTAGATTTGTTACCAATTCAATCGTTCAAGTTCGCGATGATCGAGATCGCAAGTTCGTACATAGATTAATGGCAGGACCCTAGTCAATAATATTATCTGTTGATCAGATAAAATAAAATATACGTCTCTGTTAGGGTTGCTCTTCCTGTTGTCGTCATGGGCACTAAACTCCTAAGTTTACTATTTCGACAAATCTTAGAAGTCTAGCTATGATGTGGCAAACCATTTCAGTTTAGTTAAAATTTACCAACTACAATTTACCTATATACAGTACGTAAATAATTAATCCTATTCTATATATTTCAACAATCATATGGTTTTTTGCATAAGTTGATAGTAAGCTGTACAGCTAGAATGAAAACATATGTAGTAACATTACTCACGATGGTAGTCATAATGGGGCCACTTGTCATAATGGGCGCTCACGCTGACACACCTCAAATACAATTCATACATGGAGTTGCAAGTGGTGATGTCACTTCAGAAAGTGCAGTTCTGTGGTCACAAACTGACAAGGATAGCCTACTCAACGTTCAAGTATCTGAACACCCAAACTTTAAAAAACTTGATTTCGAGGATAGTGTCCATGCTACTGTTGATTCTGACTTTACCGCAAAGTCCTTGGCTGAAGGATTAAAACCTAATACACTTTACTACTACAGGTTTACTGCAGGAAGTACCACAAGTGAAATAGGGACCTTCAAAACGTCACCTCTTGAGGATAAGAAAGCAGATGCTCACTTTACCTGGTCAGGTGATACAGACGTTAGTAAAATTAATGGTAATCGTTATTTTGGAGATTGGTTGTCTCTTAATGCAATAAGGTCTGAAAATCCTGATTTTTTTATTTACTTGGGAGACACCATTTATTCAGACAAGAGGGCTACTGGGCTAGTTCCAGATGCACAGACTCTTGGTGATTTTAGACAAATATACAAAGATTCTCGTGACGTGCCAGCGCTTCACGACCTTTTGAAGTCTACTTCTGTCTATCCAGCTTGGGATGATCATGAGGTGCGTAACGATTGGGCTGGACAGACAGTAGACTCCTCATTTTTTCAAATAGGCAAGAGGTCATTTAATGAATACATGCCTATAGGACAACTGCACTCGACATCAGACCCTGATTGTGCGGGTCCAACTCAATTCAGAGTAAAACATTGGGGCAAAGATGTTGATTTGATTATACTCGACACTCGCACTTGCCGCAGTGCAAATGTGGAAACTCAATGTCAAGCAGACCAAGTACCTACATTGCCCGCTCAGATACGAACTTCTCTAGGACTTCCTGCACAACCTCCCGCGGGATGTCTTGCAGCTATAAACGATCCTGACAGGACAATGTTAGGAACAGAACAGAAAGTACGGTTCGAGGATGCGTTATTAAATTCTAAAGCTAAATTCAAATTCGTCGTTACATCTGTATCTATTCAGCAGACATTTGTTCTTCCTTATGACGGTTGGGAAGGATACGGGGCAGAGCGCTCAGAAATACTCAACTTTATTCGAGATAATGAAATCAAGAACGTTATATTCCTGACTACCGACTTACACTTGAACCTCATGAACAAAGTCTATACCAATTTATTCGCGGATACAACACCTGTTTCTTACGAAGTGGTGACAGGACCTATTGGCGCCGAGACGGACAAAGCTAGAATCATTAGATTTTCTGAAGGGATAGGGGCTGATCCTAAGCCTTTTCTCCAGGCAAGAGAGCTGCTCTTTACTATTGCAGGGGCTGATTGTCGCAATATAGATACCTACTCCTATGGAAGTGTAGGCTTTAGTAGGTTTAGTGGAACAGTAACAATTACTCTAAAAGATCAGAATGGGAACACTATTCACGACGATTTGAATCCTAGTATAGAATGCAAGAAGTCATTTGGGCCCATTGATTTCCCAGAATCACCATCGCAGATAAACGACGCAAATAAAATGAATGCACATAATGAAAAACCAATAGAACTTTGGAAGGATTTGCAAGGTGAAAAATCAACACTAATTAAAGGTATATTGAATCTGGGAGATGAAATGAGTGGATTTAAAAATGATCCTTTCGCTCAGAAAAAGTATAACTGAACAGTTTGTAGATACTGAAAAGTTAAATGGTTTAATTTGTTTACAATGCAAACCCTAAATCAGTAATATAGTCCACTTGACAGAAGTGGTGAGTGGAAGTGATGAATCTGGAATTTTAGATGGGTCGGAATTAGGGTTTTAATGTTCCTGATAAATAGTTTCGTCTAAATTAATAGTAGAATTGATCTAATATAGTTTTGGTGGTTTGATGGAATAATAAATTTCGTATTTAGAAGTAATAAATGAGATCATGTGAATCCAAACTTACTAATCTTTGCTTGTAAATGGGCTTTTGGTCTTGTTCTCTTTTTCCAGTAACGTGTTACGAAGGTTTTTCATACTCAAAATAAGGTCGTCAAAATCCTCGAGTGTTAATTTTTCCATTATATCCATTCTGGATTTTAATAATGACCTAGTTTCATCCATTAATCCAATCCGAGATTTTGTAAATCTTGATTCCATCATCTTAGTCCCGACAGTCGATATGAAAAAGCCAAATATAGTCAGTCCTGCGAACATAAGAAGAGTTGCAATCATTTTTCCTACGGCAGTGACTGGGTAAACGTCCCCATATGTTGCAAGCGTTACTGTGGAAATGGTCCACCAAAATGCATCGCCTAAAGTTCTTATTGTTGCTCCCTTTTCGGAATGTTCTACCATGTACGCACCAAATGCTCCAGATATTATTATCATAATCGAAAATACTACCAAATATAGAAATCCGCTTCCTTCAAATATCTTGACTAATCTGAACGACAAGTGCAGAAGTCGAAAAAGACGTATTAGTCTTAAACCTCTCATACCTGCTCCAAGAATTGTTTGACTCTCTAAAATAGAAAAGGTAAACAGCGGTACCAAGGCAGGTAATTCATACAAATGTTTGATAATAAACTGGAGAGAACCTTCATCTGATGCTTTCATTCTGAAATAAAAATCAAACCATAAGAAAGCGACTATCAAAAAGTCAGTTACATACACTATTTTAGTTTGGGCTCCAGAAAGCGTAAAAGCGTACTGGATAATGATTAGCAGTACCGAAATGGCCGTGACACTTGCCGTAATTACTTCTCTTTCCGTGTGTTTCAGCCCATTGCGATAATACTTGCCTATAATTTTATTGGTCAGCGACTTTCCTTCTGGAGATTCTTTACCCTTTTGCAATATAACGCTCATTCTGATGCCTCCTTTCTGGCCTTATTCAAAATCACAAATTACTTACGCAGTTTAAGCACTTATGTTCTAGTATAATTTCTCCTTTATAAATATAGAACGGTTCTTATTTTTGATAATTGAATTTTAAGAGAAGATTTATTCTAATTTGTAAATACTTGTCAACGTATATTTTATTCTGCGTTAAGATGGTAAATTACAGGTTGGGTGTATTGGTTTGTATAGTAGTTCTTAGTAACTAAATCAAAAGTAGCAACTTTATATTTTGCAATGATATACCATAACTTATAAAAAAAGTCTATTACAAAAACTATAGATCTTTTATATAATATTTATTTTTAGAATATAGTAGTACTATTTTAAACATAGTTTCAATTAGCCGAAATGAAGATCGTATGATGACAGGTTTTTCAGACTCTCCGCAATAGTTATTGCATAATGGCATACCAGAAGGGATTTCCATTGTTTACAATTTGAAACTAACTCTAGCTATGTTTCTAAAAGAGGATTTAGATTCTTTCATCAAGTCGTAAAAGGATACCAGAGAGTCGGCATCTGGCGTAAGCGCTCAGATTTGGGACCGAGATACAATATATAATATATGAATAAGATATAACGCATACTAGTAAATATGGGTCAAATTTCAAAAACTATAAACTTACGAGTTCCACCAGACCTAATCTACCGAGCCCTTAAAGATACACGTTTAGAAAAGCTTTTTCCTGAATTCTTTATTGGAGTTACAAGAAAAATATTAATTGATAAAATAAATGAAGAGATTGCATTTAAAACAAATACTCAAGACGATCAGATTGAGATCATAGAAACATTCAGATTGGTAATATCTGGAAGTAACAATACGAATGTCTTATACACAACTCAGACAAATGTAGATAGAGATATAGTAATAGAATCAATACTCAGGACACACATAGCAAATATCCTGTATTCGCTTTTGATGCTTGAAACAGGATATATTAATGGATTGATCGAAAAAGAATGAACACTGTGCCTACATAACGTTAAGTCTAATTTTAACATGAACTATCACCTAATAATTTAAGAACATTGAAAATTGTGTTCAAAATATGGTGGTGAGCAAGGGATGAATCTGGAATTTCATGTGTGTCGGAGTTAGTAATTCTCATTTCTCTTTGATTCTAATTGCAATTTGAATATGGATGAAGATAACTACTTTTTATTACTGTATGGTTCCGATTCCATAACCTTCAACTTAAGGAATTTCCTGTCGACCAATAGTACCTTGGTCATTAGTACCTTGGTCGCCCATAGAAGAACTTGTGATTATTCAATTTAAAATCAAAGTAACTGGGCAGGAGCATGGCGTGAAGGAAAAGGGCATAGTTCGAAACCTTCGTTAGATTTTCTAAAATAGTGAACTGATGGGTCCATATGGTGGACGAGTAAAGGAGGGCCCATCAGTCCATCTACCCAAATTATCCCGGTAAGAGGTAATAGTTCAACAAATTATAAAATGATTTGATAGGCCCATCATGGTTGAGAAAATGGGCCTATCGGCGATTCTCCATGGTGTGGTACCTTTGTTAGTTATCAATATAATCGCCAATAAATTATAAAAGAGTTTAAAATTGAGCTTAGCCATCATTTTTGGTGAGATCCTGATTGATAAGCTTTCAATTCATCTCCTACTGTTTGGAATAGTCTATTCATCGTTATAGGTTTATCCAGAGCTGAATCTATGATACCTTCCTCCATATATTGGAAAAATAATATATGTTCTTCAAAATTATATGCACTCATCAATATCGTTCTTACTTTAGGATTCGAATCTTTTACTTTTTTGAGTAATTCTAATCCATTTAGACCTGGCATTCTTAGATCAGAAATAACTAGTGCATAGTCCTCTTTGTTCTCTGTAAAATGTTCAAGCGCCTTGATAGGATCGGTGAAAGAGAAAACTGAAATTTCATCAATATTTTCGGCCAAAGCCTCATGGAACAGTTGCGCAGTATGGACGTCATCATCCACGACGCTAACAATCCTATTGCCAGTAGGCATTAAACGCTAAGCCTCCATTTGCACAACTTGCACCATTATTTCTATTTGAAGGAATTTACAATTACTTAAGTTTTTTCTGGTGTTAGGACTACAAAATTGAATAAAAACTAGTCAAAAGAAACTTTATGAGGATTTACTATTAGACTCTGTGACAATCTCGAGCCGCGCCGCCGGAAAGATCGAATGCATCAATGCAACTACTCTTGCTCTGAAAACACTAGTTCAATATTGAATTTGGTATAACACCATTTGTCTGATTTTGCTGCTTCCACCTTTAATGCACTATAAGAGACCACGATCGTTGCTGCGAAGGTTGCAATTGATAATGCAACAACTATTACAAACAGAGCGTTTCTGTTCATTAAAACCTCTTTTGGCAAATCTAATAATAAAAACGTATAGAACCCTTAAAAACTATTTACGATGATTCACTGGACGTACTTAGACTTGGTTTAAAAGTTACTACATTACATAGTACACTGCAGATGTTTCCATAATACATTTTTTATTCATTTTGTAATACGGGTGATTTAAAAATTGATTTAAAAGGTGAACTAAATTTGCAAAAAGCATCGCTAACACTACATTGTTACATTTAAAATAACTTTTATACGGGTTTGAAATAGTTTTCGGACTGTCGGGCTAATTATTGTTCAGATTTGTGGTAGATCTGTCAGAGCGTGCAGGTGAGGTAATTGTGCACTTACATCCTTTGTCCTTTAGTATCTTTAGTTGCTCGTCGTATGAGTTTACAAAATGTTCCTGAAATGATAGGCCGGTAGCAAATGCTTTATTTAGATCGCTTGTATGTCGATAATTCCTTTTCTTCATTTCGATAACAAGTTCTTGGTGCCTAAGATATAGGGCTGCCAATTTCCCCTTCCATCTTAGGGTTTCAGGGTGTCTGGAATACCCAGATTTATTTTTAGTCAAAATATTCCATAACCCGTGCAATTCTCTGTGCTCACCGAGGAGATGTTTCGTGCATAATTTATTTACAGGAATATCCCAGATTCTCATATCTTAATTAGTTTCTCCAATTTGAGAGGTTAATAGTACATCATTAATACAATACCTAAAACTAATCCATATATCAAATGACCAATAAAGCTTGCAATTGAAGGTAAATGGCCTAACTTATGATTCCACAAAGAATGTCCCGTTATTGGCTTGTGAATTGGTACAAGTGTGGTAATCCAAAGAATAAATCCATACAGAACTGATAACGCCAAGGTGTAATCCTGTGTAATAGGTATATTTAGAATTGAAAGTATCAATGAAAATGCGATACCTGCCAATGATCCATTTAGGAAATGCAGAAAAAAAATATATTTGAAATTAAGTTGATCCCGAGCAATGTGGAAAAATCTAGTAGAAAGGATCTGATTTTCATGCCATTCAAAAACTCCCCACAATCCCCATTTTCTCCACGATGGGATTTCGGACATTGTCATTACCGCGGTAGCTATTATTCCCGAAATAAGACCACTATAGATAGCATCTAGACCCGTACTAATCATTCTTTAATCTTTTCACTGACTTGCGCTCTGTCTTTTGTAACTTCTTTGATACTTGACAAAATACCACTTAACTTTGTCCCTTTCAAAAATTTTACTTTTTTGAGTATATCATTTTCACTCTTTACACTTAGTGATTCAATTCCAATACCACCGACTAGTATAGGAGAAATGCTTATCCTTGAAGTTAATATTCTATTTATCAATTTATTTGTAGCACCGATGTTCTCGGCCAAAGTTATCGAGATCATAATCAAATCAGGCTCGAATTTGCTTGCAAAAGCTATGATCTCATCAGAAGGAACAGAAGGTGCAATATTGGACACTGAATATCCTTTGCTTCTAAGAAAAGATTCGATTACCATACAACCTAAACTATGATATTCGCCTTCGGGCGTGCATATCAGAATCTTGAGGGCTTTTCTATTCGCTACAGAATTCCTTGAGGTTCTTTCATTTATTAATCTTACAAGTGTATGCGCAGCACTACTACAGACGTGTTCTGTAGCAACATCCAGTTTACCCGCCTCCCACAATTCTCCAACCTTGTACATCACGGGTGCCAATAATCTTTCGTAGAATCTAAGAAGTCCAAAAAACTCAGAATATCTGTCAAATATATCAATTAGGGAATTGGTATCATTTCTAATGAGTAGCTCCAACATTTTCTCTTTCATAGTAATTTCCATTTTTTGTGTATCCGAAGAATGACACGCAATAAAAGTAACAACGTTCGGGTCGTTTTGAAAATCTTTTGGGATATCATCAAGTGCTACTTTAGATGATCTACCCAGATATTTGACAATCTCCTGTTTAACCCTTCCATTTTTGTCATCCCATTTGTTCCTTACAAGATATGAATATGAATGCCCCTTTACTTTTTTATCTCTGATAAATACCAAACTAGTGTAATAGACCTCTAATAAAGAACGAAATGAGTAATTGATTTGTAAAGTTGTTGTATGCATTCGTAAGCAAAAACTTACCATGTTTAAACATGCTAAATACAGTGAATTCGTATCTTGTGAAACAGATTGTGGGAAGATGCAATAACCAGACACGCAATTGCAGCGCCTATGCAATTTCTAATTGTCATGGCATATCCTGGCGGTGATGCAAGAACCGACGTTCCAAATGTTAGATAGAAATTATCAAGCAGCCAAAATGTCAATGTAATCCAACCAATAATCCCAGCTATTATCGACCCAAGTCTAGCGCCTTTATGTATAAAGAATATAGAAAAAGCAATACCAAAATACCAAAGGCCTGCCAGCATGACCCAAATGGGCTCATAGATTTCTATTCTCGCATCCAACAAGTAGTACGTAAATCCTATAATTGCCAAAACTATAACAGAACCTAATAATATTTGTTTATTCAAACGTGAAGATGTTCTCTCTTTTATGATTGTCCTCCCATTTTCGGTTTGCTCATCTTTTGCTATTTTAATTGATTTTTGAAAGTTCTTTAAATGCAGTGGAATGATATTTGCAATAGAGTTGTCTTTGACTATTGCTTCATGCCTGAGGCTATCGATAAGAGGGCGCGCCAACGATGCTTTAACAGGTGTTATAAGATCAATCCAGTAAGATGAAAGTCTTGGAGTTAAGTATGGAATGATAATGATTTTAATCGATTTTTTTAGTGTTTTACCATATTGTACCATCATATCCAGGTAAGTAAGAATCTCTGGTCCACCAATATCAAATGTCTTGGACTTTGTTTCATTCGTTTCTATGGACCTGACTAGATATTCTACCACATCATTAATCGCAATGGGTTGACATTTGGTCAATACCCATTTTGGACATACCATC